>ERZ1026997.24-NODE-24-length-89643-cov-8.439601_pt1 | contig 89643 bp, 85 predicted proteins | sample MGYA00519289_ERZ1026997 | MGnify/ENA primary metagenome ERZ1026997 (study PRJEB26926, sample SAMN06164455) | human gut metagenome | biome: ENVO:00009003; feature: ENVO:2100002; material: ENVO:00002003 | host: Homo sapiens | place: USA | collected 2012 ... | reverse complement strand
ACTTAAAGATTTCTATTAGTTGTCCACGGAAAGTGTGGTATAATTCAAATGTTTTATTTGTTCCATTATATTCTCATGCCCATATCGCTATTGTTTTGTCGTAGACATATTTATCTATTTTGTATATATCTATTTTGTTAGGAATGTATAAATTTCCACAAAAAACGTGGACAAGTATGGGTATAATGGTATAGTTGTCCACAAAAAACGTGGACAAGTCAGTTACTTTTTACACTTGTCCACAAAAAACGTGGACAACTTAAAGATTTCTATTAGTTGTCCACGGAAAGTGTGGTATAATTCAAATGTTTTTAACTTGCTTGGAGGTGTCAAATTGTCTGATAATACCTTATATGAATACGATTCAAAGTCTAAGCTCGATGGGACTGCTGGCGTATATATACGTATTCCCAAAAAGATTATCGTAGGCTGCGATTCAAATGATATGCTTATCACGACATTTATGTTCTTTGCCGTGAGAAGAGGTCTTGACGATAAGGTAATGTTCAATATCAACTGGATGGTCAAATGGCACGGTAAGAACTCTGATAGGCACAGTCGCGGTATAAACTCTAAGTTTGCATCTGCTGTGAATGAACTTTGCGATCTTGGCTACCTATCTCTTGATGGCGGTATCGAGAATACCAAGATGTGCATTGCCGAATTCAACAACGGAAAAGTGAAGGACGAATGCGATACGGATTATTTCGCCATCGTATATCTTGATGAGTATGAGAAGATTATGGAATATGGCACCAAGAGCAAATATGTGAACAACGATATCCTGCTTCGTGTATACGCATACCTTAAGATGAATATACGAAATAGGTCAAATAGGCTGTCCAATGAAGATGCATGTCAGGAGAATCCAGTCGAAAGCAGAAGGGAAAAGAAGCCAGAAGTCATGAATATGTTCTATCGTGATGAAGCCGAGGAGATTGGCATTTCAGAAAGAGCAATGTCGCAGGCGGCAAAGGTGCTGTATGAACTTGGACTTCTCTATTATGAGCCGCTGCCGAGAGTCAAGGTTGGCGGAAAGTGGAGAACTAACCACACACTCGTGTGCAACATGTACAAGCGTGAGAACGGCTATCTGATGGCTTGCGGTGAGAACTACTATATGCGCGAGATTTCAAACAAGAAGAAGCTGCTGATGAAGATTGGGATGATATAGAATGCTTGAAAATAATGTAAAAACCTTCTTTACTTTTAATTGATAATGTTATATGCTATGTATTGAAGTTAGGTTTTTTATTTAAGAAGGTGTATCTGATATGAATCTCATCTGCACTCTCATCGTTTGCGGCATCATCTATGCGATCTGCAACTAGTGTATAACGTGGCTTTTGCATTGATAAAGAATCAGGAGGTGGCAACGTGCTCGATAAGCAGATAGACATCTATTCCCTAGACACTGGGAACTTTTATGACAATAGAGAGTCCTACCTTCACTGGCTTAATCACAAGCTGAGAAGTGAAAGGAACCAACTGCTGAATGGCGCTGTTATCAAAGGCAATGATGGCAAGACAAAGAAAACAATAGTCGGTGTCCGAAACATTGAGTCTAAGTTTGAGTCTTACGGCGTTGACAAAGATGGTCTTGCATCTATTTCCAAGGACGAATATGATTTTTCTTTGTTTGGAGATGATAGCAAAGAGCTGAGTGAGCTTGGTTGCGAATATAGACGATTGAAGAGTCTGGTGTCTCTTAAGAACACAAAAATCAACGAAACTAAAGAAAGGCTGCTTACCCTTCTGTCTAATAAGGTTGAAGCGAATATTGCGTCAGACGGTAGACACCACACAAGAATGCTTCGTGATAACCAAGTGTCAGAGAAGAACATCATCTCTGTATTCGATTCATATTTCACAAGAACCATCGGTGCCAAGCCAGATGAGCTATGTGAAGACTTCATGGTTATTCAGGTCTATTATTTCGATATGATTAAAGACTTGATTTACAATGGTTTCGAATACAATGGCAAGAAGTATATTTACTTCACCTCTTCTGCTGGGCAGATTCGCACAAAGAAGTGTGTATTCGTCAAAGAGTCAACTTGGAAAAAACATGAGAAGACGATTATGTGCGGGTTGACGATTGATGACATCAATGCACATGGTGGCAACAATCCCAATAAGCATCTTGCTTATATGGCGCTTGCAAACTCTGCAACCGATGTATGGAATGAGTTCGACATTGACAAGACTATCGTTATCGATGATTTTGAGACTGATGTTGTTGGTACATATGATTTAATTGACGATGCGGACTACTCCATCAAGAGGATAACTGGTAATGTACCTATTCCACATACTGATGGGGCAGGAATGATGTTGCCTTGTCTTGGTAGAAATCGTATGGTTAGGCTACCGTGGGTAAAGGGTCTTCTTGGCGCTTTTGATTTTAAGAAGTTTATCGAGGTAAATGAATGCTCTCCAGTTATCAAGGACATATATGGCAAAGAGCATAACATCATTGATGAAGATATTCAGATTATCTTTACCAAATCTCAGTTTAAGATGAGCAAATATTATGAATCTTGGGATCAATACAAGGAGATGTTCAAGAGATATGGATGTACGGCTGGCGTAACTAATGTCGAGGAAGAGCGCATCAAAGATGCTACTATAAATTATCAGATGCTTCAGACATTGACTGATGTTACCGATGATGAGCTTGCAGATATTGCCTTTCAGTCAACAAATAAGCTTGAGAACTTATGCGGTTCCGTTGAGAGTATCAAGGATGTGTTCGGTGCAACGCCGTATAATACAAATAAGACCGCATTTCAAAAGGCTATCGACCTATACCCCGCTTTGTTGAATGATGAATATGCTAAGTCTCAATTGAGAGATATCAAAGATAGCATGGTTAAGAGATTCAAAGCTGGAAAGCTGAAGGTTCATGGCAAGTATACATTTTTACTTCCAGACTTCTATGCAGCTTGCGAGCATTGGTTTATGGGCAAAGATAATCCTGACGGCCTGCTTGAAGACGGAGAGGTGTTCTGTTGGTTGTTTAGAAAAGATGAAAAGCTTGATTGCCTTCGCTCTCCTCATCTTTTCATGGAACATGCTATTAGAAAAAATGTTGCCTGCTATGCGTATGGAGATAGAAAGAATAGTGTTAGAGAGTGGTTTGGCACAGATGCCGTATACACAAGCTGTAAGGACATGATTAGTAAGATTCTCCAATTTGATGTTGATGGGGACAAATCGTTAGTTGTTGCAGATAAGACTCTTATTGCAGTTGCGGAAAGAAACCTTAAGAAGTTTGACATTGTGCCGCTTTACTACAATATGAGGAAGGCCGAGCCAGTGCATCTTGATAATGCTGCAATCTACGGTGGACTTCATGCTGCATTTGTTGGTGGAAATATCGGAATCTACAGTAACAACATCTCTAAGATTTGGAACAGTGAGGTGTTCATATCTGGCACAGACGAAGATAAGAAGCGTGCAATTGATGTAATTAGACTTCTTTGCATGGAGAATAACTTCGTAATCGATTAAAATTTAGTCGCTTTATGCAGTAATGCATATTGAAAAAGTTGGTGAACCTAGAGATCTAGGGTGTGCATTATACGTATAGGAACCGCAGTAAATGGCGGTTAGATGATGTGCTAACTGGGAAAATCTAAGTGGCTATTATAGTCATACGACAATCCAGTGCCAAGCCTTGCTGGAAGCAAGGAAGGTCAAACGACTATCCAGAAATGGAGTAGGATTCTGGTGCAATTCTAGTTTCCGAAGTGCCAACCGTCCAATATGATTGGATGAAGATATAGTCTACTCCCACCATTTGATTGGTGTTAAAGTATTGCGAAAGCAAGGGTATAATAGGTATGCTAAAACGTTGTATAAACCAGAAAGACCAGATTACGAAAAAGAGCTGATAACTGGTTTTACTAAAGACCTCCTCCCTCATTTCTTTGTATATGCAAAGGACAAAAAGCTACATCAGGTATCTGATATCAACAATAGTCTCGTCAATAAGCTTAATGATATTATTCCGAATCCGAGAATAAATTGCAGGAAGCTTGGTCTTGATAAAATTAATTATACACTTATGATGAGAGATGTTAGAACGGATTGCATGGTGTCATTTACAGACAGAGGTAAGATTATCAAGGAAGAAACCGATCCGTTGATTGTTAAGTATTGTGAACTGAATAAGAAGTATCAGTTTGCATTGAACGATGCGGTTAAGGGTTTTTCTTCTGACGATATGTCAAAATCTAAGATGCGCCGCGATTTAAAGTATAGAAAGATTTCTAAGGAGATATATGAAGAGCTTTCTTCGTTTGGATACGATGATTTTAAGATTGTCGATATTCTCGTGAAGTTTCTTTACGGTATCAAGGGTGGCAAAAATAAGATGGCTCTTTGGCTGTGTTATGGAGATATCGTTTATGATAATCTTTCTCGTAATGTAAAGCGAGAGACGCGAGACGTGCAATGCGTGGACTGTGGAGAATGGTTTGAAGTCAGTATCAAGGATACAAAAACATGTAGATGTCATGAATGTACGCAAGAGCACAAGCGCGAACTTGCCAGATTAAGAAAGAAAAAACAGCGCGAAACTCAAAAGTCACGCGACCAGAATATTTAAACATATAACATACTATTAAGGTTATATGTTTAAATTTACTGATTTTTAAAATACATAGATTTAGTGTCATTTGGAAATTTTGAAATCTCGCTATATGGAGGACATATATATTTCAAGACTTTTTTCAAAATTGCCAACTACACCAATTAAGTATGAAGGAGAAGATTAATGGCTAAGAATGATGACAAAAAGGCTACATATACGAAAGATATGCTAATTAAGGCCGTTGCCAAGGATTGTAGAATCGATAAGAATACGGTTAAGGGCGTATATGAATCTCTTGAAGAGAACGTTTCAGACGCTTTGTCTCTAGCAAATGAAGATAGAAATATTTCTGTTAGGCTGTTTGAGGGTATCGTATTAAACGGAGTATATGTTCCATCTCATGAGAAGGTTAATAATCTTACGGGAGAGACAATTGTGACGAAGAGTAAAATTGTTCCAAAGGCTCACATCACAAGAACATATTGCGATAAGATTAGCTCTCGTAAGTAAATAATCGTTATATACGCAGCTAGTTTGCTGAATATATAAATGCGAAGATTGATCTTCGCGTATTTTTCTTGCATTCATATTTCTACACCTTTCTTTGTTGTTGCTGTGACTTCCTTTTTGGTTGTCACAGCAACGAATAATTTATGCCGTGTACGTTATGCAAGATAACAATTAAATATTGATATAACTCAGACTGGGTGGCTTTTGCCACCCTTCTTTGTTTTGTTCTGGGTGAAATTAGTTCAATACAGAACATCCAATAGTGTATGAAGTAAAAGTTTGGAAGATATTTGTGAAAATCAAATATTTCACCATCATCTTGTTTCGTTACTGCAAGATGAAAAATATGAGGAGGTGCCATACGTGGATTTACATAAAGGCGAATCTGAAAATCTAGAACAATATATTTGGAGACTTGGGCAAGCCAAGGAATCTGGAATTATAGATATGAATTGGGACGAATTGGCCGATATCATTAACAAGGAAATCGGCAATGAAGATATGCCTTATACTTCCTCGGCATTTAGAAAACCATATCAGCAGGCAAAAAAATTTTATGATGCTGGTGTGTTTAATAAATATGACAATGATGAATACCTAAAAGAATTACAATCTCAAAAACAAGAACTTGAGAAACAGCAAGTTAAGGTTCGTGATGAACGTAATGAACTTCGTAGGATGATTCGTGAACAGGCGCGAAAAGAAAGCTACAAAGAGCAAATCATAAGAAGTATTTCTGAAAGCGACTGTCACCCACTTTTTTATGATGAAGATAAGAAGTTCACTGGCTCTTTAAAGTCAGATAATGATATAGTATGCACTTTCTTTGATGTGCATACTGGTATTGAAGTAGATAATTATTTTAATAAGTTTAATAACGATATTTTGCGAGATAGAATTAATCAATATCTTGATAAGATTTTTGAAGTTCAGCTACGTCACGGATCAGAGAACATCTATGTTATTCTAAGCGAACTCATCTCTGGTTTCATTCATAATACTATTAGAATTGAAAATAATCAGAATATCATTGAGCAGTTTTTAACTGTTACAGATTATCTGTCTCAGTTCTTAACAGAGCTAAGTTATAGATTTAATACTGTAAATGTGTATGTAAGCATGGGCAATCACTCCCGTCTTTCTCAGAATAAAGATGAGAATTTGCGTGGAGAAAATATGGACTTGCTTGCTATCCCATATCTCAGTGCAAAGCTACAGAATTTTAAAAATGTAGTATTTCACGAAAACGATATTGAATGCAGCATTGCTATATTCAATGTTCGCGGACAGCTGATATATGGGGTGCATGGTGATCGCGATAATCTAAACAACATGGTTCAGAAGCTAACTATGTTTACTGGTAGAAAGCCAGATATTATTTATTGTGGTCATAGACATACGAATGCAATGGTTACATCTTATGATACAAAAGTTCTTCAGGCTGGTACGTTTGCTGGTGGCGGAGATGAATACTGCTTAGATAAAAGGCTTAGGAACAAGCCAGAGCAGTTGATTTCCGTGATAACAGAAGATGGACTTGATTGTATCTACGATATTAAATTTAAATAGTTTGTTTGAAGAAAGGTGGTGTAGTGTCGTATGGCGGGAAGAACAGCTAGGAAAAACGATGATTCCACTTCGACACTGCATTGTGCTTGTTGTGGCAAGGAGCTTAAGTCGAAGGATTTTTATAAATCAAATAGTGACATATATGCTTCATATGGAAAGATGCCGTGGTGCAAAGAATGTATTAATAAAATTTATTATAATTATTTAAATGTATATAAATCTAACGGATATGCGAATCCAGAAAAGAAAGCCGTTGAGCGGCTATGTATGTTTTTAGATATATATTTTTGCGATGATGCATATAATGCCACTGTTAAAAGAATGGAAGATGGCGATTTAACATGCTCTCTCATATCTTCTTATATCTCGATTTCACCACTTAAACAGTATAGAGGTGGTTATGATAGGACATTAGAAGAAAGATATAATGAAGCAAAGTTTAATAATAAGCCCATATCTATATATTCAGATGACGATTCTGATATGAACGAAACAATAGACAAGGCGATAAAACTATTTGGCAATGGTTTCGATAATGATGATTACATCTTTCTTTACAATGAATATTGTGACTGGACTACTAGACACGAGTGCAATACCAAGGCTCAAGAAGAGGTTTTTAAGCAGCTGTGTTTTACTCAGCTTGAGTTGCTAAAGGCAACTAGGGCAAAGCAGGATACAAAGGATTTGACAGCTACATTCCAGAAGCTTCTTGACACGGCTAAGTTGCAACCAAAACAAAACTCTGGCGATACTACATCTGATAGCCAAACATTTGGCACGCTTATTGATAAGTGGGAAAACACAAGACCGATTCCAGAGCCAGAAGATGATTTGAAAGACGTTGACAATATAGGTCTTTACATCGATGTATTTTTTCGTGGGCATCTTGCTAAGATGATGAATTTGAAAAATGGTTTGTCAAAACTGTATACGAAATTTATGAAAAAGTATACGGTTGAAAAGCCAGAGTATGATGATGATGATGATAACGAAGCTTTGTTTGATGCTATTTTTGGTGACACCGTTGTAGATGATGATTAGGCGGTGTTTATATGGCGAATAAAGCTAGTAGAAAAAAATCAGAAAAAGAGATTGCTAACGAAAAATCAGAACGCATTATGAATGGTATTGCAGTGTGGGCTGGTTTTTACAGGGCTAATCCCCATCGCTTTGTTGTTGATTATTTAAATATTAAATTAAAATTATTTCAAAAGATATTGCTATATGCGATGATGCATAATAATTTCTTTATGTACATCGCCGCGCGTGGACAGGGAAAAACATGGTTAACTGCCTTGTTTTGTGTAGTTAGATGTATTCTTTTCCCTAAAACAAAAATATGCATCGCTTCCGCAACAAGACCACAGGCGAATGAGGTTTTGTTGAAGATTACAGATGACTTTATGAAGAATTATGGTTTTGGGTCTGAAAATCTTAGACGAGAAATTACATATGCTGCCGTTGGCGCAAATAAAGCCGTAATTGAATTTGCAAACGGCTCATGGATTAGAGTCGTTACCGCTTCTGATTCTGGTCGTGGCGCACGTGCTAATATTTTGTTGGTCGATGAGTTTAGAATGGTTGACTTAGATACTATTAACACGGTATTGAGACGATTCCTTACAGCTCCAAGACAGCCGAATTATTTAAATAATCCAAAATACGCACATCTTCTAGAACGAAATAAAGAGTTCTATATGAGTTCGGCGTGGTATAAAAACCATTGGTCTTTTGAAAAGGCAAAGGCTTATACGGTAAATATGCTTGATGATACTAAGAAGTATTTTATCTGTGGATTGCCGTATCAAGTCTCTGTAAAAGAAGGTTTGTTATCCCGTGAACAAATTGAAGATGAGATGTCTGAACAAGACTTCGATGAAGTCAAGTGGAGCATGGAGATGGACTGCTTGTTCTTCGGAGATACAGAAGGCGCTTTCTTCTCATTTGACGATATCGGATGCAGAAGAACTTTGCAAACAGCAGTATATCCGCCATCACTTATAAACAATAAGACATATAAGATACCAGATTTAGCCACAAATGAAAGACGAATTATGTCTGTAGACGTTGCGCTTATGGCTTCTAATAAGCATAGAAACGATGCCAGTGCAATTATAATTAACAGCGCAATTCCTACGAATAATAATAATTACGTGTCTAATATAATATATCTCGAAAACCACGAGGGTCTTAATACAGATGAATTGGCGCTTGTGATTCGCAGATTGTTTAAACTGTATAAATGCACAGACCTTGTAATCGATACGAATGGCAGCGGTCTTGGCGTATTCGATGCTATTATCAGAGACATGGTAGACCCAGAGACAGGCGAGTTATATGGCGCTCTATCTTGTTGTAATGATAAGGATATGGCTGCTAGATGTAAAGTGTCTAATGCCCCAGAAGTTATTTGGTCTATCAAAGCGAGCGCTTCTTTTAATAATGAGATTTGTATTTTGCTTAGAAGCGGATTTAAACAGGGTAAGATTAATCTTCTTGTCTCGGAATTCGAAGCAGAAGAAATCTTAAAAGATAAAATAAAAGGCTATGCAAAGATGCAGCCTTTTGAGCAATTACAATATAAAATGCCGTATATACAAACGACATTATTGATATACGAGCTTACAAAGCTTGAGCATGAGATAAAGGGAACTAATATCAAAATTATAGAAAAGACTGGTATGAGAAAAGACCGCTACAGTTCATTGGCATATAATTATTGGGTTCAGTGTCAGCTTGAGCGTGAAATTCTTCAAAAGCCGCATGTTTCTTTTGATATTAAATCCTATGCAAAACAAATGAAAAAGTTAAACAAAAGACCAAATATGTACTAATGGTTTTGTGCGCATATTAAGGAGGTGAATCGGTTTAATGGCTAATGATAAACTAGATTCTGAATATGCGTCTGAATATACAAAAGAAGATTATCTTCGTGACGAAGAATCATTTAAGAAATCAGAAAAAGATGGCAAGGTCGATTGGAGTGCGTTTAGCAGATTAATGCGCAACGACCTGTTTCTGAATACAGAGATTCTTGAAACTGGGTGTATCGGAGATATTAAATTAAGTGATATTGATACCGCAATCAAACATCCGAAAAAATATTGGCGTTTGCTTCTTGATGCATCGTCTTACCTCATGCGTGTATCCCCGCACTATTATAGACTGAATAGCCTTTATAGCAACATGGCTCTTTTCTGTTGGTGGGTTGATTTATATGATGTTCAGAATACCGCAAAGACTGATACGATTAAGAAGCAGTATTCTAAGCTTGCGGCTAAACTTGAGGATATGAATTTAAAACACGAGTTCGCCAAGATAATGAGATATCTACCATATCAAGATATTTATTGTGGACTTGTAGTTGAAAGTTCGACAGATTTCTTTTTTCTTAAGATAGATTATAAGATATGCCAGCTATATCAAGTTCAAGATGGTTTATATAATTTTAAAATTGACCTTGGCAAGATAAAGCAAAGTGAGTTAGCTGCGTATCCAGATTATGTACAGCAAGCTTATCTGGATTATATTGATGGCAATGCATCTTTTTGGTATAAGCCGCCAGCAGATAAGCAGATTTGCATTAAGCTGAATAGTCAATGGACATATCCATATCCAATGCTCATAGGAATGGTTAAGGATATTATTGATCTCGATACTTATAAGAAGTTAAAGTTGCAGTCTGCCAGAACCGATAACTATAAGGCGATTATGGTTAAGGTTCCTATCGATGAGACAACTGTAGACAAGCCGCTTCTTACTCCCGATACGCTCAGCGTATTCGCCGAAATCAACAGAGAGAGTATGAGCGATGACATTGGGCTGATTCATACCCTTGGTTCAGATGGTGAAGCTATAAGCTTTAAGGATTCTAGCAATACAAGAAACAACGTTTCTGATGCAATTGATGAGCTTTATAATTCATCTGGTGAGTCTAAAGAGCTGTTTAACGGTTCGTCTTCTGGTACGGCTGTAACAATGTCCGTTGAGAACGATGCTGGTTTCGTATACGGGGTATACAGACAGCTTGAACGATGGACTAATAGATATATAAAGCTTAGAAATTATAATAAAAAGGCTTTCAAATTTTATTTTTATCTCCTTGATATAACTATCTTTAACAGAGATAACGTGAGCAAGAGATATAAGGACGCTGTAACGCTTGGTGTATCCTGTATCGATAAGTGGCTTGCATCTCTTGATATGACTCCTTCTAGAACGTTGGGGTCTTTTATTTTGCATAACGATATCTTTGATTTCCATAATAATTTCATTCCTCTTGCTACTTCTTATACTGAGCCTGCTCAGATTACAGAGAAAGAAGTTGGCAGGCCAAAGGCTGAAGATCGCGGAGAGACGCTTGATGTTGAGGGCGAAAAAACGCGCGATGGCGAGAAGAATGATAGATAATGCGAGGTGTTTGATATGCGAGAAGAATTTAATTGCAAAGGTAAACACTTGGCGCTATATCTTATGAAGCATGGTTCTAAACTTATAAGAATAGAACGTGTTGATGGATTTATCGTTTATGTTTTTGATAACGATGAATCTATTAAATCAAATATTGAAAAATGGAAATCTGATAAAAGAAGATGTCTGTTCTAACTGATAGTTGTTTCTGGGGGTAATAATTTATGGATAATAAATTTAACTCGCTGCATTCAACGTTCTCTATTAACGGAGAGATATCGGATGATGATACTAGATTTTTAAATATCACAATAGATGTATTACATACTGGTGAGAATTTAAATAAAAGTTTTTTCTCTAAAGAAGTTGTCGATGATTGTATCGACTCAATAAAGAACACACCTGTTCTTGGATTTATAAAATATGATAAGTTTGCTCAGGAAGCAGACTTCAAGGGGCATGAGTATGTGCTTACAAGAACCGAGAACGGTATTGAAGACAAGTACGTTGGCTCTGCCTATGGTGTAATTCCAGAGTCTTGTAATCCGAGATGGTTTACAAAGATGTGTTCCGATGGAGTTGAACGAGAGTTCTTACAGGTCGATGCGTTGCTGTGGGAAAAATTTAGCGACTCTACCGATATTGTTGGGCGCGATGGTGAAAAGGCTCAGTCTATGGAGCTTGCCGTATCATCTGTCGAAGGTGATGAAGATGAAGACGGTATATTTCACTTTGAAAAGTTTAAATTTGACGGGTGCTGTATGCTTGGCGATTCAGTTGAACCAGCTATGGTAGACGCAAACGTTAAAGTAAAAGATGTTCAGTTTGCTTCCGATGATTTTGTAAAAGTAATTCAAAGTGAATTGAATGAAAAATTTACTACATTTACTAAGTTAGTAAAAGATAAAGATGAACAAGGAGGTGTCAGAAATATGCCCAATCCTGATACTGATTTTGCACAGACTGTTCTTCAGCAGTTTGAGGATGTAGCTAATACTGTTCGCGGGTTTGCAACGATGAAGAATTATTGGGGCGAAGATGTACCGCGTTTCTCTGCTGTTGACATTCAGGGTGACGAGGTGATTGCTGTCGATATGCAGGACAACTATCATTATGTAGGTTTTAAGTTTGATGTTGATGGTGATAGTCCTAAGATTGATTTTGATAGCATGACTCGCAAGAAGGTTACTTATTCTGACTATGAGGACGGCGCTGCTGAGCCAGAGGGCGCATTTGATTTTGGTAAGCATATGGCTGATTTCGAGGAAGCTGCTGCTGCTAAAATCGCTGATGCCGAAGCTCATGCCGCTGCTGAGTCCGATGAAAAGGCTAAGATTGAGTCAGAGTTCAGCGCTGTTAAGGCTGAGCTTGAAGAGATTAAGCCTAAGTATGATGAGTTCGTAGCCGCTGATGAGAAGCGCAAGGCTGACGAGCTTGACGCTCAGAAGAACGCTAAGTTCGCTGAGTATGAGGATGACCTTGCTGAGAACGCTGATTTTGCGGCTATCAAGGAAAAGAAGGACGAGCTTTCTGTCGATGAGATTGAGAAGGAATGCGCAGTTCTTTATGTAAAGGTTAATCGTAAGAATAACTTTAGCAAGCAGGATTCTACAACTGCTGTTGCTGGTGTCCTCGATGATGGGGATGACAATGATTCGAATTGCTGGATGTCTGAGAAGTACGGCGCAATTCATATCAATCGATAAAGTATGTTTGAAGGAGTCGTGTTAAATGAATAACGTTTTTTGCTGTAAGGGAAAGCGTCTTGCCAACTATCTACTTGACCACGATTGTAAATTAATTAGAATTGATTGCGATCAAAAATCAAAAGGCTTTTTGGTTTTTATTTTTAAAAAAAGTAAAAATCTTGACAATGCCTTACAGTCGTGGAATTCAGATAAAGATAGCTATTTATTTTAATACGGCTTCTCTGTTTTAGAAGGATTTGTGGTTGTATGGGTAAAACATTAACCAATGAAGAGTTTTTGAAAAAATTAGAAGATAAGAACATTAAATATGTGCCACTAGAAGAATATGGTGGTAAGTATGTAAAAATTAAATGGCAGTGTTGTAATAATTCTAGTCATATTTTTGAGGTCGCGCCAAGAACTATTCTTAGTAATAAAGGTGGCTGTCCGTATTGTTCGCACAGAAAAGTATTTGTTGGCGAAACAGACATGTGGACAACAAATCCAGAATTGGCATCTATGCTTAAGAATCCTGATGATGGATATAAGCATTTTGCCACTGGAAGCCAAAAGGTTGATTGGATTTGTCCATGTTGCGGCTTTGAGATTAAAAATAAGACTATTAACAATGTTAGGATGCAAGGACTATCGTGTCCAAGATGCTCCGATGGAATGAGCTTCGCCGAAAAGTTTGTTTATGAGTTGTTTAATCAGCTTTGTTGTGATTTTATTCATGATAGGACTACTGATTGGTCTGATGGTAAAAGATATGATTTTTATATTCCATTAATGAATTTGATAGTAGAAACAAATGGTGTTCAACACTATAATTCTAGTTTTGTAAGAATGCATAGTGAAACTAGAAATGCAAGAACATTAGATGAAGAGATTGCAAATGATAAATACAAAAAACAATTAGCTTTGTCTAATGGTATTGAGCATTATGTTGAACTTGATTGCAGTAAGTCTGACTTGGATTATATTAAGAAGTCTATTTTAGATAGCGAACTGTCAATATTATTCGATTTATCAAATATAGATTGGCGTAAATGTTTTAAAGCAACTGCTACATCTAATGTTGTGTTGTGCGCTAATTTATGGAATGATGGAATGAAAAGCACGCAAGATATTTCAGATTATACTGGTATACATATTTCAAGTGTTATTTCTAATTTGAAAAAAGCTGCTAAAAGTGGTTTGTGTGATTTTGTAATTAATTACAAGAAGAACAAAAGTAGATATAAGCCTGTTTTATGTGTTGAAACACAAAAAACATATGAATGCATCCAACGTGTTAAGGACGATAATTATTGTCCTACAAGCATCTCGAATTGCTGTAGTGGTAAACGAGATATTGCATATGGTATGCATTGGCGGTTTGTATAAGATATTTAAGGAGGGTTCTGTATGAAGACAACGGTCTTTGAGAGCACCAATATGAAGAGTTCCCGCTTTGCAGAGCGTATCTTTGACGCTGTTGCCGAAGAGGATATTGAGAATGGCACCTTTGGTTATCTTGATGAGCAGGAGGAAGAGGGTGGCCACGTCTATAAGTTCAAGAAGGGCTTCAAGGTTGGCGAGACTGTAGTTGTCGCTGACCAGCCTGCGTGGAAGGAAGAATATCGCCGTACTGCTGATATGCGCCGCGATAAGTTTGTCATTCCTGCTGGCACCCGTTTCCGTGTTCGCGTTGTGGCTAAGAACGATGAGTTCGCCATTACCATTGAGGGCGTTACTCTTGCTACCCGCGATAAGATGAAGATTGGCGCTCACCTTACCATTGATAGTGCTACTGGTAAGCTTGTAGCTGCCGAGACTGCCGCAGGGGATAGTCCTGTTATGGAAGCCGTTGTTGAGCGCAAGCGTATCGTTGGTGGCACTCTTGCTACTGCTGCGCACAACTATGGTTATGCAAATGAAATGTTCACAGCCCGTGTCAAGGTTCTGGGCTAACTTATTTAAGGAGGATATAGACTATGCCTAAGTATGATTTTAGCAATGACGAGCAGAAGGTCTACAATCTCGCCCTTGACCTTGCACGCAATGATTTCTCTCTTGACGGCGAGGTAAAGAAGCGCGACCTAGAGGACGCTCTTCGCAACACTATTAACAACGACATCCTTAAGGGCAAGACTCTTTATCAGGCTTATCGCCGCAACAAGACTGTCCTTTTCGAGATTATCGAGGAGATTGTCACAACTACTATTGGTGAGGACATTCTTGACTCTCCATTTATCAACGAGTTTGTTGAGGTAAAGAACCGCGCTCTTGGTGACAACACTGCTTTCTATTCTGAGGGCGGTATGCTATCAGTAGCTTCTTTTGCTGGTAATCACTGGGACACCAACCGTCAGTCCATTGATCTCGGTGAGGAGTTCACCCTTCCTAAGGAGTGGTACTACATCCATGTCTATGACGAGCTTGAGCGCTTCCTTCTTGGCGTAGCTTCCCTCGACAAGCTTGTTGATAAGGTCTATAAGGCTATTAGCAAGTATATGTCTGACCGCATTTATGCTCAGTTCCAGAACGTTGCCAACTCCGTACCCGCTGAGTTTACTAAGAATGGTAACACCGAGGAAGCTCTTGGCAATCTTTGCGACCTAGTTCAGGCCGCTGGCGGTTATGGTTCTCTGACCATTGCTGGCACCAAGGCTGCTCTCCGCAAGCTTGTTAACATTGTCCCCGAGAAGACTTTTGCCAACTCTCAGAAGGAAGCTAAGGCTTCTACTGGAACTATCGGTGAGTGGGAGGGTAATAAGCTTATGGTTATTCCCCAGACCCTCAAGTCTGGTACTTTTGATTTTGCTCTAAGCAAGAGTCAGATTTTCGTTATGGGCGCTGACGTTAAGCCAATTAAGCTTGAGTTCATCGGCGATACCCGTACTGTCGAGTATGGTTCTCAGCAGACCAACGACCTTACTGAAGGTCTACAGATTCAGACCCAGATTGGCATGGGTATGCTTCTACCTCCCTATTTTGGCGTTTTTAATTTTGCCTAATAGATAAGGTTATATAGTTTGAATATTGTTTGAAGAAAGGTGGTTTGGTTATGGCACGCACTTCAAAGTCTACCAATGCCGAACCCGCCGTTGACGCGGCTACTGTGGATGATTCTGCCGTAGCCGCCGTTAATTCGGTGGAAGAAAATATGAATGATGAAATCGCAACTGCCCCCACAAAGCGTACTTCTAGGCGCAAGAATACACGACAGTCTGACGATGTTGAGGACGCTCTTTCTGATTCTGATATGATTGAGGTTGAGTCACTTATTCCAAATGTGGTTTATGAGGACAGTCGTACTGGCAATTATTATGAGTGGTCAGAGATTGGTCATTGCGAGGATATGGCTTTTGATGAAATTAAGAATATGCATCGAAAGCATAAGACATATTTCACTGACATGTGGCTAAAGCCGCTTGATGAACGTGTTATCAAGAAGCTTGGCCTTTCACGCACATATGATAAGTATGATTTCCTTGTCGATGAATCGAATTATACTAACGACCATATTGATGAAGTGCTTGACGGTCTTTCATCTGCCCCTGCAAGTCTAAAGATTGCTATTGTAAATCGTATCAAAGACATGGTTGCAGATGGCGCTGTTTCAGATATTAAGGTTGTCAGAAAGCTTGAGAAGCGACTTGACATCGATTTGATTTCTTTCCTTTAAAGAATGGGATTGGTGAGTAATCATGCCGACTCCATATGAGAAAATATATGAAAATCTTTTGCCGAAGTTTCGCAGTTATGAAATCCCTATGATGACTGTTGAAGAGGTAAAGGAGAACTTGCATGATTATCTCGTCCCTGCTATTGCGAGATTTCATGTTTGCAGAAAAGATTTAAATGATAGGGATGATATTGTAGAGCGTTTTAATTGCGATTTATCTGATATGGAAATTGAGATTTTTAGTAATTATATGCTCTTGGAATATATTGATTCTACCTATATTAGAACGTCTACTCTACTTAAAGTTAATCTGAGTTCGACAGATTTTAATGCCTTTTCAAGCGCTAACATGCTCGATAAGCTAATGGCGATGCATAAAACATATCTCGCTGAAAATGAAGCGCTGCTATCTCGTTATGCGTGGCTTGGTCTTAAAAACGACAGTCCTTTAATGTATACTGGATACAAAAAGAATAAGAATCGGCTCTTTGATGATTCGATGCTTTAGAAAGACGGTGTATCGCAGTGAGATGTTTAGATAGATTCAATCGCAAGATGGCTTTAAGCGGAAGTTCTATACGAAATGAAGTTATTAAGAACAGTCAAGAGTTGCTGAAAGAAACATTCGCTGACGATCCATCGTTTGCAACAGGTATATACTTTTGGCAACCAAGTACGCATTCTTATGCAGACCCAAATGAGTTGCCTATTAGATTATATGGCAGGTCGTTTTCTAATGCCAATGGTGTTGTTGTTAAGTTCCAGACATTAATTGACAATCCAATTGTTGTTGGCGATATGCTATATGATTCAAATGATGATGAGTATTTGCTATGTACGGAGTCATTTAATGTAGACGGCGTGCATTGGAAGGGCAAGTTCAGCCTATGCAATTGGACGTTAAAATGGCAAAACAAGGATGGCGACATTCTTGAATATCCATGCGTAGACATTAACTCTACTCAGTATAACTCTGGCGAACAGGCGAGCGCTAAGATGACAATTGGCTCTTCTCAGCACATGGCTACGCTACCGTATGACGAGAATACAATTGCCATTAAGTCTCCACAGAGATTTTTCTTGGACAGAGATACCGAAACGCCAACATCGTTTATTGTTACACAGAATGATAACACCAGTATGTTCTTTGGCAAAAAGGGTCTTGTGAAAATCACCATGCTTGAATGTGAGCGCAATAATGATACTGATAGACCAGATTTGGGTGTCTGTGATTATTTTGAAAAAGATGAGTTAAAGACCAACAATGCCGATGAGAAGAAGGTTATAAGGTCTGTTATCTCATATAAGACTACAACTATTAAGTCTGGTGGCAGTAAACAAAAGTTCGTTGGAACGTTTGTTGATGAAAATGGCGAAGAGATCGATGGCATCTCTACAAATTGGGAAATCATATGTGACTTTGCCGATTCGCTTATTGTTGATGAAGAAGGTAATTCTCTCACGATAGGTGTTGACGATGATTCTTTGATAGATGAAGAATTTAAACTTACGCTATCAGATGAGTCTGGCGATTATAAGTCTTCTATTATTATTCAGATAGGATCGTTGTTGTAATGGCTAATAGTTCAATAATTGGTAGAGCGAAAAATAGAATTATCAAAGATTTTATCAAGGACATCGACATTATTCAGGCTATTGGCGATGAAAATATTACATCTGTTGAAAATGGCGAAGATTTAATTGGCACTCGAATTTTCGGTTATGGTCAGAATCCAAATACAATTAATGAAGTTGGTACATTCATTATGATTTTGGTTCATATCCCAAATGCCATTACTAGTACATACACATTTGTCGCACCAGAAGTTGAGATTTGGATTATCTCGCATGAACGACATATGGCAGTGGATAATGTAAAAGGTATTCCTGATAATAGAAACGATTATCTTGCTAGGCTTATTGACATGAAACTTAATGGTCGTTCTGATATAGGTCTTGGCGAACTTAAACTTACGAGCAATGTTGAAGGTTCGTTGCAAAGAGACTATCTGTATAGAAAGCTTATATTTAAGGGAACTGATTTGAATAAGTCTTTGTGCGCTGACGAATAGGCGGTGTGCATATGTTTGAATTAGATGACCTTAAAATTTATAGGGGCAATGATATCCAGATTACTCCTAAGATAACCGTTACTCAGCCCACAATTGGCCAGATAGAAGAATTCGGCGAGAAAAGATATTTTAACGCCGTATATACTCTTACTGCTGTTGGCGCTGATTTAAAGTGGCAGCTATGGGATATGGAACAGATAGACTATACACAGATTGAAGACTATGACTTGTTCATAACATTTATATCTAAAGCTGTATCTAGTCAAAGACCGCTATACGATGAATTGATGAATAATGAAGAAAAATACAAAGATGAACTTGCAATGATACCTCAAGATAGACTTGAGATGATGTGCATCAATCCGCTTCAGCTCATATTAAAAGACATCGATTTAGCCGATTTTATACCGTGTAAAAATACAGAGAATGACCAGATAGTGCTGTATAATGCCGAGCGCGATATAACGATTGATAGAATGATATATTCGCAAATAGTTGATGCCGTGAGAAAAATACATGGTCTTAAGCGTAACAATGAAACACCTGCTAATGAAACGACTAAGATGATTTTAATTGATGACGCTAGAGAAGAAGCTAAAGCTGCTTCACAAAAACCATATAAAAGCACTCTCAAACCTCTTGTCTCTGCGCTTACAGTTAAATGCGGTTTGTGTGGCACTGATAAAGTTTGGGATATGAAGATAAATGCATTTTTCGATAGCATTAAACGAATTAATAAAATTCAAGATTCAGAACTCCTTCTACAAGGAGCATATTCTGGATTTGCCAGTCTAAAAGGCGTTGATAAAAATCGTCTTGACTGGACTGGTGACATATAAAATATAAATTTGATTGGAGGAAGCAATATGGCTTTCAATAAGAATGAACTTATACTTGACCGCGTTCGTTCAATGACCTTCAATGACCTTTCCACTGGTAAGATGCTTTTCCGCCTTACCCAGCTTGAGGATCCTACCCTTACCTGCACTTCTGAGGGTGAGGAGGTCACTGATGCTCTCGGTTCTGTGATTACTACTCTTTATCGTTCAAAGAAGGCTACCTTCTCTGCTACGAACTCCCTAGTCTCCCTCGACCTTGCTGCCGCTCAGTATGGCACCAAGAAGGAGGTTGCTGAGAGTGGCAAGGAGATTGTTACTCGTACATTCGAGACTATTACTATCCCCGATTCTGCTACCACTGTAAAGCTTGCTCATAAGCCTGCTAACAAGGATGACGTGAAGTTCATCTATTCTATCGCCAACGGCGAGCTTGGCAAGTCTTACACGGCTGGTGCCACTGCTTCTGAGAAAGATTTCGTTGTTGACGAAGATGGCGCTATCATCCTCCCCACTGGGCTTACTGGCAAGATTTATGTCGAGTATGAGTTTAAGACTGAGAACGCTGTTCGCATCGTAAACAAGGCTTCTAAGTTCCCCGAAGCAGCCAAGGTTGTCATTTACGCTATCTTCCGCGATGCCTGCAACGAGAACGTTGTCTACTCTGGCGTTATCGTATGCCCCAAGGCTAAGTTCAACCCCGAGTCTGTCGAGCTTGCTCTTACCTCTACTGGCAAGCACGCCTTCGAGCTTAACATGATGAAGGATTACTGTGAGGACGATGGCGATCTATTCACAATCATTGTCAATGAGTAATGCCTGATAATTGGTATGTTTAATAATGCGGGGGAAGGACGTTTACTCCCCTCCCCCACGTTGTTCTACTGGTTGAAAGGCGGTGAAGCAATGGCTGAAAAGATTAATGCTACGTGTGCTATTTGCGGTAAAGGCTATCACCTGTGCATGTCGTGCAAGGATATGATTAGCCTGACTCCTTGGAAGAAGCATACGGATACATCTGAGCACTATAAGATTTATCAGATTATTCATGGCTATTCTACTAAGGTATATACGAAGGCAGAAGCTAGGGCTAAGCTTAAGAAGGTTGACCTATCTGATTTTGATATGCTTAGAGATAATATCAAGGCCGTTATTACTGATATTATGGGCGCTGATGTTGCTACTCCTGCTAAAAAGGTGACTAGAACCATAAAGCCCAAGACGGTTGTTAAGCCAGTTGTCGAGCCTGTTATCAGCGATTCTGATGCTGCTGATGAGGTTTCTGCTGAGTAGTAATTCGCTTGGTATATTATTGTGTGAATGATGTTAAAAAATATGAATAGAAAGGGAAATGTTGTTCACTTGTGTGTTTAATATTTCCCTTTTTTTTACGTGACAAAGAAATGTGTAGAAATATGAAGTTTGAATGGTGGTAAAAATATGTTACAGCATAGTGACGTTACTGGCAGAGACTTCTATGATGAAGAAGCTGTCTACTATAGAAATGTAATACAAAGCGCTTGGATGTTGAGTCATCCAGATTGTGTCTTGCTGGATATCTTTACCGATAGTAAAGGAAAAATAGTATTCGTATTTCCAAAAGAATTACATAAAAATTTGATTGGAGAATGGGCGAATCGTAAGCATGATACAAATGATTATAATAATTAATAATATTTTGTATTAATTATTATGTATGAACTATGAGGTTATAATCATGAATAAAAATAAATTTGAAGATGATTCTGTATCGGATAATGATATAGATAAATGTTATACTGTTTATATGCATATATCTCCAAGTGGGAAAAGATATATAGGAATAACTAGACAACGCCCTGTTGCGCGATGGAAAAATGGACGAGGATATATTAATAATGAGTATTTCTATCGTGCAATAAAAAAATATGGATGGGATAATATTGAACATCAAATATTATATAATGACTTGACAAAAGAAGAAGCTGAACAGAAAGAAATTGAGTTAATTTCTTATTACCGTAGTGATGCAAGAGCATATGGATATAACATAGACCACGGAGGGCATTCTATTGGAAGAATGTCAGATGAGACAAAGGCGAAGTTAAGCGCTTCGCATATGTGTGTAAACACTACGCCTGTTGATAAATATTCAAAAAACGGCGAGTTTATAAAGACATATGATAGCGTTATAGCTGCGGCAAATAAGCATGATGTTTCTTATGTGGCAATTTCTGCTTGTTGTAGGAACGTGCTTAAATCTGTTTCTGGTTTTGTTTGGAGATATCATGGCGATGAACTTACTAGCGAACATCTTGAGTGGTGCAATAGTAACGGGATTGATAATTTAAAAATCCCAGTTTGTCAATATACTTTAGATGGTGAATTTGTTGGTGAATATGAAAGTGCTGAATTTGTTGGTAAAACATATGGGTTTAATGCCGTAAGCATCAGAAAATGTTGTAAGTGCGAACGAAGAACGAGTGATGGATATATATGGCAGTACGCCAATGTTGATGTTACAGATGATTATGTTGCTTGGTGCAATAATGCAATCGAAGATAAAAAAACTGCGGTTAGCCAATATTCGTTATCTGGTGAGCTTATTAAAACATTTAATGGCATGATTGATGCGTTAAATGATACTGGTGTTAACCAACAAAGCATATGGTCGTGTTGCAACAACTTGTATAAGACCGCTGGTGGTTATATTTGGCGATATGCAGATAGTCCTTTAACCAAAGAGCATCTTGAATGGTGTCGTGGGAATACAAATGCCAAAAGGGTTGCTCAATATAGTAAAGACAATGAATTTATATCGTACTGGGACAACGCCAAGGACGCTGGTATTAGTTTAAATATTAGTTCTCATGATATAAGGGCGTGTTGTCGTGGCGCGAGAAAATCTGCTGGTGGTTATATTTGGAGATATGCTGATGACAATTAAATCACAGTCCAAAGGGCATTATAAAAATGTCGGCAAAGCTTTTGAAAATGACTTCAAGAAATCTGTTAATTCTCAGCATTTATTGATAAGATTAAATGACCCACCTCAATCATTTGGTGGCGGTACTGCTCGCTTCAGTATTAAGAATCCATGTGATTATCTTTTGATGGATACTAAGCATCGTACTCTTGTATGTTTGGAACTTAAAACCACGAAGTTTAAAAGCATATCTTATGAAGATGTTAATAGCGATGATAATAAGAGCCGCATGATTCATAAACATCAGATTTCTGGTCTTACTAAGTTTTCTGAATATAGCTGTGTTGAAGCTGGGTTCCTCTTTAACTTTCGTGACGAAAAGAACGCTTGCGAAAGATGCTACTTTATGAGTGTTGAAGATTTTAATAATATGGTAAAGAACGACAATAAGCATAGTTGTAACGAGCTTGATATCTTGACTAATGGTGCTATTAAGGTGCAAGGCGAGAAAAAACGTACTCGTTATACATGGGATATCGATTCCCTCCTCAATGCTATTGCTGAAAAATAATTTTAACAAATAAATATATATGCTATAATAGCATGTGTGTTATAATCTAACTGAAAAGTCTGAATGTTCAGGAGGAAAAATATGAATAACAAAATTAAGACTGGTGTATACACTCTTGATGGCGAGGATACGCCCTTTGCTTTTTATACGTCTCTAAGCGCATATCGCAAGGCACAGTTTGTAAACTCTGTCAGTGATATTCTTGTTGGAGATAATTATAATTATGTGATTCGAGATTTGGTTTTTGACTTCTGTATTGTTGCTATCTTTACAGATATTGATACGGCTGATGTTCATGATGCCGATGATGGCATCACTGCAATGGAAGAGTTTGTCGAGAAGTTTAAGCCTGTTGTTGATATCGTAAAAGCTAACTCTGTTGACGGGGTTCTTGATGAACTGCATAAAGCTATTGATTTGAATATTGAGTATCGTACTGGTATTCATATTAATCCTATCTCATCTAGTCTTGCAAGTCTTCTTGATACCATTGAGCGTAAGGTTGATGATATTGATTTGGATAGCATTATGGATTTAGCTCAGTCTATGTCTGGTATTTCTGATGAGCTTACCGCAGATAAGCTTCTTGATGCATATGCAAAGACTAACATTTTCAAGGAACATTGGAATAACGATGATGCTGACACTGTTGATGATGATAAATTTTCAGTAGTTTATGGTGGTGCCGATGTTGAAACAGACGCAGAGGTTGTCACACCTCCCCTCTCTCCTGCAACTGAGTAATCGGTGAATTTTTTATGCCAACATTTAGTTCAGCAGCCGAATTAAAGGCTTATATTTTAAGTAGAAGTTATACGGCTGTTAATAATGCTACCAATACAGCTCATGATATTCTTGAAGAAAAAGTTGATGCATTTTACGCAAAAGAGCCAATATATTATTTAAGAACAGATAGACTTCGTAGTTCATTAACAAATCCAGTTGTGACTGGTTCTGGCAACGGAGTTGAAGGCGAAGTGCATTTTGATGAAGGCAAACTTGATTATAGACAAGGACTAGTACCAATTAAGAACCCGCCGCTTCCAAATGGTTATGAAGAAGGATGGGCTGAACATAGTGGTGTAGATGTTTTAAATGCTGCAATGACTGGCGCTGCTGGTGAATTAAATTGGACAAACGGTACTGCTATTTGGAATGAAAGCGTGCCAACACTTCGGGATAATATGTATGATGAAATAAAAAAAGATTTGATTGCTGCTGGCATTCCAATTAGTTAGGATGCCAGCTTTTTTATTTTACACGACAAGAAAAGGAGGTCGTTGTTATGTCAAAAGGAAGAAAAACTTTTAGAAAAGTAATTACAAGTCCAGAACTTATAGAACAGATTAATCCTAAAAATGTTAAGCTTATGAACAGATTCCTAAAGAATTTCGCCACAAAGCGATCTCCTAATTCTGTTGTGAGTTATAGGTCGAACCTGAACATCTTCTTTTGCTGGAATATTCTAGAGAATGAGAATTGCTTCTTTGTGGATATTAAGAAACGTGAGCTAATGGATTTTTTTGACTATTGTGTAACTGAGTTGAAATGGAACTCAAACCGTTTCTGCCAAATGCACAGTTGTTTATCTAGCTTTAGTTCGTGGATTGAAAATTATTTTGATGATGAATATCCACTCTTCCGCAATCTATTGCCGAAGATTGAGAAGCCAGTAAAGGAAAATGTTCGGAAGAAAACTGTTCTTCAAAAAGAAGATATTGATAAGCTTTTTGCTTATTTTGAAGAGAATGATATGTATCAAGATGCATGTCTTCTCTCTTTAGCTATTTCATGTGGAGCGAGAGTTTCTGAACTTGCTAGTTTTACTACCGATTTGATAGATGAAGACAATACTGTGTTTGATGGTCTTTTTCTTGAAACGACTAGAGAGATTAAAACTAAGGGTCGTGGGGTAAACGGCAAGATGCTTAAAAAGTATATTTTAAAAGATACCTTCCTTCCACACTATCATAAATGGCTTGAAATTAGAAAAGGAATCATGGACGAACATGGCAAGGAACATGATTTTATTTTTATAACAAAAGATGGCGATCCAGCAAGCGCAGATAGACTGCGCGATTGGATGTCTAGGTGGAGCGATGTTGTTGGTCAGCCATGCTACCCGCACAACTTCCGCCACTACAACGTATCCTTCTTGAAGCGACTTGAACTTGAAGATGATTTTATCGTTTATCTTACAGGGTGGTCTGAAAGCACTGGTCATAGTATGGTTGCCATATACAATGATATGACTGCTAAGGATCGTAAATGGAAAAATCTCGATAAATTGAAAGCTGCTGTTGAAGGGTAATATTTTAATTTAGTTTACGGAAACAATGAATTTGAATGTTACCGCACCTTGCAGGGTGCGTTTTTTAATGCATTCCTTTAGTGAGGTGTATATATATGGCTGAAGAATTTAAAGTTAAGGTTGGCGTTGAGGTTGATACTGCTGGACTTGATGCTCAAATTGCAAAAATTAAGCCTTCTAATAAAATTAAGTGCGATGTTGAATTAAATGACGCAAGTGTACAGCATATCGTAGACCAGTTAAATAATGGCATCAAGGCGTTTGGCAAAAACGGAAATGAGATAAAGTTCACTGCCGATGTCACTTGTTTAAAAAAAGATGTTGCTAGTGCTGTTAAAGGTATGACTGGGAAATCTGCTGCTAATAATATAAAGGTTAATGCAGATACTAGTAATGCAAAAAAGGAATTGTCTGGACTTACTGCCGTTATTGAAAAATCTGAAAATGGTTTTGAAGAATTAAGAAGCCAACTTGCTGGAATGAAATTTAATAATTCTTCAATTGATGCATTTATGAAAGAATTGGAAAATTCTTTAGTTACTGTAGAAAAAGTTGATGCATCGTTTAAAGATGACCATACTTTTACATTAACCGTTAAAGGCGCAGATGAAGCAGAAAAGAAAATTCAAGCAGTTATAACAGCAAAAGAGAAGCTTGACGAAGAAGGCAATAGCACTGGCATATGGAATACGAGTACGAAAGTTTCTCATAATCTCTACGATAGAGCTGCCGAAGAAAAGAAAGCTGCTGCCGCCGCTAAACAGGCCGCTGCTGAAGAAGCTGCCGCCGTTAAGCAGGCAAAAGCAGAAGAAGCTGCTGCCGCCAAACAAGCTGCTGCACAAGCCAAAGCTGCTGCACAAGAACAAGCTGCTGCTGAAAAGCAAGTTGCTGAAGCTGCTAGGCAGGCTGCTAAAGAACAAGCTGCTGCTGCTCAAATTGCTGCTAATGCCGCTACGCAAAGACAAAAATTAATTGACACGTATAAAGCTGAAAAGCAGTCTAAGGTGGATGTTGATTCTAAATATAACAAGATTAATAATCCATCTGAAGATTTAACAAAAGCATATAACGCTTATAAAAACGCGAAGAAAAATTTGTTTGATACTGAAAATTTTACAGATAATGTTGTTGCAGTTAATCAGTATAATGCCGCATTAGAAACGGTAAAGAATCAATTGTCTATTGTGGCGAATAAAGAGAAAGATGCAGCTGCCGCAGCAAAGGCAGAAGCAAGTGCGCAAAAAGAAGCCGCCGCTGCTATGCAATTAAGGTCTAAGGCAAATAATCTTTCTATGTCTATGGATGTATGGCTGCAAAAGAACTCAAAAGCAGCAAAGACATTTGGTGGACAAATTCGTAGTCTTCAGATGGAATTAAAATCTTGTGACGCTACGAGATTGAGCGGAATACAATCTGAGTTTAAAACTATTACCATGCAAGCTGAGAGTGCTGGTAAAACTGGTATGGATATGACCAGTAGATTGAAGACGCAGTTTACAAGACTATCATCATATTTTGGTGCCGCATCTGTTATGCTGGCTGGCGTACAAACTTTTAAAGAAGGTTTTCAAAATGTTCTTGATGTTGATACAAAGTTAACAGAACTTTATCGCGTAACTGACCTTACATCTTCTCAGTATTCTGATGTATACGATACTTTGACTAGTTCCGCTCAAAAATATGGCGCTACTCTTACTGATTTGATTTCTCAGACCGCCGATTGGAGTCGAGCTGGTTTTAGCGATCCAGATACAGCCGCTAGATTATCTGAGATTACATCTGTTTATCAGCACATTGCAGACCTTGATGCAAAAACTTCAATGGAAAACCTTTTAACCGCTTATAAAGGTTTTGAACCTCAGTTGAAGAAGCAGTTTGGTGGCGATGCATCTGCCGCAGCAGAGCATATTGCCGATGTTTATAATGAAATTGATAATAACTATGCCACTACAGCAGCCGATATTGGTGAAGCGGTTAAGCGTTCTGCATCTGCATTGAGTCTTGCTGGTAACAGTCTAGAAGAAACTGCTGGTATGGTTACTGGCATCACAGAAGTTACACAAGATCCAGAAAAGGCTGGTAATTCCCTTAAGGTTTTGTCGATGCGTCTTCGTGGTATGAAAGGCGAGCTGCAAGATCTCGGTGAAGAAACTGATGAGAATGTAGAGAATTTATCTCAGATGCAGGGTAAGGTTCTTAATCTTACACATGGCAAGGTAAATATATTTAATAATACTGGTGATTTTAAATCTACATATGAAATCATGCAGGGTATTGCAGATATATATGATGACCTTACTGATTCTGATAAAGCAGACCTTCTTGAGACAATTGCTGGTAAAAACCGCGCAAACGAAGTTGCTGCTCTGATTCAAAACTGGGATCGTGTCGCGGCGGCTACTGAGTCTGCTGAAAACTCTGCTGGCAGTGCAATGGCGGAGCAAGAAAAATATGCAAACAGTCTTCAGGGTAGGCTAAACTCATTAACATCCTCACTTCAAACTATTTCAAATACCGCTTTAGATTCTGGATTTCTAAAGGGGCTTGTTAGCGGCGCTACAGAAGCAATCAATATTCTTAATAAAGTTATAGACACTATTGGCATTATACCAACTGTTGCAACTGTTGCTGGTGCAGCAATGTCTTTATCTGGTAAAAAGTTCTTTGATTTTCATATAGATGAGCAAACTGGAGAATTAAAGGCGTTTGGAAAAACAACACAAACAATTTTTTCGTCTATTAAAAATGCATTTTCGGGTATTGGTCAAATAGTTGGAGAAGTATTTAATAAAATAAACTCTAAGTTTCAAGGCGGCGGTCAAGTTTTTGATTTTAATACCACTAAAATCAAAGGCGCTTATGGTGGAATGAGATTTGTTAAAAATCTTGACAATGATATTGTAAAATTAAAAGAGTTTAGGTCTTTGATGACCGAGCTGCAATCTGGCTTAAAAGATGGAATGTCAATAGATGTAAGCGGCGCTATAGAACAAAGCATGTCGGGTGCATCAGAAGCAGCTAAAAATTTTGCAAAATCTTGGGATTTATCAAATGAAGCTCTTGGTGAATTTTCTAAGAAACAGCTAGAAGCGACTGGTGTTATATCTAAAACATCGAGTTCGATGACAAATGCCAAAAATATTATTTCTGCTTACAACAATCTCGTTGATAAAAGTGGGCAGACTCAATCTAAATTTGCTTCGGCAATTTCTACATTTAATCCTCAGTTAGGTAGTTATCTTTCTGGGTTAGATGGTGCAGAAGCATCTCTTGCTGGCTATGGAGCGCAATTAGCTTTTACTACAGTTAAAACTTTTGCATTACAAGCGGCAACATTGGCGTTAAATGCTGCGCTTTCAATGGGAATTGGCATGTTAATCTCTGCTGGCGTTAGCGCCCTTATGAGCTGGATTAATGCCGAAGATGAGCTTGCTGATAAAGTTAAAGATGTTACTACAGAATATGGTAATCAGAAAAAAGAATTAAAAGATGCAAAAGCTACTATAAATGAAGTTGCAGATTCATATGCCGAATTATCAAAAGGTGTTGATACGTCAACTAATAAAAACATAAATCTTGATACAGATGAGTATCAACAGTATTTAGATATTGTTAATCAGATTGGCGATACGTTTCCAGAGCTTATTAGCGGATATGACGCTCAGGGCAATGCAATTCTTACCTGTGCTGGTAATGTTGACAAGCTTACGGAAGCATACAATAAGCTTGAAAAAACAAATAATAATAAAATCTTAGATGAAGCAGAAGATGTTGCAAAAGATTCAAAGAATAAAGCGGATGATGTTTTTAATAAAGACAAATGGAAACAAGGAACGTCAACAGAAGCAAATTTACACGCCTTAAACACTCTTGAAGGATTGACAAAAAGTAATGATTTGAAAAAAGCCATTAATAAAATGAGCGCTGATGATCTTGTAATCATAACAGATGCTTTGAGTAATTATGGTGAAAAATACGACCAATACAGTGGAGAATCAAGACAAAAATTTATAGCACGTGTAATTACGGAGAATAAAGAAACTGTAAATAAAGTGCTTTCTGAAACTAAATCATCAATGCAAGAAGCTGCTAGTGGAATGCAGGACATAGCGGAAGCTACAATTGGCAATGCGTTTATTGATGGAAAATATAAAAACATATCTGGTAAAATGCAAAGTTATATTAATGGCATGATTCCAAATATGGATTACGAATTCTTTAATAGCGATAAAATTAAATGGGATGCCAATAATCTTAATGACTATATCAATGATATGTTAAATACTATTAATTCACTTGATGATGGTCAGCAGAAGAAATTTGAAATTTTCTTTGATATGAAGTCTAAGCTTAATAGCGGAGATTGTACTGTTGGTGAATATGTCAAGAGTGTTAATGATGTTAAAAATGTTATTAAAAATAGTGGTCTTGACAAAGACATGCAATATCAGTTGCAAATGTCTCTTGGCATTAAAGATGATGATACGGTTAAACAGGTTAAAGACTTTAAAAAGAAGCTTACCGATGCTGGCAAAAGTGAAGATATTGCAAATGAAATAGTTAATGGCTTGACTAAAACAGAACTAGAAGCTGCTGTTAGCTTAAAGCTTAAATTAAAAGACATGAATGTCAACGACATCAAAAAAGCCATTGCAGACGAAGCAAAATATTTAGAAGCAATGGATTTTGATATTGATATAGCTGGTGAAACCGATAGTCTTGATAAGCTTAATTCCGCACTTGCAGAATCTAAGTCTGCTACTGGTTTAACGGCAGATTCAATAGACGCATTAAAGAGCCGCTATCAGGGATTAAAAGGCGCTGGGTATGATGCCGCAAAACTTTTCGAAGAAACATCTAATGGTGTTCGTTTAAATACACAAGAATATACTAAGCTTGAACAGGCATATGCGCAAGGCAAGCTCAAAGATGCTACTTCTAACTTAGAATATTTAAGAGATAAATATAATGATCTTACTGGTCAAATTGCAACATGCACAGATGCTGAAGAGCGAGCCAATCTTGTTTCTAAACAAGAAGATATTCGTCAGAAAATAAATGATTTAGGAGAACTAGCAGCTCAATATGAGGGCTTAGCTTCTAAATATAACGCATGGCAAAATGCTGAGTCTGCTGGTTCTGATAGAGACATGTATGAAAATGTCTTAAAAGGATTTGAAGAAGTTGACGATGAGATTTCTCGTGGCTGGCTTGACGATGCTTCTAAGGCATTCATTGATATGTTTAGTTATGACCAGCTTAATTCGATAGATGATTATACTAATAGATGGAAAACGCTTGGTAATACAATCGATGGCACAACCTATTCTGTCAAAGATTTCTTTACGCAGAATAAAGATGGTGAATCTACAAATGACGGTGTTTACAATTTCCTTGAAGCAGTAGACCAACTTGGACAAGGCAATATCAAGCGCGGTGAAAATGGCGAAATTATATCTTTTGACTTTGGTGTTAACGGTGAAGAAGCAATCGCCAAGACGATGGGAATTAGTAAAGAGCTTGTCCAGATTATTGAACGTGCCGCCGAAGATGCTGGTTTCGTTATCAATATGGATGGTACATATACTAATTTTGCAGATTTACAAAAGGCTGCTGTAGAATCAAATAAAAAGATAAATGAGCTTGCACAGTCTAGTGAAAAATTAAAAAAGCTTGGACTTGACAATTATACATTCCACTTTGATTCAACTGACGCAGAGACGGTGTTTAACGACCTAAATAAAGCAAAGGAAATGCTTGACACCTTCAGAAGAGACGATGGCACTATCGACTTGAGTGTGGATGGCGCACAAGATGCATTAAATATTGCCAGTACATTACAAGCTGCTTATGATAAACTTGCCGACCCTGTTTATATGCAACTTGATGCAAGTCAAGTTGATGACAGTATGAAAAAGCCATTGCAGCTTATGCAGGAGTATCGGACTCAACAAAAGAAGTTAAATCAAATGAAACTTCAAGGTGTAGATACTTCTGAAGTTGATAAGAGTATGAGCGATATTGTTGATAAGATTGCTAAACTTGATGATGATACAAAAGTTAAGCTTGGTATAGACGTTGATGCTTCAAAGGAAGATATTAAAAAGCAACTTGATTCAGGCGATCTTACTATTGATGCTACGGTTGATTTGCAAGTTGAAGCAAATGACACTCTTAATGATATTAAATTATTGATGGAGCATCAAGCTGGTTTGATTACTGATGACCAACTAAAGATTGGTCTTGAACTAGATACCAGTTCAGTTGATGATTATACAAAAAAAGAAGCAACTAAGATTGTTAAATTTCTTCCTGAGAATACAGATTTTCTTGATAATCTTGGACTTGATGACGATAAAAAGAAAGTCGTTGTAGACTTCGTTTCTGACAACGCCGATTTTCTTAACGATCTTGACTTAAAAGATGGCGAGAAAGAGATACTTTTAAAGTATGTTGCTGAAAACCCAGATTTACTTAAGGATTTGGATAAAGACCAAAAGAAAATTGCCATAGACTTTGTTGTTAATAATCAAGATATCCTCGATAAGCTCGATGATGAGAAACAGAGAAAGGTTGTCGTAGACTTTGTTGCTAAAAATGAAGGCATTCTTGACGATCTTAAAACTGATGAAGAAAAAGAAGTTGTTGTAAATTTCATTGCAAACAATGAAAGCGTTTTGAACGGACTTGATGACGAGAAACAAAGAAAAGTAATAATTGACTTTGTTGCTAAGAATCCCAAATTTTTTGACAGTCTTGGACTTAATGGCGATGAAAAGAAAGTTGCTATAGAATTTGTTGCAAAGAATCAAGACGTTCTTAAAGACCTTGGTTACGATGAAAAACAAGTTGTTGTTAAGCTTGTTGCAAAAAATCCGGATCTTTTAGATGGGCTTGAAGATACGCAAAAACAGGTTGTTGTTGATTTTGTTAAAAATACAAAAGATATAGATAGTTATACGCCAGAACAATTAACGTCAATTGTTAATTTTGTCAAAAATTCTAGTGATGTTGATAATTATACTCCCGCCGAGAAACAAGCAATTGCTAAGTATGCCGTTGATGGCGGAGACGTAAATAACTATCAACCAGCAGACAGAGCTGCAATTGTTAAATTCCTAACTAACTCTGCTGACCCAGATAGTTATACGCCAGAACAAAAGCAGGCAATTGCAAAATTCTTGAAAGACTCTGGTGAAGTAGATGGGTATCAGCCTGGGCAAAAAGAAGCCATTGCAAGATTTTTAAAAGACAGTTCGCAACCAGATTCTTATCAGCCAAATGATAAAAACGCAACTGCATCATATGGTGTTGATAGTTCAAAAGTTGATTCTTATACACCTCCGCCAAAAACTGGTGTTGTGAATTATGTTGCTAATGTAATTGGTTCGGTGGCTGGCAAGGTAAAAGATATTGTTGGCGGTATCGCAAATGGCACTGCGAATGTAAACGGGACTGCATTTGCGCAAGGTAATTGGGGCACAAAAGAAAATGGCACGGCTCTTATGGGCGAGCTTGGGCAAGAAGTTATCGTAAGAGACGGTCATTTCTTTACAGTTGGTGACAATGGTGCTGAGTTTGTAAAATATAAAAAGGGCGATATAGTCTTTAATCACAAACAGTCTGAGGAATTGTTTAAGAATGGTTATGTTACAAGCGGCGGCGGTCGTGGTAAGGCTTTGGCATCTGGCACCGCATTCGGTCGTGGTTCTGGCGGCATTGGACGTGCCAATAAGGGTTCCTCTGTAAAGACAAACTCATATTCCTCTTCTAGTTCAAAGTCTTCTTCCTCATCGTCTTCCTCTAACTCTAACTCAAATTCCAGTGCGAATGAAGAAGCAGAGAAGTTTGAAGAGACTCTTGACTGGATTGAGACTGCTTTAGACCGTGTTGAAAGAGCAATTTCAAGGCTTGATAAGACCGCTACTAGTACATATAAGAATTGGACTAAGCGCGGAACTGCTCTTAACGACCAGATTAATCAAACCAGAAGAGAAATTGACCTACAGAATCAGGCATATAATCGTTATATGCAGCAAGCTAACTCTGTTGGTCTTGATGGTGGTTATGCCGCAAAGGTGCGAGACGGCACAATAGATATTGAGAAAATCACGGATGAAGATCTTAATAATAAGATTTCTGAGTATAAACAGTGGTATGAGAAAGCATTGGATTGCTTAGATGCCATTGATGATTTACGTGAGAGTGAATCCAAGCTCTATGAGCAGAGATTCGAAAACGTCTCTACTAAGTACGATGGTTATCTCGGAGTAATTCAGCATGAGAAAGATATGCTCGATGAGTTCGTGTCTCAGACTGAGACTGCTGGATATATTACATCTGGTAAATATTACGATGCAATGTCTGCCAACGCTAATAAACAGCAGGAAGAGCTTAAGAAGCAACGTGACGAAATGATTTCTGAGCTTAATAACGCCGTTAATAGTGGTACTATTGAAAAATATAGTGAGAGTTGGTATTCGATGGTCAATTCGGTGGACGAGGTCACTAAGTCCATTGAAGAATGCAACACCTCTCTTCTTGAGTACGAAAAGAACCTTCGTGAGCTAGATTGGCAAATCTTTGATTTGATTCAGGACAAGATTTCTAAGGTTGCTGATGAGTCTGAATTCTTGATTAATCTTATGAGCAACAAGAAGCTTTATGAAGATAATGGTCAGCTTACCGATGAGGGTATGGCATCTATGGGTCAGTACGGTGTTAAATATAACGTGTATATGGCTCAGGCCGATAAGTATGCTAAGAAGATTAAAGAACTTCAGGAAGACCTTGCTAAAGACCCGTATAATCAGGATATTGCAAATCAGTTGCAAGAGTATATCGAAGCTCAGCAGGAAGCCATTCTTAATGCAGAGGACATGAAGAACTCTATTAAGGATATGGTTTCTGATGGTATTGACAAAGAGCTTGATTCGTTGCAGAAGCTTATTGACAAGCGCAACGATGCTCTTGACGCAGCCAAGGACTTATATGACTATCAGAAGAAGGTCAAAGAGCAAACTGAAGATATTGCAAGTCTTGAAAAGCAGATGGCTGCATATCAGGGCGATGCATCTGAGGAAACTAAGGCCAAGATTCAGCAAATTAAGGTAGACCTTGAAGAAGCTAAGTCTGACTTAGAGGAGACGGAATATGAACAGTTCGTTTCCGATCAACAGAAGATGCTCGATGATTTATATACTGATTATGAAACCATTCTAAATCAGCGTCTTGATAATATCGATGCTCTTATGGCTGATATGATTTCTGAGATTAATAACAATGCTTCAACTATCGGAGCTACGATAGAATCTCAGGCTGATAAGGTTGGCTATACTTTGTCAGAGTCTATGAATACCATATGGCTTTCTGGTAACGGTAGTATCTCAAATGTAATCACAATGTATGGTACGAAGTTTGATACAGCTCTGACTACTACCAATACTGCTCTTGGATATATCAATACCAATATCCAGAATATGATTGCACAGTTGAATAAGATTGCTGGTACGAAGATAAAGGCCGCTGGTGCTTCTTCTGCCGCAACTGAGAAACCAAAGCCTACCCCAGCTCCACAGCCGCAACAGAAGCCACAACCAAAGCAGGTCACTGTTGGTGGTATGATTAACGCTGGTGGTGCTAGAATTTATGCAGACTCTTATGGCAATGGCGGCGGTAGGCAGACGTTTGGTAATGACCCAATCTATACTGTTTTACAGGAGCGCAACGGCTATGTCTTAACTCGTTGGCATAAGCTTTCAAGTGGATATACTGGCTGGTTTAAGAAATCTGATGTTAGCGCATACGCACTTGGCGCTAAGAATATCAGAAACAACGAGATGGCTTGGACTCAGGAAAATGGTTCCGAAATGATTATGCGCCCATCTGACGGAGCTATCTTGACTCCTCTTGCCAAGAATGATAGCGTGCTTACATCTGCTGCAAGCTCTAATATCTGGAATATGGCAAATAACCCATCTGACTTTATCAAGGACAATCTTGACTTTGATAAGATTGATACTGGTGCTAATGTTGGAAACAAGACAACAATGGTGCAAAATTTGGACAAGGTTGTATTTAACCTACCTAATGTCAAGAATTATGATGAACTGCTTAAGTCTATGCAGCATGATAAGAATTTTGAACGCCTTATCATGTCTATGACTATTGACCCAATCGTAGGTAAGAGTAGCCTAGCAAAAGGCAAGGCAATTCGTTAATTTCCCCGAATGCTACGGGTTGGCTTAGCCGAAGAATATAGCCTACTTGTTGAGCGGGGAGTGGATATAAACCACTCCCCTTCTCTTTTGTTTGAAACGAGGTAGTAGTATGAATACTGGAAAAAGAAATAGAAAATCGAATATTAAAAGTAGAATTATTGAGAGACAGACAAATGAGATTGAATCTCTAAAGAAAAGAATCTCCGAGCTTGAAATAGATTGCGATGAGAAGGATGAACTAATTAGTTCAATAGATTCTCTTCGCGTTGAAATGGAGCAAATTGTCGAAGACATTAAGAGCAAAGGTGAGGTTTACGATAAGCTCGTTGGAGAATTAACTGAAATGAAGAAGATTATGAATGAAGAGGTCTTTAATGGCAGATGGAATATTATTCGTTTTCTTTTAAAATAAATATAACTTCGAGCGATTGGAGGTGTGTCGGTGAAAGCATATGACTTTGAATACGATGATGTCAAGCTGAGCGATCTTGGATTTATTATTTGCAAGTTTGATTCAAGCGATGTCGATACAATAGATAATGGTTCACAGATAACTTTTAATACTGTACCGACTTTGAACGGAATGAAGCACGAGCTAACGAGTTCTACATATGAAGATTGTCTTAACACGACTTTTCAGATATGTAAAAATAAATGCGATTCAAATCAAACCGATACAGTTTCATTCGATGAGATGCGCAATATAATGTCTTGGTTAAACAGAAAGGGATTCCATAAATTCAGACTGCTTGACGATGAATACTCGGGTGTATATTTTGAAGCTTCGTTCAATGTAAGTAGAATTGAAGTTAACGGAATGATTTATGGATTTGAGCTTGAAATGTTTACAAATAGACCATTTGCCATAAGAGAGCCTATTGTAACTACAATTAAGAATGTTTCAGATAATGGTATAAATGTTATCTACAATGAATCTGATGAAGAGGGATGCATTTATCCAGACATGGAAATCACCATAGACAAAGATGGTGATTTTACAATGAAGAATTCTTTTAACGACAGGGTGATGAGAATTGCCAATTGCAAAAAGGGTGAAGTTATCAAAGTATCATACCCAATGATTAGCTCTTCTTTGGCTTCTCATAAAGTACAGAACGATTTCAATTGGGCTTTCTTTAGATTAGAGAATACATTTAGAGACAAGAAGAATAAGATAACGCTGTCCCTGCCGTGTACGGTTAAGATAACTTATTCGCCTATAGTTAAGGTAACTATATAGTTGGGGTGGTTTATATGGCTATAAAGATTGACTTTGATGCTGCTCATAATCCACAATCACCAACGATTATATTGGCAAAAAAGAATGGCGATAAGCTTGGGCGAATAGATGCTGTTGAAATAGAATCAACCGATTCGATGAATGATGCTTCTGAGATATCATTTAAAGTATATAAAACAGTAGATGAAAATAAAAATAATCTGTGGGATGAGATTGTCAACTTTAGGCTTATATATTGTCTAGAGTGGAATCAATGGTTCGAGATTACAGTAGAGACAGATGAAGATACTAAGACGGTAAAGACCGTGACTGGTACTAATCTTGGATGCGCTGAGTTGTCTCAAATTATGCTATACAATGTTGAAATTAACACCGAAGATGATATCGCAAGAGAAGATTATGATAAAGACCATCCGACTATTTTCTATAATCCAGATAGACCAAGCTCTTCTCTCCTCCATAGGATGCTAGAAAAAGCTCCGCACTATACAATTGGGCATGTTGATGCTACGATTGCAAAGATTCAAAGAACATTTTCTTTTGATGATAAATCTATTTATGATGGGTTTCAAGATGTTGCAGAGGAAATAAAATGTTTGTTTGTGTTTGATATTAATGCGGATAAGTATGGCAATTTAAAGAGGGTTGTTTCTGCATATGACCTTGAATCAAACTGTCACAAGTGTGGACACAGAGGTGAGTATACTGATGTGTGTCCTAAGTGCGGCAGCACGGATATCGATGAGGGATATGGCGAAGACACGACCATATTTGTAACAGCTGATGAGATTGCAGATAACATCAATATGTCATCTGATACCGACTCTATCAAGAACTGTTTTAAACTTGAGGGTGGAGACGATTTGATGACAGCAACCATTAGAAACTGTAATCCTAATGGTAGCGATTATATTTGGTATATTTCTGATGATACTAAGCACGACATGTCAGACGAACTTGTTAAAGCCATTGATTCATATAATAAGCTATATGCAGAGTATCAGAACGATTATGTTTATTTAGCTGATAAAGAAGATATTGTTACTAGATATAATGAGCTTATTGCCAAGTATGGTACTAAAAGCATATATCTTAAATCATCAGCAGATGAAAGATTGTTCAGTTCAAAAAATGAGCACCTTGCAATTAAAAAAGAAGTGGGATATAACAACGACATTCAAGAGATTGAGTTGCCAGTAAAAGGTTATCCTGCTTTGATGAATGCTTATTATAATACGATTGATTTAGGATTGTATCTTACAAGCGGACTGATGCCCATTGTCGAGATGAGCGATACCAATGCCGAGAAGGAAGCCGCAAAGCTTACTGCCGCAAACCTATCTCCTGTTGCAGTTGAAAAGATAGATAACATATCTGTCGCTACTGCCGATAGCGTTGTCTTGTCTATGGCGAAAGTTGTTGTTGATTCTACTAGGTATAGGGTCAAAGTGCATGATGGTTCTACTTTGTCTGGAACTAAACCAGATCCAACGAGAGTATGGACTGGTTGCTTTGATGTGACTAATTATTCTGATGAAGAAGATAAGTTCACAAGCAAAGAAATAAGCGTGACGATAAATAGTGACTATGAAAAATTTATCAAGCAAAAGATTGATAAAACTCTTGCAAAGGAAGATAGCGAGAATAAATATGGAATTTCTGAACTATTTGATATTGACGGCTCGTTGGATGATTTTAAAAAAGAGTTGCAGAAGTATTGCCTAAATAGACTTATTTCTTTCCATGATGCTTGCCAGAGTTGCATAGATATCCTTGTGGAGCAAGGAGTAAACGAAGGCTCTTCTTGGTCTAAAGAGATGTATGATAAGCTTTATACTCCATACATTGACAGAATGAACGCCATTGAAAAAGAGATGAAGACTCGTCAAGATGAGATTTATCTAATATCTGGCAGACGCGATGATGATGGAGACTTAAAAGAATACGGTTTGCAGAATTATATTATCGAGGAAAAAGATAAGACGCAAGACATACTTAACTTCCAGCGGTATCTAACTAACTATAATGCTGGCGGTGCTAATTTGTGGCTTGAATTTTGCTCGTTCCGTAGAGAAGATAAATATTCTAATGAGAATTATATTTCAGACGGTCTTAACAATGCCGAGTTGTTTGAGAAGGCAAACGAATTTATCAGCGTTGCCAACGATGAAATATATAAGTCTTCTGAATTGCAGACTACAATCAGCGCAGACCTAAAGAATCTTTTGCTTATCGATAAATTTGCACCGTTAGTTAATGATTTTGCTATCGGTAATTGGCTTAGAGTTATGGTTGACGATAAGCTGTATAAGCTTAGATTGATTGAATATACCGTAGATTATGATGACTTAGACAATATCTCGGTTGAGTTCTCTGATGCCGTCAGGGTTAAGAGTTCAGTCAAAAGTATCAAGGGCGTTATAGACCAAGCTTCTTCAATGGCTACGTCTTATAGCTATGTACAAAGACAGGCCAAGCAGGGAGAAAAGGGAACTACTGTTGTCAACAATTGGCTTGATAATGGACTTGACGTGACGCATACAAAGATTGTCGGTGGTTCTGATAATCAGACGCAATCATGGGATAACCATGGTATGTTGTTCAGAAAGTTTGATGAAGTATCAAATGACTATGAGCCTACACAGATGAAGATTATTAATTCAACGATTGCAATTACCGATGATAATTGGGCTACGACAAAGACGGCTATAGGCAAATACTATTATACTGATCCAGATACTGGTGACACAATGAGTGCCTATGGTATCAATGGCGAAACAATTATTGGTAAATTGTTCTTAGGTAAGAATATTGAACTTAAAAATGATGCTGGTACGCTTGTTTTCAATGATACTGGATTAGAAGTAAGCCACGGTAACAACAAGGTGTCAATTAGCCCTAAGAATGATAACGTTATTGATATTACTAACAGAAATGAATCTGTATTTAATGTCAATGATAAAGGCGAACTCTACATCAGTGGCAATATTATGGCTCGAAGCCTAGAGCTTGATACTGGTGTTAAGATTGACTCTGGCGTTATCGTTAACCTAGCAAAGATTGCTACGTCTGGCATCTATACCGACTTGATTGGCGATAAGGCTAAGAAGGGTCAAGTGCTGTCTCTTGACGATAAGGATAAAGTAGTTGCAAAACAATTGACTTGTAGTGATATATCTGATTTGGCATCTGTTGCTAAGTCTGGGAGCTATAATGATTTAAAAGATAAGCCATTGCTAAAGTCGGTTGCCACTTCTGGAAAGTATACTGATTTGACTGGTGATAGCTCTGAAGCTGGTAAACTGTTATATGTTGATACAGATGGTTCTGTGACTACGATTACAATAGATAAGCTGAAAGAGCTTTTGGGCATATAAGAATTTGTGGTGATGTCGTGAATAGGCGTATTAATAAAGTAATTGCTATCTTTGCTGTTGTTATTCTAGCATCGTTTATGATTATGTTTGTTTCATGTAATAGTGCGCAACAAAACACTGTTGCAGAACATGATGTTGAAACACCGACATTATACGATAAGCAAGTGAAGTATGTTTTTGATGAAAAGCAGGATTTACAAATGCCAGAGCTTCCTACTGGGTGTGAAGCGACAGCTCTTGGAACGTTATTGCGAATGAACGGTGTAAATGTAACGAAGTTCGATGTTGCCGATGCTATGCCTAAAAGTGACGGAAGTGATTTTGTATACAGCTTTTGGGGAAATCCATATAGCGCCACAGACGGGTGGGCTTGTATGGCACCGTGTTCTGTGATAACTGCAAATAAATTTTTAAAAAATAGCAATAAGGTTGCAGTTGAATATACTGGCGCGGATTTGACCGAATTAAAGTTCCCGTCTGTTGTATGGGTGACTATGTATTTAAATGACCCGAAACCATCAAACTATGAGTCAAATGGATATAGATTATTTAGAAATCCGCATTGTGTTGTTGTTACCAGAATAGAACTAGATAGCGTATATGTTATTGACCCACTTGTCGGCGAGGTCGCGTATCCGCTTGAAAGGTTTAATAATGTATATAAAGAGCTTGGATGTCAAGCGGTGTGCATAGAAACAGAAGAGAAATAATTTGATTGGCGGTGATTGTCTATGAATTATATATCTGATAGAGATTATAACGCTCAGATGAAGGCTATTAAAAGAATGAATCAGAGCAAAGAACGAGAAATGAAGCTGCGCAAAGAAAGAGAAAAGTACAGTTTTAAGTTCAAGATGCCGTCAACCAGTAAGATTGTTTTATTTGTATCTTTGGTAATATGCTTACAGATTATATTCTTCTGTGAACGACTTATGGTTGAGCTTAAAGATACGAGCGCATTATATGTGTTGTTGGGCATTCCAGCTGCAATGGCTCCAATAATCTGGGCTTATTTTAGTAAGGCTAAGGCCGAGAACACAAAAAATGGCATAGTTTATGAAACCGCTATGCGCAATCAGGCTGCTTCAGAAGATGAGCCATGTGATGACGCGCCAAACGACCCGTCATTTTAAGGAGTGATTTTATGAACGTTGACTTAAATGCTTTATATGCTATTCAGAATTTTCTTCAGTTAGTCAATGATAATTGGACTGTAATCATTGTTATCGTTGCGCTTCTTATTTCTATCGGTAAGAAGGCAAAAGAATTTTTCAGCAAGTCAGATGACGAAAAGATTGCAATTGCTAAAAAGCAGGTTCAGGAGACTATGCTGAAACTGATTACAGATGCCGAGATTGATTGGCAGGATTATAAGAAAGCTGGTTCTGTCAAACGCGCTCAGGTAATCGAAGAGATTTTCGAGAAGTACCCAGTTCTGTCAAAGGTTACAGACCAAGAAGCGTTGATTGCTTGGATTGATGAAACCATTGATGACGCTCTCAAGACGATGAGAGAGGTATTCACTGAAAACAAAACTGTTGAAAGTGAGGTCAAGTAATATGAGTATTTCTAATTGCGGACACGATGAACGTAATAGATATAGTGGTGGTCAGGCTGGTGACCAGTCTAAGACAGAATGGTATATTCGTCCTTGGTGGAATGATAGCTGGAATGTAGTGCTTAGACATCCAGACGCAAAGACTCGCAATCTTATTGCAGATATGGCTATCAAGGCTGCTCAGAATAACTTGGTTGGTTATGACCAGAACGAACGCCTTACATTTTGGAATCATCTAAAGGCATCCAATTATGACCCTGCACAGATTACAATTAAATGCGAAGCGGACTGCTCTAGTGGCGTTGCCGCTATTGTTAAGGGTGCTGGTTATCGTCTCGGTAATACTGCTATGCAGAATGTAAATGCAAGCATTACTACTTGGAATGAGAAAAATGCTCTTAAGGCAGCTGGCTTCCAAGTGCTTACTAATTCTAAGTATCTTACAAGCGATGCATATTTGCTTGCTGGCGACATTCTACTTAACGAAAGTCGGCATACGGCAATCAATGTAACCAATGGAAGTAAGTCTGGTGGCTCTTCTACTACTTTCACTCCTTCTACATCGACCTCATCTGGCAAGCTGTCCGTTGATGGATATTGGGGTGTTGCGACAACAAAGGCGCTACAAAAGACACTTGGAACCACTGTCGATGGTATTGTAAGCGGTCAGGATGCTAATAACATGGCTTCTGTAAATCGTGGAGGTCTTGAACACGCTTCATGGAAGATTGGCAGAGGTGGCTCTCAGATGGTCATGGCGCTACAGAGAAAGATTGGCGTATCTGCCGATGGCTATTTTGGCAAGAATACATGTAAGGCTTTACAGCGTTATCTTGGAACCACTCAAGATGGCATTGTAAGCGCACCATCTTCTATGGTTAAGGCATTACAGCGTAAGTTGAATGCTGGTTCGTTTTAAATATAACAATTAAATATATATGCACAAACATAGGGAGGACTTCAACCACTCCTCCCTTATCTTTTTTTAATATACTAGAACGCCAACATCGAATGAAAGGCAGCGTAAATGTAAATGCTTAATTATATAGAATATCTTAATGTACCATCTCAAATAGCGATTGCCTTGATTGCTGTGTTGTTTGTTCTTCAACTTATTGGTGAGTTTTTAAACTTCAAGGGTAAGGCAGTCCCAGAGATTATGAGCATAAGAAAGTATTTCGCAAGAAAGAAATCCGAGCGTAAAGTAATTAGAGAACTACCAGACACGATACAAGATTTAAAAAATATAGTTAACAATATCGATAAGCATTATAATGCAGATAATGTCTCTATGAGAGATAAGTGGATTGATAGTGTTAATAAAAAACTTAATATGGAAGATAAACTTGTACGTGATTTATATAAGAAAATTGATGAAGCAAATAAAGATATAGTGTCTATTCTTGTCGATAATAAAAGAGATACTATTATAGATTTTGCATCAAGGGTTTCGAATTCTAGTGTCCTTGTCACCAAAGAGCAGTTTAATAGAGTTTTTAAACTATATAAAGAATATGAAGATCTTATTAGCAAGAATGGTATGACTAATGGAGAAGTAGATATTGCATACCGCATTATCGTTGAATCATATGAAGAGCACTTATCTAATCATACGTTCATTGAAGATACTCGCGGTTGGTAACAAATATACAATGAATGTTTTATGAAATGAGGTGTCTTTATGGCTTATGTGATTTTAGTAAATGAAGACAATACTTTGACTGCAAGCAAAAAGGAACGTATTATGCAAAGGTCAAAGTTGTTTAATAATCTATGGTTTCTTGCAGAACCGACATACAACGGGTACGATATGAGTGCCTGTACTGTTGTTATGGAATATATTTTACCTATTAGCAAGAAATATCATAGCGATATTCTTGAGCTTTCAGAAGATGGGTATCAGGAGTATCTGAAATATGTTGTTCCAATCGACAGCAAGTTAACTGCCGAGACTGGCGAAGTTGAACTACAGCTTACTTTTATCTATAGTGATTTGGATGAAAATGGTGAAAGCGTTCAGCGTGTTCGCAAGACTTCTACCGCAAAGTTAAATATCACTCCTATTAGCGCATGGAGCGACATTATCCCAGATAGCGCTCTTGGTGCGCTTGACCAGAGAATTATCAAGATGGATGCTCAAATCAAAGAGCTTCTTGATCTTGGTGACGCATATGATGCAGCTAAGGCAGATAATATTGCGTATGACGCGGACAAGCAAACGCTACAGCTTCTATCTGGTGAGAATAAGATTGGCGATGAGGTTTCCATTAACGTTGATGGTGGTGCCGATGGAACTACTGCCGTTGACTTCTCAAACCTTGAGGTTGGAGCAGGTGTTGCAAAGCTGTTAGCAGATAGCCGCAAGGTTGTCAGCTTCTAAATACACTTATATTTATTGAATAATATGAGGGTGATTTGTCATCCTCTTTTTTATTATTGTTTGAAAGGAGGATGACAATGGGTTTATCTTTTAAAGACTCGTTAAACAAAGTTAAAGAAAATAATAATGCGAGAATGATAAATAATAATATTTCTCCTATGTCTCTTGATGATGATGTGCCAGCATATGACGACATCTCTCTTACATCTCTTGATGATGAATCCGCTGTCGCTGTGAATTCTGATTCACTAGAAGGTTGGACTCGCAGCAGTAATTACCTATATTACGAAGAGTATTCAGATGATAACATTTCAAATGTTGACGATTTAAAGAATGTCTTAATTGACAAGAAGCAAATTAATCTTACGCAAGAATCGAATTCGCAATATATCCCATTTAAGATGCCACGTAGATATGATGGTTTTGACCTTCTTAACACAACCATTATTATTCATTATGTCAACAAAGACGGATATGAAGACCGTAGCAACGTTGTAAATGTATATTATAATGATGAGTATATTAGATTCGGTTGGCTTGTTAATAAGAATGCAACAGCAGTTGAAGGCACTCTTGAGTTTGAGATTATTGCATCTGGTGTAAACTCAAAGGGTGATGAGTATGTATGGAAGACAAAGCCAAATAACCAGTTAAGCGTACTTAAGTCACTTGCTGGCAATGGAGCTATCGAGCCTGATAATACATGGATTACAAGCTTCATGACTCAGGTGAATGAGAAGGTTGCTGAAGCTCAGCGCTATGCGCAGGAAGCCAAGACAGCAGTTGATGGCATTTCTGATTACGCCGACAAAGCAGAAGCGTCTGCCAACAAAGCGCAGCAGGCTGTTGATACTGCGAAAACTCAGCTAGAAGGAGCGGTTGGTGACGCTGTAAACAACAAGGTTGATACCGCTTTGTCATCTTATTATACTAAGACTCAGGTTGATAATATCGTTAATAATATTGACATTTCAGACCAGCTTGATGAAGTTAAGCAACAGATTGCTAATCTTGATGGTCTTGCTAAGTTTAATGTCACATATGACGGCAGTAAAATGACATTCTATAATGGCGAAACCGTGATGAAGGAAATTGCAATCACGAGTGATCCAACTGAGGAATGGACTAATAACTATACCGCTTCTATCGAAAATAAGATTAGCACCGCTAAGTCTGAAATTCAAAGTATTGCAGATGAGAAGTTCGCGACAAAGGCCAGTCTGAATTCTGTAAATGCAAATATCTCAGCTGTTACATCTACTGCGAATGCGAATAAGGAAAATGTAACTAAGCTTGGTGATAAGGTTGCTAAGTTTGAGGAAACTGTTAACGGCCTTGATACCTCCCCTCGTTTGACATATGATGCTACATATGACGAAGAGCAGACTTACACTCTTTGGGAAATACAAAATGAGGGTAAAGAGAACGAGAAGAAAGAGCCGAAAGCTCAGTTCAAGATTCAAGGTGGTGGCGGTGGCGGTGGCACCAGCAGTATCTTGAAGATTACATATATCACCACGACTCCTGTTGTTGCGACATTAGATGATAAGATTATTATTAAATATAATTTCTCAAGAACAGACTCCTCTGGTGATGAGGGCGGCGATGGTACTGCAACGTGGAAGGTTGACGGCTCTATCGTTGCTACGAATACCGCTGCGTCTGGTGAGAACTCTTTCGATATCACTGACCACATTACAGTTGGTACGCACAAGGTTAATCTTAGTATCGTTGATGACGCTGGCAGTCTTGTAACTAAGACTTGGACTGTTCAGAAGGTTGACGTTAGACTTGAATCTTCCTTTAACGACAGCTTTACGTACCCTATTGGAAAAGTTTCTTTTGATTATACTCCATATGGTGCTATTCAAAAGAGAGTTCATTTTATTTTAGATGGTAATGAAATCGGGACTGTAGACACTACTGTCTCTGGTGTTCCTTTGGCGTATGAGCTTCCTGCTCAGACACATGGCGCTCATTTGCTAGAAGTGTATATGACGGCAGAAATTAATGGTAAGGCAGTTGAATCTAATCATATCGTCAAAGATATTATTTGGTACGATTCAACAAGTGATAAGCCTGTAATTGGATGTGTTAAGCAGAAGTTTACAGCTAAACAGTATGATACGGCAAACATTGTATATACCGTATACGACCCATCAACTGAAACCCCACAGGTTACACTTGCTGTCGATGGAAAGACTGTTTCTACACTGACGATTGATAGCAATACTCAGACGTGGCAGTTTAAGCCATCTGATGTTGGTACGCATACTTTGACAATCACTTGCCGTGACACTGTTAAGACTTTGACCGTAACTGTTGAAAAGCTTGATATTGATGTTGAGCCTGTTACCGCTGGTCTTGCATTTGACTTCAACCCAGTTGGTAAGTCTAACAACGACACCGATAGATTGTGGTCTGACGGTGATGTTGCCATGACGGTATCTGATAACTTCGACTGGGTTAACGGTGGATATCAGATTGATGATAATGGAGACCAATACTTTGGTGTTAAGGCTGGAACTACGGCAACTATTTCCTATAATCTTTTTGCAGACGATGCCAAGAGAAACGGTAAGGAATTTAAGTTAATCTTCAAGACAACAAATGTTGCGAAGAGCAATGCTACATTCTTGACTTGTCAGTCTGGTACGACATCTAATGTCGGTCTTCAGATGAACGTACATGAAGCATATATTAAATCAAGTGCGAAGTCTTTGTATATCCCATATAGTGAGGAAGACGTTATCGAGTGGGAATTCAATATCAATAAGGATACCGACATTCCTATTGTTATGTCTTATGAAGATGGTACGCCATGCCGTCCTATGAGCTATACAGGCGATTATTCATTTACTCAGGACTCACCTGTGCCAATTACTATTGGCTCTCCTGATTGCGATGTTTTGATTTATCGTATGAAGGCATACAATACAAGCCTTACAAGCTCAGCAATTTTGTCTAACTTTATTGCCGATGCTCGTACTGCAACTGAGATGATTGCTCGTTATACGCGTAACCAGATTTACGATGAGAATAAGCTTTTGACTCCTGAGTCCGTTGCCAATGCTTGTCCCAATATGCGCGTTATCAAGATTGAAGCTCCGCACTTCACCAATAACAAGAAGGACTTTGTAGGCAATACGTCTTTTGAGTGCATATATAAGAATGGTGATGCCGTTCTCGACAATTGGAAGTTTGAGAATTGTTATCATTCTGGACAAGGTACCACTTCAAATGAGTATGGTGCGGCTGGTCGTAACATCGACCTTATTGCTGGCTTTGATGGTAAACATCAGGTGAGTAGCAAGATTGAACTAGACCCGAATTATGTTACAAAACTTACGTTCGGCGATGGCAGTACGGTTACAGATGGCTCTGGCAAGATTGCCCTTACTAGAACTTCTGTACCTAATGACTGGTTTAATGTAAAGGTAAAATATTTGCCCCTATATACAGTGATGTATATAGAGTAGCGCAGTAAAAATCGGGAAGGCTGAAATGCTAATCCGAGTGGAAGGCTATATTTAAAAATATAGTCACACGCAACGCATAGGAAGTGAACCTGCGAAAGCAGAATATAATCTTCCCACGAGACTGCGCCAACTTATTTTTATAAGTTGAAAAGATATGCTGAACTAATACGAAATAATTATATAAAATATTAAAAATTATAAAACTATTTAATAATTTTGCTATATAATAATATAGTTATAAAAACAAAAAGATTGGGGTGTAAATGGAAGAGATTTGGAAATCTATAGAAGGATATGAAAATTACAGTGTAAGCAACCTTGGTAATGTTATTAATATTACTACTGGTAAAATACTAAAACAACATGATAATGGCAAGGGATATCTTCATGTGGCGTTGTATAATAAACAACATGAAGGAAGAACCATAATGGTTCATCGTCTTGTTGCAAAAGCCTTTGTTCCAAATCCTGAAAATTTACCACAAGTAAATCATATAGATGAATGTAAGCGCAATAATTGTGCAGATAATTTAGAATGGATAACTTCTGAAGATAATATAAATCACGGAACACATAATGAGCGTGTTGGATTAAATAATCCAAATAGGATTCCAATATATTCTGTTGATAAAAATGGTGAAGTTATTTATTATAAATCCGCCAGAGATGCTGTAAGATATTATGCTGATAAGGGAATTAAAATGAGTCCTAGTGGAATATCACACGCATTAAAAGGAAAAGTGTTTACGTATAAAGATTTTGCTTGGTATCCACAATCTGATAAAAGTGGCATTATTGACTATAAGAATAAATTTGATAGTAATAATAATTGCAAGAAAGTCTATTCTATGTCTGCCAATGGAGAAATTAAGCATTTTAGAAGTATACTTAGCGCGGTGCGTTTTTATGGCTTATCTGATTGCGACAGAATGAGCATAAGAGCTGCAATTAGTAATGGTTCTAAATTTAATAATCTAAAATGGTTTTATGAAGAATAATATATTTTATATAATGCAAGTATTAGAAGCAAGGGATAAAAAGCCTTTGCGATAACATAATTGAAATATCGCAAGCTCCGAGATGGTGAACAACGCATATCTTCAGAAGAGATATAATGATTATATCCCATATTTTACTCCTGCGACTCGTAGAGATTCTAAGATTAAGAATGATATGGAGTTTGTCAACTGTGTTGTGTTTGTTAAGGAGTCTGACCCAGACCTAACGACACATAGAGAGTTCCAAGATACCTCATGGCATTTCTACGCTTTGGGTAACATCGGTGACTCTAAGAAGACTGATGTTACAAGAGCATACGATCCAGATGATATGAAGGAATTCACCATTGAGATTAGCGATAACACATTGCCTAACTCAATCTTCCAAACTGGCGTTACTAATCCTGATTGTTCTATGAAATATCCTATCACAAAGGCTGAATGGGTTGCTGGCAATACGGCATATGATGCTTTGTATAATGATTGGGATGGATCGTTTGAGTTTAGATACGATTGTTGCGGAGATACAAAAGACGGCTCTTCTATTTCTACAGATGAAGAAAAGACTAAAATTAGAACGCAGAATAAGCAAATTTGGCGAGACTTCTATGAGTTCGTAATTACATCGACTGATGATGAGTTCAAGAACAATCTCAAGAATTGGTTTATTGTTGATTCTGCTACGTACTTCTATTTGTTCACGCTTAGATATACGATGATAGACAACAGAAGTAAGAATACCTTCTGGCATTGGGCTAAGCATTATATTACAACGGAAGAAGCGACAACGCTTGGCGATAAGGCTGCTTATTATACTGTTGATGATGCCGCTGCTGGAATCAATAACGGATATCGTTTTGACTTCTGGGATTACGATAATGACTCAAGCCTTGGTATTAACAACAGCGGTGAGCTTACCATGACCTACGGCAAGGAAGATACAGACTACCGCACAGAAGGAGATAAGTCTTCTGGTTATATCTTTAACGCCGCTGAGTCCGTATTCTTCTGTCGTATTCGTGACCTAATGGGTTCTGAGCTTCAGAAGATGTACGTAAGCCGTGAAAGCAAAAACTGTTGGAGCGCTTCTTCGCTTATCAATCAGTTTGATGAGAAACAGAACGAGTGGTGCGAAGAGCTTTGGCGCGTTGACTATGTGCGTAAATACGAACGTCCTTATAAGGATGGCAACACCCGCTTCCTTGAGCAGATGATGAATGGCAAGAAGAAGTATCAGCGTAGACAGTTCGAGCGCGACCAAGAGATGTATATGGCAACTAAGTTCATTGGCAATACCGCTACATCTGACCAGATTATGTTTAGATGTAACACTCCAAGGGACGCCGTTGTTGCACCAAACTATACTCTTCATCTTACCCCATTCTCTGATATGTATCTGTCTGTCATGTTCGGAAACTCCTCGCCTACTCAGGTGAGGGCGAAAGCTGGCAAACAGTACGATATCACATGTCCGTATGATACGATGGATGATACTGCCGTACTTATCTATGGCGCATCTAGGATTCAGTCTGTCGGCGATGTGTCTGCCTGCTATATACACGATAACGACTTCTCTAAGGCCGAAAAGCTAAAAGAGCTTATCATAGGCAACGCAACAGAGGGTTATTCCAATACCTTCTTGACGAACCTCGTTATCGGCAACAACAAGCTTCTTGAGAAGCTTGATATCAGAAACACCCCTAATCTTGTAAGCAGCTTGGACTTCTCAAAGTGCATGAATCTAGAGGAGCTTTACGCTTCTGGCTCTGGGCTTAGAGGTGTTTTATTCGCAAGTGGTGGCAGTATCAAGTTAGCTCAGCTACCTGATACACTTACATCTATCAACATGAAGAATCTAATGTATCTGACAAATCTTTCTATTGCTGGATACGATTCAATCTCTACACTTATCATAGAGAACTGCGATACGATAGACGTTAAAGATTTGCTTAATAAGGCAAGGAATGTCAACAGAGTTCGAATTACTGGTGTCGATTGGACTCTCGAAGATACATCTCTTCTTGAGAGAATCTATAAGATGGCTGGTATCGATAAGAACGGATACAATGTCGATAGAGCTGTGCTGGCTGGCACTGTACATGTTCCTATTGTAAAGCAACAGCAGTTGTATGATTATCGGGAAGCATGGCCTGATTTAGAGATTGTATTCAATACGATGGTCGAGCAGTTTGTTGTAAAGTTCGTAAACTATGATGATACTGTTCTAGATACTCAGTATGTTGACAAGGGCGGCAATGCCGTTGACCCGTTGACGAGAGCTGACAATCCTATTGATACGCCGACTAAGCCAAGCTCTGTAAGTACGGACTTTACATTTAATGGCTGGGATTTGCCACTGACTGCTATCTTCAGTGATAGAACGATAAAGGCGACATATAGCGAAACAACGAGACGCTATACCATCAAGTATGTTTCCAGTGGCGTAACGCTTCAGGAGTCTACTGGCCTATATGGTGAGAACGTTGAATACACTGGTGCAATCCCAACTTATACCCTTGAGGAAAATGCATATAAGTATTATATGTTTGACAGATGGGATAAGAGTGGCTTTATCGATGGCGATAAGACCGTAAACGCAATCTTCGATACGTTTACATATACGCCGACTGCTCTTGCTGGTAAAGAGCTGAGCGATATGCGTCCAGTTGAGATTTATGCAATTACCAAACTTGGTGTTGATAATTCTGGTGCCGAGATTCAGGCTGGCGATGCATATTCGTTTAATATGGGATATGATATTGACTATGACGATATTACATCTAATACGGTTATCTCTGAGAAAACCGTATTTGCTGGTAATAATTATGTCGATACTGGAATCAAGCTTTTCGATACCGACAAAGATTTCGTGTTGGCAATTGACTATAATTTCTTAAATGGCACACCTGAAAAGGGTGTAATTGCCCAGTGCTTCCAGTCAAACGGTTCAAACGGATTCAAGCTATGGTCTAATGGTGGAATCAAGACGAGCTGGGGTACGTCTTCTACTGGCACTGGTTCTGTCGGTAGCCGTGACATGGTTGTGCTTAGACATAAAAAGGGCGACAATAATATATACGTATATTATTCTAACCTTAATGGCAATGAACCAGACATTGTAAAGATTGAAAGAACAAAGTCAACAATCATAGATAGCACTCTTGTATTCGGTTGCTCTAAGGCTGACGATGGCGCATATGAGAACTACGCTGTCGGCAATGTATATTGGAGCAAGATTTGGTATGAAGACCTTGGCGATACAGTGTGCAAGAAGCTGGCGAGCTGGACACACGAGAATATTGCGCTTGAGGTATGCAGCTTCAAGAAATACTATCTAAGCAATGAGCCGTCTAAGCGTTGTACATTCAGCCTGCTCGCAAAGCATCTACTTGATAGGAAGCGCGTGTTCAATAAGAACGGAAGTAACGCTGGTGGTTGGACTAGCTCTGACCTGAATAGTTTCTTGAATACAAGATTCTATGAAGCATTACCGATAAAGATTAAGCTTCTCATTAAGCAGGTTACGGTTAACTCTTCTGTAGGTAACGGATCAAAGGGGCTAAGCGCATCTCAATGCTACATTTCCATTCCTGCCGCTGTCGAGCTTAGTAATTCATATGAAGTCAGCGGAGAGCCGTTTGTCAACGAAGGTGAAATCATTTCCTATATGACATCTAATGATGCTAGGAAGCGTGCAGCTGTTGACGGAGATTACACTCCTTATTGGACTCGCTCACAGAATGTTTCGTATACAAACTATATCTATACAATAAACGAGCAGGGTGACCTATATGGATTTAATACGGCTGGAACGCAAAATGGCGTGTTGATTGAGATTTCTTTCTAATTATATTACAGGGTGTCGCTTAAATATGCGGCACCCTTTTTAATGAGGTGAGCGCATGTTCTACAAGGTCGTAAAAGACGATAAAGTTGTTGATGTGCTTGACAGGCTCATATACTTAAAGTATCAGGAGAAGTATGACCGTATGATATTCTGTGATGAAGAAGAAGCACAGGCTATCTATTCTTCTGATGGCAAACATATTTGGCATGAGGAATCACTATATTTAATTCCAGTTGACGGGTATGACACTGTTCGACTGGAAGAGATTGATGAATACGAATATGAACAGCTAAAGGTTCTTAATATGAAAACCCCAGAGGAAATTATCGATGCATACACGGCTATGCTGTTAAGCGATGGGGTGATTTAAATGAATCAGTTTGTAGAGTCTTTAAAGCGCCTATATGACAACAATACCATTAAAGAGACAAAGGTTGTTTATTTATATAATAACAATAAAATAACGAAAGATGAAATGGCATATATATTGGGAAAATAGACATATGCCGCTCTTCCTTTTGAAAAATGGTCGATATGACTGTTTTAATATGTAACTGCTAACACAATAAAAGGAGGTACTGTATGGCGATTAAATCAAAGAATGCATTCGGTAGCAAGGCTAATATCGAGACTGCGAAAACCAATGGCATAATTGATGAGTATGATATTCTCTATCTTGACGATGGCGAAATCGCTTGGCTAGACAAGACAAAGAATACTGTCATCAACACACCGCGCACTCAGAGCGACATTGTTGTTTCTTCTGTCGATAGCTTTGATGAAACGGATGGAAACAGGATTGCCGCTGGTAAGACGCTAGAGGAAGCTATCAAGATTGTTGCCAATTCCGTTCTGCCGAAGGCTCAAGAGAAAACCCTACAGTCTGCAAAAGACTATGCCGATACCGTTGCTGGGGGTAGTGTTGGCGTAGTAGAGTTTTAGCCCTAGTTTTGGAGGTAATAAAATATGGCAGATACGGCGAATAAAGTCCCAATGTCGGTCGTTGTGACTACCTCCGAAAGACTGTCTAGTTTGTTGATTCAGAATGGTCAGCTTGTATTTGTAAAAGACAAATGCAGAATTGCATTTGACTGGAATGATAAGAGAACATTCTATAACCAAATTACGGAGTTGGAAACAGATTATGAGAGGATTTCAATGTCCTCTCCGCTCGATGGATACTATTTTGTTATCGAAACTGCTATTCTTTGGCGATACGATAACGGCTGGACTCAGATAACAACTAAGCCAGATGATATAGTATTCATAGGCGCTGAACTGCCAGAATTGGGGCAAGCCAAAGAAAAAACATTATATGTTGATAAAACAAAAAAAGAAATATCTGTTTATGACAAAACTGCGAACTCATATGTCGTGGTAGCGAATAAAACAGATGGTTCTGGTGGCGGGCCTATTGATACCGCTACCAACAATGATATTGACCATCTCTTTAAATAGGAGGATAAATAGGAGGAAAATTTATGGCTGAAAAGAAGTATATTGACCTTACTGGTCTTACCCATTATGATGAGAAGATTAAAGCCGCGATTGATTCTAAGGATGCAGCTACTCTTAAGTCTGCTAAGGACTATGCTGATAGCCTTGCTGGAAATTACGATGCCGCTGGTACTGCTGAGACTAAGGTTCATGAGCTTGCCAATGGTCAGGTAAAGACTAATACTGAAGCTATCGCAACTCTTAATGGTGGCGCTGATACCGATGGCTCTGTTGCAAAGGCGGTTGCCGATGCCAAGACTGGTCTTGAGACTAAGATTTCTGCCGCTGATGCTAAGGCTGTTGCCGCTCAGACCGCTGCCGACAATGCTAAGAATGCCGCTGATGCTGTTGACGCTAAGATTGGTTCCGTTCCCGAGGGTTCCACCGTCATTGCCGAGATTCAGAAGGTTAAGGACGTTGCCTATAATGATACTGAGGTTCGCGGTCTAATCAAGACAAACGCCGACAACATCACCAATCTTTCTGGTCGTGCCGATGCTGTCGAGGGCAAGGTTTCTACTCTTGTCGGTGAGGATGCTGGTAAGTCTGCTCGCGCAATTGCTAACGAGGAGCTTACTAAGCAGCTTATTCCCGAGGGTGCCAAGGAGAGCCTTGATACGCTACAGGAGATTGCCGCTTGGATTCAGAATCACCCAGACGATGCTTCTGCTATGAACGCTGCCATTGTCGCTCTTAAGACAAAGGTTGGCTACATCCCAGATGGTGCTACCTCCACTACTGTTGTTGCATATATCAAAGAGCTTGTTGATGCCGAGAAGGTTCGCGCTACTGGTGCCGAGAGCGATCTTGACACTCGCGTGAATGCCGTTGAAGCAAAGCTTGGCGATGGCGAGGGTTCTGTATCAAAGCAGATTGAAGCTGCCGTTAAGGTCGAGACTGATGCTCGCGTTGCCGCAGACAGCGCTCTTGATGGTAAGATTACCACAGCTAAAGCTGCTGCTGATAAGGCTCAGGGCGATGTCAATGCACTTAAGGATGTTGTTGCTACCAAGGCTGCTGCTGCTGACGTTACCGCTCTCACCACTCGCGTTACTGCCGCTGAAAAGGATGTGGACGATTTACAGGCTGCTATCGCTCCCGATGGTAAGGTTACTGTGGCAATCGCCGATGCTAAGAAGGCTGGCACAGACGCTCAGGCTACCGCCAATAAGAACAAGTCTGACCTTGCTGCTCTCACCACCACTGTAGGTGGTCATACCACTACTCTAAGCTCTCAGGGCAACCGCATCTCCGCTCTTGAGACTAAGGTTGGTGACGGCTTTGTTGCCATTACTAACGAGGAGATTGATGGTCTTTTCGCCAGTAAGGTTTCTGCTTAATATAGCAAAAATAGAATAAGGGTTTTAAGTGGTGTGGAAGAGGTATATATACCTCTTCCCCACACTTCTACCCTACTGTTTGCCATACAATTGTCAGAATAATAATAATTGTAGGGTAATTTTTATAAACTATTTCTTAACGTCTCTATTTTTTATTAGCCAATATTTAATGAAAAATAGAGACGTTAAGAAATAGGCATACTGAAAGGATGTGATTTCATGGCGAAAACTAAGTTTCTTGACAGTGCTGGTTTAACTCACCTTCTTGAGAAGACTAACTCAAAGTTTTCAAAGATGGGTCATACTCACACCAAGGCTGAGATTACTGACTTCGCTCATAATCATAATGATCTTTACTATGGTAAATCTGAAATCGATTCAAAATTAAACGGCAAGTCAAACACTGGGCACACGCATGACGATAGATACTATACTGAAACAGAAATGGATTCTAAGCTCAGCGGGAAAGCGAATTCATCACATACACATACAAAATCTCAAATTACAGATTTCCCCTCTTCTATGAAGAATCCTAACTCTTTGACAATTTCTTTAAATGGGACTTCTCAAGGTGCCTATGATGGTAGTGCAGCTAAGTCAATTAATGTAACGCCTTCTAGTATAGGCGCTGCCACAAGCGGTCATACGCATAATTATGCTGGTTCTTCTTCCGCTGGTGGTTCTGCTACAAAGGCAAATGGTATTGTTGTTTCCGATACAAGAAATGAAAACTCAGCACCAAATGATGCTGCATTTGATAAAAATATGCTGACAGCTGATTTTAAATATGGTAGTAAAATTGGTTCTCCAACTGGATTCAATGGAACGTATTGCGGTGTTTTATCTCTTGCCCCTTGGAGTGAAACTTCTGGTGGTCATGGTTATCAGCTTGCTTTTGGATATGAAAAAGAAGGACATCCTCGGCTAGCTTTGCGTGGTTCAGATTTATCTGCTACCTCTTGGAATAGTTGGTATAAAGTTTATACTAGTGATGATAAACCTACCTTGTCTGAACTTGGTGCGGCCTCAGCAAGCCATTCTCACACGAAGTCTCAGATTACTGACTTTGCACATACGCATGACGATCGTTATTATACTGAATCTGAAATTGACACCAAGCTTTCTGGGAAAGCCGCAAGTTCACACAAACATGCCGCTGCCGACATTACCTCTGTCAATGCGTCTGCAATTACAGGTACAATTGCTGCTGCTAATTTACCTAGTTACGTAGATGATGTGCTTGAGTATAATGGAACATCTAAATTCCCTTCAACTGGTGAAGCTGGTAAAATTTATACTGATACAACGACAAACAAGATTTACCGTTGGGGCGGGTCGTCCTATGTAGTTATTTCAGACACTATTGCCTTGGGTGAAACCAGATCTACCGCCTATCGTGGCGACCGTGGCAAAGTTGCTTATGACCATTCGCAGATTACAAGCGGAAACCCACATAAGGTAACTAAGTCCGATATTGGTCTTGGCAGTGTTGACAATACTTCTGACGCAAATAAAAGTGTCAAGTACGCCAAGAGTGCAACGGCTAACAACCCGATAAAAACAACAGGTACGGGAGCTGCATATGCGGCAACTGTTGATGGCATTACGGCTCTTACTGTTGGAGCTAAATTTACTATGGTGCCACATACAGTAAGTACGACTACTGCGCCTACTCTTAATGTGAATGGTCTTGGAGCTAAAAACATTAGAATGAGATTAACAAACTCTACTACGGCTACAATTCAGCTTACAAGTGCTAGTTTCTTAACCGCCAATAAGCCCGTAAATGTTGTGTATGATGGGTCGTATTGGGTAATTGATGACTTTGCACAGCCTGATGTAAACAGTCTATATGGCGCCGTGCCGATCTCCAAGGGTGGTACTGGTGCCACTACTGCCGCAAAAGCTCTTGCAAATCTCGGCGCGATGCCAGAAGAAAAAGTTCAGGCTCATATTGCTAATACTACAATTCACATCACTGCCGCTGAGCGTGCTAAGTGGAATGCCAAAGCAGATATTACCATTGGCACTAATAAACCAACTTCAAGTACGTCTGGAATTTTTTATATTCAGACAAATTAATAGACGTTATTCTGCTATAATATAGCAAAGTAAAAGTTCTTTTATTTAAGAGGAGGTGTAGAATTATGAAGATGTATTTAGGAGATGTACCAGTCAAGTCATTATATACGCACACCGATACTGATGAGGGCAACATTACTGCGCCAGATATGCAATCTGGCATGATTGCTTTTGCCAAAGGTGTAAAATTGACTGGCACTGGAAAGGCGTTTGCCTTTGCTTCTTATGGACAAATATCAACAAATAAAGCTTTGCCTGTTCCATCTATTATCAATTTTATTGAAGTGTCTTCATTGACGTATCCTGTAAAAACGAATATAGCACTAAGTTCTATGAAAAACACAGATTTTTCTACAATCCAAAAAATTGGGGCTGTTACTATTAACGGAACAGCGTATGACATCACAGCGCAAGTTTCCAATAATATGCTAACAGTAGGATGTTCTAAGGATATAAATCTTGAAGCATTCTACGGAAGGGATGAACACGTATGAGTGTAAAAAGACTACAGTATAATTATGCACAGATTGAACTTGACACTGGTTTGTGCGTTGGTTGCATGACTTGTTCTTATGAGATTACTATGGAAGGCTTTATTGCCGTTCCTAGTGCAAGTAATGATTATGTTGGTAAGTACTATCACGATGGATCTTGGTACGAGGATGCAGAATTCACTATTCCTTGGACTTTTGAAGGTTAATTAAAAACTAAATACATAACCTTATCAGGGGTGTGGGCATTTCGCTTGCGCCCCTTTATATTTTTTATTATATAGAAATAAATATTTGGAGGTGATTATATGGCATTACCATATGTAAGTGTAACTGCCAGTGCCAACAACAGCACTGTTTATGTCACAGGACATTTTCATAACAATGGTTCAACTTGGGATAATTTAGGCAGTAGATTCATATTAAGTATTGATGGCATAGGTAATATCTACGACCAAATACATACGTTTAACGGCAACAGCTTCGACTTCTCTGCTTCCCGTGGTGTCGGCACCTCTTACAACAATCGTACATATACGGTTCATGCTTGGTGGGACAGTTCAGGATTTTCGCACGGAACAGATTATGCGACCACAACTGTCACAGTCCCAGCCGTTGCGCGACCGACATACACAGTATCTTACAATGCCAACGGCGGTTCTGGCGCTCCAAGCAATCAGACTAAGCAGCATGATATCACATTGACACTCTCCTCTGTTAAACCAACAAGAGATGGATATGAATTTGCTGGTTGGGGTACGTCTGCCACTGATACTGGTGTTAAATATTCTGCTGGCGGACAATATACAGGAAACGCAAATATTACCCTGTATGCCATTTGGACTAATGTTGCCAAGCTGACTCTTGCCTACAATGCAAACGGTGGCTCAGGCGCTCCTTCAAGCCAGACGCATCTGATAAACACAGTATCTAAGATATCTGGTGTAAAGCCAACTAGAGATAAGTATGTGTTCTTAGGCTGGTCTACAAGCAGTACTGCTACAACACCAACATATATTGTAGACGGTCAATACACAAACAACAGCTTTACCGATGGAGCTACCGTTACGTTATATGCTGTGTGGCTGAAGAAGAGTCCGAGTATATATATAAATTCATCAGAACGTAGTTTCAAATCGGTTTGGGTCAATGTGCCTTCTGGTAAAAGCCTTAAATCCGTCTGGTTCAAGACTGGTTAGTTGATGGGAGGTAATTGAGTTGGCTGATGAAGTTGAGTTAAGTGAAACTGATTACAAGCTTAAATATACAGGTGAGGAGATAGACAACATCCTTGCCTTCGTTAAAGATTTTAAAAGTGTATACAATAAGATGAAACGTGTTCAGGCTGGCTGTGAAACTATCTCTACGACTACGGCTGGTGTAGATGTGATTAAAGTTATAGATTTCAGTGTGGCTTTTAACGGTGTACCAAATGTTATTATCATACCTACTTTTCTCAATGAGAGTACAGCAAAGGTAAAAGTTCTTAATATTACTTCTTCTAATTTCAAGGTTCAAGTCGTAGGAAATGATAATGACGCTACAACCAACTTGTATTGGATGGCTGCTGAACAGTAAATCTTGATTGATTATATATCAAAGTTTGAATGAAAGGAAGTAAAAATATGAGTTGGGTTAATCTTAATGATGTATATGTAAATAAGACTGGCGATACAATCGCTGGCAATCTGTCCGTTGGCGGCGCGTTGACGGTAAATGATGGCAAGGGAACGGGCACCACATACAATGTTGCCAATGAAATTACAACGTTGCGGGATTCCGTATCCCAAATCAGTAATAGAGTGTTGCTTTGGAGTGGCACTGCTGGTAAGGGCGCAAATATTACAATCAATAACAAATATACATTTAAAGAATTTAAATCGTTTTATTGCCTAACAAGCGCAGATAAAGCAATCGGTCTGCCGCTTGTAAGAAACGCTGGCATACAACAAGACCAATATTTACATGGTATTACTGGATGGGATGACGGTATAACAACGTGGACTCTTACTGGACTAATTAAAATAAACACAGAAACAACTGCGACCGTTACGTGTATGTCAAAACACCAAATAGACGGTAGTGGTGGAGTTGCTGGTAATCTGATAAATCTATGGGGATACTACTGATTATTACTTCCATAATCCTTTGACGTTGTATTCTATGCTCGCAACCGTAGTAGTAGAATTATCTGCAATATCTTGTTTTAATACATATATTCCAGTGTTCGTCAATCCACTGGAAGCGCCGCTACCAGACAATATAAAAACACCTTTGCTACCAGAACTATATATCGCAGAAGCGCTTTTGTATAATAGCAAAGTAAGGGCAAATGGAAAATCAACAGCTGGGGCAGTAACGCTACCATTTCCACTTACTTGTTTTCCTCCCCAAAATTCTGCAAGACCACTATTCCACTTGCGATAAAACCAAATGCCAGACGTTCCTTGTGCAACAATGTAATCGTGGGATACGGAATACTGTGTTAAAAGACAACAAAAGTTGCCTTGACGCTTCTGTTACCAGATTGTAAATATAAATATCCGTTTTGATAATAAGCAGTTGCATGTAGGCTTATGTCAGAAGCATAATAGCAGTCAACACAATCACCAGCTGATGTATTATTTTTAATAAAATGAGATATAGGGAACGCAGTAGAACACAACGGTCTATTGTTATAAACAACTATCAGACAACCCATTTTTGTTGTTGGTAAATCTACTTTAAATGATTCATATGAAGTAGAACCACTTGTTTTTGCCACCTCTATAGGAGGTTGGGATACGGAATGCTAGTCGTGGGAATTCCGTATCCCAGATTAAATTATTGTGGAGCGGGTCTGTGTACGGCGGCGATTCATTTGTCGTACCAGAGCTGAAAGAATATACGTTTGTAGAAGTAGTTATGTCAAACGCCGATGAGAATCATTGGGGCGTGTTATGTTTTAATGACATGAATGCACTAAAGCCAGCCGATGATGCATATGGCATGTGGGTATGCTCAGATATGCATGTTGCTCCGGATTACTTAGTGTCAATAAAATCAAAGCTGGAAATACAGAAAGATTTAAAGACTGTGAAATTCGCAGCTGGATATGCATTTAATATAATGAAAGAAAATACTACCGTCACTTCAACACAAAAACTTCGCATCATTGCAGTATATGGCGTTAGATAGGTTGTGTTACAAATATAACATTCCAGATATTTTATTTACTCCATATGCGTTCATACCGTTATAGTACGATGCCGTCAAATATAATTTGCCATCTGTTTTTAATTCTATATATACAGAAAACTGCGCAGAAAAATCTGCCACTCCTATGGAACACATGTTTACACTTGGCGTATATTTTGAAGGCAGTTGTACAGATGCGTTTTTATATCCATTACCGCTTGCTGTCATATATCCAGAAATTCTGTTGCATATAACTCTTATCGCGTTTTGATGTGGAATATACAAGGCGTTTATATCAAATATTGAGCCAGCGAGATTAACTTGATAGTCTCCAATTTTCTCTTGGGATATGGAATGCTATGACAAACGCACACTTTTACTAATTTTTGTGTTTGCATCGTACACTCCAACCATATCCATAGAAAAAAAAAGGCAGATATTGTCTTTTGATGTTTTAAACTGTATTTCAAAATTGCCGTTTGCATTTTTCCAAAATGTTATTTTATCAACACCAAATTTAAATCTAGAAGTAAGCCAATCCGCATTTTGGGATACGGAATCCCCAGTTAGCTTATAGCCCTTATTTTAGACTTTCTAGCTTTGTCGAATATCAGCTTCTCGACAGCCGCCTGAGCTTCTTGACAGATGGTTTTACGAGGGACGATATAGTGATTGTATGCTGTGCTAATCTCTGTATGACCAAGCATCATGGCAACAGTTTCGATGCCAACGCCTGCTTCAATTGCAAGGGTAGCCCATGTATGACGCATGTTGGTCATAGATACATATGGCACGCCCATCTTCTTGCACTGTGATTTGATGGCGCGAGCCGCTTTATCTGGAGATACATCGCCGATAAGAAGCCCATGTCCTTTAATCTGCTTTAGGCGCTGACGTGCAAACTTAGGCAGATAGCAAGACCTAGTAGACTTCTCTGTCTTAGTTTTTACTGTGATGATTTGACCGTTCACATATTGACGCGACTTATTGATGCGCACCTCGCCAGTCTTAAGATTAATATCAGACCATTCGAGAGCGCAGGCTTCACCACGGCGCAGACCAAGAGTTACAGCACAGATGGTTACAGCTTCAGCCCAATGACCCCACATGCCGCGAAGCATCTCTGATACCTCTTGTGCGTCTAAAACATCTGGACGATAAGGTTTGGGGTGATTTACTTCTATGTATGTGGTTGGATCGATAATATGTAGGCGCTTCTTGCGAATCCACCAACGGATAATTTGGCGAATACATTTAAACGCTTTCTCTCCTGCGCCAGCTTTTTCAAATGAGTCTACCCACTCCTGCAAATCATCAGGGCAGATATCTTCAATCTCGCACTCGCCCCATCGCGGAAGTACATGAAGACGCATAGACGAGTCGTATCCAGCTATGGTTGATGCCGCCCTCTTCTGTGTTTTCTCGGGTAGATAATGCTGTTCATAGATGTCGATAAGTTTCATTTTTTAAGTCCTTTCATTGAAAAAATCCCACGTAATTTAACTCGAAATGAGTATATAACTTGCGTGGGATTTTTTCAATGGTGCATATAAATTTATTTATATATAAATTAAAAGTTCTACAATTTTGAATATTAAAAGACACATTTTATGTTACAATATTAACCATATTTATAAACTCTAACGACCAAGGAGGTATGTCTATGTACGAAGTGCCTTGTTTAGATCTTAATGGAGACACAATCAATAGGTTCTATCAATGGGACATAGACCAGAAGATAGTTATCGACCTTAATGGATGCGATGAAAGATATCTTCAGAATCCACCTGAAGTACATTTCTCTAATTCAAGTAGAAAAGAAGCATTGGTTGTTCGCTCTAATGTAAAATATAGTGGAGATGATGTAGCCGCTCAAGATGACGGCGTGGCAACAATGCACGCAGGAGATATCATTATTGCCGACATTCCTAATATTCTGTTGCAAGAGCCTTATCCTCTACTTGTCTATGTATATTTAACTGACGCAGATGATTCATCTTCTCAGAAGACAATTCTATATAGCGAGATACCTGTCCGTAAACGTGCAAAGCCAAGCGATTATCTCTACGTTGAGAATATTACTCGCATTACTGCCGAAATGATTAAAAAAGAAATTGAATCTAGCACCGAGACGGCTAGAACAAATGCAATTAACGAGATTAATGACATTAAAACAAGGTCTATAGCCACTGTCACAGATACAAGAGATACTGCTGTAAATACCATAACACAGACTAAGACAAATGCAGTCAGCGCTGTTGATGAAGCTAAAGATGGCTTTATCACTACTGGCAACGCCCTTGTTAATACCGCCACTGAGATTAAGAATAATACTCAGAATACATATGATAATGCCGTTTCTGTTGCAAACAAGACTCAGCAGACTATTGAGACAAATATAAACACGCTTATCACAAAGAATGGCGTGTATATTAAGACGGTTAATGATGGAAACGGCAACGCAAATCTTGCCATTCTCGTAAACCAATCATAAGGGAGGTGCGATGATATGTCAACTGCATATCATGTTGAAACTATCGAGCGCATCACCGAGCAGATGTTGACAGAAGAAGTAATCAGCGATGTAAACAAGATAATGTTGGACGCAGACACGCAGATTAAAAATATTAAAACTGACGCTGTTAACGAGATTGAAAAAATCACTCCAGAAGCTGTCAATACAATCAACAAAATTGAACAGGATGCTCTAAAGTATATTTTTGATGAAAAACGAGATATGATTTTCACTTTAGGTGAGAATGATGCCGATGGTAATCCAGCAGTAAGTGGAAAACTGCGCAAAATTGATGCCGATACTACTGCAATATATAATAAACTTCTTGATGTCGCTCCCAATACAGAAGCAAAGATACAACAGAATATAAGAATTATGATTAATGAAGACTATGATATTGAACTTGTAAATGACGGCAATGGCAATATCACTGTTAATTTAGTAAGGAGGGCTGTTTAAAATATGGATGGAAATAAGATAATGAAATCCCTTAGCGGTCTTGAGGTGTATGACGAAGCTGGTAGACAGCGCGTTGTAGGTATTACAAGTGCTGGTACTGGTGCCGCATATACTGCTACCGTTAAGGCAATTGAAGCTCTTTCTGCTGGTGCCAATTTTGTTATGGTGCCACATGCTACTAGCACTACTACGGCACCAACATTAAATGTCAATGGTCTTGGTGCGAAGAATATTAGGATGCGTATTTCTAGCTCTCCTAAATCTACTATTAAGTTGCCAAGTGAAGATTTCCTTACAAACGGCAAACCAGTAAGACTTATATATGACGGTCAATATTGGATTGTAGATGATATGGTTCAGCCTAATGCCAATGGCCTATATGGTACTGTTCCTGTGGCTTCTGGTGGCACTGGTGGCACAACTGTTGAAGAAGCCAGAAACAACTTGGGTCTTGGAAATACAAGCGGCGCTCTGCCTATTGCTAATGGCGGTACTGGTGCAACTAGCGCCACTGCCGCAAGAAAAGCTCTTGGTCTTTCAAGGGATGATACTGGAACTATTGATATTTCTGTCGGTGGCACTGGTGCTACTACTGCTGCTGACGCTAGAACGAATCTCGGTATTACCCCTGCCAATATCGGAGCTGCTGCAAGTTCTCATCAGCATAGCGCTTCAGATATTACAAGCGGCGCTCTACCAATCAAATATGGTGGTACTGGTGCAACAAATGCGAAATCTGCCTTGAATAATCTCGGTATCACATGGGGAAGTACGAAAGCTCCTGAGAATGGCGACCCAAATACAATCTATATCCAATTGCTTTCTTAGGTGGTGATATAGATGGCTTTAACTAACCCAACTAAAAATGCTTACCCAAGTGCATATGACGTTGTTACTACAACATGTGGTGCTTCTGTAAAAAACACAAGCGAAACAGTTGCAACTGTGACGATTAGTATTGATTGTCATGGCACAGCTGGCTCAGGAGGTGGCCCTGCTCAATACGGCATAGTTGGACAGGTTGGCTATACATGCAATAATACTTCTAATTATGCAGAGGTCGGCAGGGGTGTTGCGAATTATGGCGCAACAATTGTCAATGGTTCAAAATCGTGGAATATCACAAGAACAAATGTTGACCAATATTGCGAATGTTGGGCTAAAATTTGGGGTGAGACGGTTAACGGATATGGCGCATGGGGTGCAAGCAACGGAGATGGCGCAAGAGTCGCAGTTACGATTCCAGCTCGTCCATATCATGCACATGGAAACCCAACCTTATCAACTATAAAAACAACTGCACATTACGGTGAAGTCTTAACGTTATCTTTTGCCAAAAGCGAAACACAGGGCAACGCAAACTTTGACCACTTTGAATTGTATCAGGGTACTACTCGGCTATATAAGGGTACTGATACAAGCTATGCAGTAACACCTTCTGATGTTACTGGTGCCAAAGGCGGTACTGCAACATATACTCTTAAAGAAGTACATGAGTGGTATGGTGGATACAAAACAACAGAAACTTCCATATCTATTAAGGTGCAGTCTGGTGTTGTCACTATATATGATGAAAATAGGGTAAAGCACGTTGGTCTTGTCACAATGTATGATGAGCAGCGTGTCAAACACTATGTATTGATTACCGCATATGACAAAGATGGTAATGCTCATAATGTGGTATAATATAGGTAACATAAGTTAGGCTGCGTTCTAAGGAGAACATTATGTCTGAAACATCAGAGCAATCTTTTATTGGCACAATGTCAACCAATGAGATTTGGAGGGGCAATGATACTAGTCGGTGTCTAACTGACGATCTAGATGCTATGGATACAATTCATGAATCTTTGTCAAGCACTTATGCCGCTAAGAATCATACGCATTCTGGATATGCTGCTAAAAACCACACCCACAGATATCTACCTTTAAGCGGTGGCACACTCACAGGAGATGTTACTACAAGTAAAGATATTAATATGGGCGTAGAAGCGGCTATACAAGGCAGGGCATCAGACGGTACTTTGAAGAATGTATTTGTTCCCTTGTCTGCTGCTGGCAATACAGCAATTGGATATGACAACTATCAAAAGTCTGACGGAACAACTAATATATACGGAAACTCTGTTCGTATTTGGAGTAAAACTGGCGGTCTTACTGGTTCTAATTATGGTGAGAATAAGGTTCTGTGGAGCGGTGCTTTATACGTAAAAGAGGATGCTACTATTGCACTTTCTGATAATGTATCTGCACAACCTCATGGCATTTCTCTAATATTCAGTGCATATGACGTTGCCAATACATCTCCTGTTAATTCTAGCTGGAACTCTTTCTTTGTTCCTAAATACGCCGTGGCAAATGATAACGGCGGCGGGTTCTCATTCATACTTGAGCGTGGTGGAAAGTTCTACAAGAAATATCTTTATATTAATAATAATGAGATAAAAGGTCATTCTGCAAATAACAATTCAGCCCTTACTCTTCATGGTCAAACAGTTGACAACAGAGACATGGTTCTTCGTTATGTTATCGGTGTTTAAATAATTCAGGGAAACAGATTAATTTCTGTTTCCCTTTTTTTTACGATTTTTGGTTGCCTTCTTTTTCTAAGATAAAATTTAAGTCGCGCCTAATTGACTCTATTTCATTCCTTACGCTTTCTAATCTATATAATATTTTATTTATTGAATCTTTATTTGTCATATTACTCATCTCCTTTTAAGTATTATATACGATTATGTATACAAAATGAACATTAAAAAAGTATGGCTTTACGACCCGCATCTACAAATGACACCATCGAAAGCCATACTTTATTCAATTAAAATCAACATGAGATATCTTATTCCCGTCTAAATATATTCTATTTATTAAACCCCTCCAAAACCTGCGTCTATCCTCTGCGCTAAGCGTTTTATATACTGATTCGAAATCCGTTGAAAGAATTTCGTGTAACATACTTAGGTCTTTGTCTGCATCTGTTTTTGGAGTTTCATTTTCTGCTTTCTTTATTGCGTTGTTTAATTCTTTTTGTTCTTTTATATATTCTTCATCTGGCTTATTACCAGTCATATATACCACTTCAAGCCTACGCAATTGCTCTTTCAACGCAGCAACATTTGTCTTTGGCCTTGGTCTTGGTTTTGTCTTTTCTATCTCTACTCTGGCTATCTCATTATGCATAAGATTACGAATGTTTTTAAGTAGCCACTTCTCTACCTTCAATTCAGAAAACGTGTGATTATATTTACATACATATGATTCTTTAAATTGACATCTATAATTGTGATATTCTCTTTTGCTACCATCTGGTTGTTTGTGAACACAATATGTTGAAGCAAGATTGTTATGGCACACAGGGCATTCTATTAGACCAGTAAACAAATACACTCTGTCTGATTTTGATTGTCTTGGTATCTTTCTGTTTTGTAGTTTCAGCCAATCTTCTACAGAAACATACGATGGACAATAACCTTCTACACCTCTATAGTTTCCAGTATAGATTTCTTTTTTGCTAAGCTCCATCCATTTGTTTTTGTTCTTCTTTATACCATATTCTAAATTAACCATCTTGGCTGCTTTATTGACGTTCTCATACTTGACAGCTATATCCCAGAACATTTGTAACGCAGGCTCTAATTCTGGATCTTTAACTAGTCTTGTTATCCCCTCTTCGTCTTTCTGTTCCATATATCCAAATGGTGTTGAACTTTTACCAAAGAAAGATTCTTTATTTTTTCTCTTGTTTTCAAATACTACTTGAATACGCTCAGATGTTTTCTCTCTTTCGTTCTGTGCAATAGCAAGGAATATTGTAATCGCCATTCTGCCATTTGCGGTTCTGGTGTCGTAATCCTCCCATATCGCTTTCCACTCAACATTATGTTCTTCTAATATCTCTTGAACTTTAAAATACTCTTTAATATTTCTAAACCATCTGTCTAACCTAGTAAATAGTATTATGTCTATTTTGCCAGCTTCAACGTCTTGTAAAAGGCGCATCATCTCAGGACGTTTTTTATATGCTATACCTCCGCTAACACCAGCGTCACAATAATGGTCTACTATCTTCATTCTATTCTTTGCCGCATGTTCTTCAAGTGCTTCTACTTGTGTGGCAATACTATAACCAAATCTTGACTGTTCTTCTGTTGATACACGCTCAAATAAACCAGCTCTCAGTATCTTATTTTTATTTAATACATTATATGGTGCCATGATGATTCTCCTCTGTGATGTTGATGGTATATATACCTCATCTATATTGTATTGTAGAGGTTATATGCAAATCAAACAATGAGCATCATCAATCAGAGAATCTTATAGTTATCTTGGCTTCATATTTATCGCTAAGTATCTCGCTTAATAGTTGTTCTATGTTTTTAATTATACGTTGCTTATCTTTCTCTTTTATCAAACATATTCGCTCCTTTGATATAAAAATGGGGCTATAACAAGCCCCATAACATATATATTTATTTGTTAATTAGATTATACTTTTTGTAAATTTTATTTTTTAATTCAAGTTCTGATTTTGTCTCAAGATAAGCATACTCTTTCATATACCAATCTGACTTATCTATATCTTCTTTGCCGCCTTTGTCAATCGCTCTCTTGCGATATTTGTGTGAATTGAGCTTACAGAATGACATTGTTTCCCATTTGCCATATAGAAGAATCATCTCATCAATGCATTCAATACCATGCTCGTAGTGAAGTGGGTGATTCACAGCATCATGCTCTTCATCTTCGTCTACCTTTACACACGTAGCATCATACATACTATTTACAAAAGCAGCAACTCTTTTAAGCTCCTCCTCATTACCATGAACAATAAGAGAATTGTTGCCGCTCTTACTCTCGTTATAACTGATTACTGCCATGCTATACACGCTCCTTATATGTCTTATTCAGTCCACATGGATTGAACTCGGTGCAAATACCGCCACGATAATAGCAGTTAGGCACTAGTAGTCCCTCAAACTCTGGATTAACCTTAACAACCTCATCGCAAATAGCCTGTACTACTTGACGCGTCTCAGTAGAAGCCTGTGTACATAGACGCTTATGTGCAATTGTCATAAGCTCTTCTGCGTTCATATACCAGCACATCGAAACTGGCGTATCTTGACGTGCGGCATTACGATCATAATTATCTTGACGGTCATTGCGCTGCGTCTTTACGAATGGTGTTGCGTGAATATGGCGTACTAAATGTGTTGCTACCCACGAAGGAATGTTATTCAGCCTAAAACAAAACTCTAGTGTGCGAATTGGGCTATGCTGGGCAGCAAGCAACTTCTTCTTCCACTCCATTGTAGGCGGCTTTGTACTCTTCTTATCGACAGTAACTAGGGTACATGTCTTTGCGAGCATCCAATCTTCATCAGTAGGACGCTTAAGAATCTCTATAGAAAAGTCGTTCATATATCCTCCTAGAACTTTATATGAAGTGCCAAAAGACTAACATTTTTGTATATCTTTTGGCACTATTATAGCATATATATTTATTTGTTTAGATAGGTATCAATGGCAATATCTAAAAACTTTAGATAGTCTTCCCAAAGACCCTTAGTATATATGTAAGATTTAGTGTCTCTAGAAAGACACATGGCCTTCATATCAGATTTGTAATCAAACGGCTTGCGCTTCCCTTTTGGACGAAGCTTCTTAGCTAAAACTTCATCTAGGAAGTTTTTATTCGCAGTCCTGATTACAGTCATTCCACTAGCCCCAAGCTTTGAAACTAGACTTTTATAACGAGCAAGCTCATTTTCGGGTATATCTACCTGCGCTTTTGGTAGGTTCTTTGACGAGAATGGGCTAGTTTTTGCACCACTGGTCTTAGGCTTCATTAAAGAAGCAACTTGATCCATATCAGAAGCGTTGAACTTAAATACTACCTCTTCATCTGATTCATCGCAGTCAAAAACATTTACGCCATTTTTCTTGAGAGCTTTAATTACGTTGTGACCACGTTGAACAGATGGGATATAAGCAATAAGCTTAGACCTACCATAATGCCAAATTCTCGAATTGTAATAGCATGAAATATATACGTTATCCTCATCAATCTTACCATTGCAATCACGACAGAAATCATTTGTGGCATTATTGATAACAGGTAGAATGCAATATACAGATTTATAATGATTAACTAGATAACCACTCATTAAACCACCCCCTACAGATAATCTCCAATAGACCAACCACTTAGCACGCCGTTGCCAATAAGATACATCATAAACATATCCACAGATTCTTTGACCTCAAGAGCTGGTGCGAATTTTGGCTTATGCTCAAGTATGCTCTGGTAGTCATATGGCTGAAGAAACTCTTCGTCCAATACATCAATTCTTAAATCCTCTGGATTATCCTTGGGGATTGTAACATTGAATGTTATTGTCGGATATTTATATACGTGCTTACATAGATACCACGACTCAGTACCTAAGTCTGTAAAGCCCAACCTATTCATATCATCATCTGAAAGAATATGTGCTTTTACATTTGCGTTTAATCCGCGTTTATTAATAGGTACTTTGCGAAACATGCAACGCGCCTTTCCAGTTGGTTTGAAACATTCACATGCATTTAAATCTTTATCAATGTCATCATACTTGACTTCACATGGGATTGCCCATTCGTTCCAACCAAGATAATGCTTGCATACATCACATGTATATTTACTTTGCATCTGTTGACCCCAACCCACCATTGCGCACAGTAGTGGTGTCATCATCTAGAGTAATACCAAAAGGAAGGAAAACGCCCTGACAGAAAGCATCGCCCTTGTTAATGCGAATCTCCTGAGATAGACAGCTATCATTGACAATCTTAAAGAAGATATGCCCCTCATTATCTGCATCAAAATAATCGCCATCAATCACGGGAATCGTATTTGCATGATGGATGCCATACTTAAAACCATGACCGCTACGAGGAAATGCAAGCATAGTCCAGCCATCATACATCTCACAGCGAATACCAGTTGGAATCTTGATGGAGTCGTTAGGCTCAAGAACAAAGCTCATAGGAGAAAAGAAATCATAACCTGCCGACTGAGCTGTGGCACGCTTGGGAAGCTTGATGCCATTGTAGATATTGCGAAGATGCTTCTCAAGCTTGTCATTATCAGTCTCGTCCTTTAGAGCATCAAAAGTATCAAGCCAATCATCGTGGAACTGGTTGTAAGAAATCTTATAAAATTCGGCCATGCGCTTCATATAAATCACCTTTCTTTGTTGTCGCATATAACATTAATTATTATACAGTACAATCTTATTTGCCGCTAGAGTTTTTTGAACATTTATTACACGCTGATTTGAACTCCCACACCACTTTAAAGATATGTCATTAAGCTCGTCAACGTATTTACCATCGACAACAACATCGCACCTATAAACAATGCTCTTTCGCGCAGCATTAATCTTAACGTCTTTAAAGAAGTCTAGCGGATTTAAATCATTTAACGATGTTGGCTTAAAGATTTGCTCCCATGTAAATCCAGTATATAGCCAGATTTTCTTGTCTGGAAACTTGGCTTTAATGTCTTTGATAAGAGAAAGAACATCGTATACATTTTCAGGCTCAAGTGGTTCTCCACCAAGGATAGTCACTCTAGCTACAAATGGCTGAGCAACAAGCTTGAGAAACGCATCTCTAGTTTGCTTAGTCCATTGTTTGCCACCAGTAAATCCCCATGTCTCACTGTTAAAACAGTTTTTACAATGGGCGCGGCACCCTTGTACAAAAAGAGAAACGCCGATGCCGCTACCATTTGAGATATCCATAGACCTCATTAGTGCATATCGCATTTTATATCACCTCCTCTTTGTCCTTATATTCAATACATAACCCGTTCATCTTGTACACATCTGGATAATGATTTCTTTCCCTGTATGGGAGATTGAGCGGTGTGTTTTCTCGCAACAATTTTTTAACCGTATATTCTGCAATGTTATATGTCTCTTTGAAATATAATTTGCATTTAGCTACTGATTCAAACTCTATTCTTTCTCCATTTGGGAGCGTGGCAATAACAGGTTTATAGTATATCTTTGGCTGGGTTCTTTTTCTTTCTTCTGTCCAGTGTGTTCCGTACATAGGATTGTTTTTACCAGAATTATTTTCTCTCATCTTTTGAATGGTTTCTTCCGAGTATTTAATCCCAATTCTAGCAAGACTCATTTTCTTTTTAGTTTCTTCTGAGTGATGCCTACCTAACGGACTTATCTTCGCCTTCCATGTTATATACTCTTCCTCTGTCATTCCATTAGTTACGTTGCCCCAATCATCGCCCTCCGATATATTGTAGAACATATCACTCTTTTGAGCGTCATATTCCTTTATATAATACCTCTCATAATAGTTTAATTCTTCTTCTGTTTCACACCACTTGATAACTTCACATTTAAAGTTTTCTTTGCCATACTTTTTTATCGCACGTTTAAGAAGCTTGCCAGAACCAAGATATTTTGTATCGAATTCTGACAAGCTTCTTTTGCCAATATACCGTTTTCCGTTTATCAAGTTGGTTGTGATATATACATATCCAAACAACTATCCACCAAACTACTCAGTATACGGCTTATCGTCCAAATGAAGCACGCGCTCTTTGATTTCCTGAGTTCTGCCTTGGCACCAGAAATTACTTCCAATATAACCACATGTTCTGCGTGCCACGCTCATTTTATCATGGTCACGGTTGCCACAGTTAGGACATTCCCAAACAAGCTCACCTGTATCCTTATCCTCTACAATAAGAATCTCTTTATCCCAACCACACACCATGCAATAATCGCTCTTCGTATTCAGTTCAGCATACATAATATTGTCGTAGATGAACTGAATAATCTGAATCACTGCATCGATATTGTTGGTTAGATTTGGCACTTCAACGTAGCTAATTGCGCCGCCCTGAGAAAGCTTCTGAAACTTAGACTCGATAGCAAGCTTACTAAATGCATCAATGTGTTCAGTGACATTAACATGATAAGAGTTAGTAATATAATCCTTATCTGTAATACCCTCAATTACACCAAAGCGCTTCTTCAGGCACTTTGCAAACTTGTATGTAGTGGATTCAATCGGGCTACCATATGGACTGTAATCAATGTTCTCTGCTTCCTTCCACTGATTGCACTTATCAGTAAGAGCCTGCATTACCTCAAGTCCAAACTTCTCACCAACATCACCATCTGTATGGCTATGACCAGTCATATATTTTACGCACTCATAAAGACCAGCATATCCAAGTGAGATTGTCGAGTATCCATTGTAAAGAAGTTTGTCGATCTTTTCACCCTTATCTAAGCGAGCAAAAGCGCCATGCTGCCAAAGGATAGGTGCCGCATCAGACGGAGTACCCACGAGCCTATTGTGACGAGCCTGTAGTGCCTTATGGCAAAGCTCAGTGCGCTCATCAAAAAGCTCCCAGAATTTATCAAAGTCACCACCAGACGATAGTGCAACATCGGGAAGATTAATTGTTACAACGCCCTGATTAAAGCGACCATAGTACTTAGGCTTGCCGTCATAGTTCTTAGCCTTTGCAATGTTATCATATCCATTACCACTGCGGTCTGGGGTAAGGAAGCTTCGACAACCCATGCAAGGATAACAATCCCCATTGCCAACCTCTTCACCCTTAGACAGCTTATATTCCTTCATCTTCTTCTCAGAGATATAATCGGGAACCATGCGCTTTGCAGTACACTTGGCTGCAAGCTTGGTGAGATAGAAATACTTATCGCCCTCGTGTACGTTGTCATCCTCAAGGACATAAAGTAGCTTCGGGAATGCAGGCGTTACCCATACGCCCTTCTCATTCTTAACACCCTGAATACGCTGATTAAGAACCTCTTCGATAATTAGCGCAAGGTCATTCTTAGTCTGCTCATCCTTTGCTTCATTAAGATACATGTTCACGGAAAGGAATGGAGCCTGCCCATTAGTGGTCATAAGCGTTACGACCTGATACTGAATAGTCTGAACGCCGCGCCTAATCTCGTCCTTTACCATAGACTCGACAACATCATTGTAATCAGCAATTTCATCATCTGTCTTAGGCTCATGTCCTACAAACTCGATATATGTATCCATTGCCTGTTTCTTAATCTTCTGTCGGCTCACGTCAACAAAAGGAGCAAGATGTGTAAGGCTAATGGTCTGCCCACCATACTGGCTTGATGCAACCTGAGCAATAATCTGAGTTGCGATATTGCAAGCGGTAGCAAAGCTATGCGGTTTCTCAATCATGACATTAGAGATAACGGTGCCATTCTGAAGCATGTCCTCTAGGTTAATTAGGCAGCAATTACTAAGAGCATTCTGTCCAAAATAATCAATGTCATGAAAATGAATGATGCCAGCTTCATGAGCTTCAACAACATCTTCTGGTAGCAAAAAGCGCTTGGAAATATCTTCGCTTACAACGCCAGCCATATAGTCTCGTTGAGTGGTGACAAGACTAGCATTCTTATTTGAGTTCTCGTTATTCCAATAATCACTGTCTCCGCTTAGCAGCTCCATGATTGTTTCATCGGTTGTATTGACTTCACGAATAATCTTACGCTTATAACGATACTCAACATAATGAGAAGCTACATCTTTACGCGAGGTTGACATAAGTTTGTTTACAACCATGTCTTGAATATCCTCAACAGACATTTTCTCTTTCTTGATATTTGCGATTTCATTTGAAATCTTATTTGCAATCTTATTTGCGTCTTCGTTAACATCGCCATCGACTTCAATAAATGCTTTCTTAATAGCGTTTGAAATCTTGTTCTTGTCAAAAGCGTCTTCTCGTCCATTTCGCTTAATAACAAACATCATACGCATTACCTCCTAGTTAAAGCATATAACTTTATTTGATACAATTAAATATTATACAGCATTTAGCCACTAATATACATAAGAATATAAATTAATATTCAAAAATATTTCTATTGTATACCTTGATAGTTTTAATAGGACTGTCCCAATCTTTTAAACAGTAAGACATGTCACCGTGGAACTTAACATCTTCATTCAGCGCATCTGAATCAACGATAAATTCGCTCATACATCCATTGTGTTTTGTAATGATATTGTCTGAATCAGTATCTACATCAGCCTTTTGATCGCCCAAAATACACGGGATAACTGTGCCGTTTTTAAGTATGATATCAAAATACTGACCAACATCAGATGTAAAATATGTACCGATAGCCACAATATATCTGCTGTCCGCCATCCTAATACCGTATTCGCCAGTCTTAGAATAACACTGTTGTAGCTTGTACTGTTTAGAATCGGTATTAGTTATCGTTCTATAGTCCATAAAAGATTTAAATCCACTATTCTCAGGAGTGTCATAAGTCTCATAGCTTACATACTTTGCAGTCAAATCAACGTGTTCATCATTTGACTCTTCTGCCTTCTCTTTGTCTTTAACGATAGCAACATCCACATCATCGCTATCTTTGCCGTCATTGTTGCTATGAACTGGCTGAAACACGAAATACAAAATACTAAATAAAAGAATTGCAAATATACCCAACATACCAATAGATACTAAAATATCTTTATTTTTCAATTAAATCACCTCTTTGCATATAACATTAGGAGTTTGCAGTATATATAATACCACAAACTCCTATTAATATTATGCAGATTTTGTGTTGCGTAGACGCAACATTTTCTGCATAAATGTTCGTCTTGACAAATTGGCCTTCTTTTTAACTGCAATATTAACAGCATCTACGGAACCTAAATGATAACAACGAGACGTTGTGCGCGTTAAAGCCACATATACCAAATTACTATTAAGCATAAAGATATCGCTATTAGAAGTACATACAATTACATTCTTAATGCCAGAGCCTTGCGCCTTATGTATTGTTGAAGCATAACCATGTCCAACCATTAACATATCTTCTTTGTTGTATTTAACTATGATGCCATCGAAATCAAGAACGGCATATGAAGCACATGCATATAAAATTTTTGCAGTCTCTCCATTTGCAATAAATGCAGTCTTACATTCTTCACCATCACTAGTCTCTTTACCGTCCTCATCACACATGACGGCTTTATAATTGTTTTGTTTTTGCATAACTATGTCATCGTCATAATATAATACATCTCCAACCTTCATACAGCGCTTAGACCCGAAATTTTTATTAACTTCTTTTTGAACCATATTATTAAGCGTATTCACACCACATTCACCTACATTTTTTGCAGTAATGATTTGAATGTCTTCAATGCGCTCGCCGCCGTTTAACAACTTCTTATATAATGCAACTGCGTTTTTTGGTATGTTCTCTTTCGCAAGGTCAACGAACATATAGTCCTTATTTACACCAAACCATGTTACCTTATTCTTCATATCTTTATTAAGATATTGTTTGCATAATCGTACATCTGTTGCAACAGTTGATACACCTCCTTCACCGTAACGAAATACTTTGGTCAATGTTGTTGTTGGGATAACTTTGCTTTGCATGAAATCATGAAACAAATTGCCGCAACCGACAGAAGGCAACTGGGCGTTGTCACCAATAAGCAACAATTTTGTACATCTAAAATCTATGGCATCGATAAGATGCGTAAACAAATTAACACTCACCATAGAACACTCGTCTACAACGATAACATCATAATTAAGCTTATTATCTTTATTATAAGTCCAACCGTCTCGTGGATTATACCCACACATCCTATGAACTGTAGAAGCTTTTCGTCCTGTGAATTCTGAAAGCACCTTTGAAGCCTTCCCCGTAGGTGCGCATAGCGCATATCTTTTCCCTCCATCATCTAACATGCTGATAACGGCCCGCATAGATGACGACTTACCTGTTCCTGCCGCGCCATTAAGAATGCTAATGTTATATTTACATAAATTCTCTACAGCCTGCATCTGTTCGTCAGAAAGCTCAAATTCTCCAATTCTGCGATATCTATCTGTGTCAAAATCCCAAGCGTTGTTATCGTTATAAACATTATTTGCAATCGTTTCGGCAATGTACAATTCCTTATTGTATGTTGATGCAATGGCTACATCCATTGTAAATTTATCATAATAAATATTACTATTTTGAATCGCTTCGACAAAATGATTTGCACAAGCTGGAACCATTGAGCAGCACTGTTCTCGAAGATCGGCAAGGTTCATCCTTGTATTACCTTCGTCTTCATTCTCTTTAAGTAAATATACAATACAAGCTAAACATCTATCTTTGCTAGTTTTCACATCATGCCCAAAATCAACGGCACCTTCTTTTTGTAGATTAAGAATAATAGAGTCAGCTGTTTTAAAGCCGACACCGCTAATCATAGTAAGTGTAGCATACGGTTCTTCTCTAAGGCGTTCTCTCAAAACATTTATATCGCAATAAGTATTATAGATTTTTTTAACCATACTAAGTGAAATAGTGCCTTTAAATTCATCTACAATATCGACAAGCTTAAAATTTTCGATAATCTTATTCTTGATTTTCTCAAATGTCTTATCGCCTATACCCCTAAGCTTACTAATGTCCACTACATCGTCTTTACCCTGCATTACAAGGTCAAGAATGTTAGGATAGTTTGCGTAAAGAGTTTCAGCCTGATTATGAGTAAGCACTTCTTCTAGAAACGCCTTTGTGCCAGTAGCGCTAGTTGGCATGTCTCTATGAACATTAATTGCGCGATAGCTAATGCCGTACTTAGTTTGTTCCTCTGTGGCAACAATATCATATTCAAGATTTATAGTAAGGTCAGATAAATCTCCAATGATAGAAACGTTATTAAACTTATTATGTTTAATATCTGGATACCTATCTTTATCTACATTAAGAGCATAAGTTTTGAAATTAGGAGAAGAGTAGACACATTTAACAACAGTGCCTTTGAACTCTACCTGATTGCTATTCATCGTGTCTACCCTTTCATACATTCATAGCTTTCAAGCACAATCTCGCGCTCATCTGACTTTTGCCATTCGCCATTGATCTTCTTGCTCTTAAAGTCGTATGTGAATCCTTCAATCTTCAAGATAGAATACATACCAAATGGAGTCTCCTTGAACACCTTTGACTGCTTAATTCTACACCCTATCTCTTCACCGTCACAAATTCTACGCAAAACAAGATTGGGAGTACAGGGATTCTTGTATGTCACAAATCCAGTAACAATATAATAATCGTCTGCCATATTATGATTAACATAATTTACATAGCCAAGATAATCCATCTCTGCTCTTACTTGTGAAACAATGTCAAGAGATTTATCCTCAAGTCGATTGCAAAGTTCATTAATTAAGCCTTGGTTATCGAGCTGTCTCCACTGTGATTTCGTCTCCTTGCCAGCATACTTCTGCATCAGATAATCAGATACACCAAGCTCCTCCATCTTCTTTTTGGCGATAATTTTTGAGTTAGCAAACTTATCATAGATATCAACAACGTCTAACAGATACTTATTCTTACCAAAGTCTGAAAAGAAATTAAGGCTGATAAGAATGGTTAGCTGCCTAGAGTTAATAGAAGTCTTATCTTTAATGTCTTTAAGCAGCTCTGCAAATGAATCATACTTGTTCTTAGATAGTTCAAGTAGTTCATCTGCGATTTGACGATTACAATGCTTCACACTGGCAATACCTTTGTATACACAGTTCTCCTTCTTATCCATTGTATAATCAGCAGTTGACTTGCCAAACTTAATTGGCTTTAACTCAATACCGTTTCTCTTTGCATATGCAATAATCTCCAAGCACTTGGCATCGTCTTCTGCATAAATGTTTAAAGCTGTTGTAACTGTCTCAAGCTTGTAATAACAACGTAGATAACCAACAACATAGCCAAGAAAACTATATGGCACAGCGTGATTATGTGAAAACAGATATGAACTAGCGTCAATAATTACCTTGATGAAGTTCTCAATAAGTCTATTTGCTTCCTCTTTTTCTACGCCATACTTTTCCTTCATTGTCTTGATAAATCCTTCCTTAATCTTAGGAATAAACTTATCAGTACCAGTTTTCTTAGCAAAACCACGGCGAACAATGTCGGCTTCTCCCATTGTGTAACCACAGAAAGAATGCAGGAACTCGATAATTTGTTCCTGATATACCAAATATCCTAGCGTTGGAGCCAAGAATTTATTTAGTGCTTCATGTCCATTATCACGATATTTACCAATAGAAAGTTCCTCTCGATAACTTGCACCAGCAGGTCGGATTGCGCCGTTTGCCATTGACATTAGTTCGATATATGAGAAGTCTGGGTTCTTTTCTCTAATCTTCGCAATCGTCTCATCGCTAAACAGCTGCTTAATATAGTCACCTGCATATGAAGATTCAAACTGAAAAATCATAGTACAGTCATCCCTAATCTCATTCCATACTTTCACATCATCAAATGAGATATTATCAGGAGTAATTCTAGGAATGCCAGCTAAATCACACGTCTCATTAATAAGACCAACGCAATCAAGACCAAGAACATCAAGTTTAACAAACTGTAAACCATCAAGTTCCTTCATGTTGATTTGAGAAATCATATTGTCGTTTGACTTAGTGCTACAAAGACCAAACCACTCGTCAACAGGATAAGGAGATACAACCAGACCAGATGGATGATTGCCAATTGATACGATTGTTCCTTTTACAATATCAACATATTTAAATAGCTCTGAATACTTATCTGTATAGTAAGTATCAATGCAATCTTTCTTTTTATCATCTTGGTAAACAGCATCGCTAATAGTCTGAGTATCCTCAACGCTCATACCAAGCGCTCTGCCAACATCTTTGATAGCGCCCTTCATAGCAATAGTGTTGAAGGTAACAATATCGCAGCAATACAAACCTTTCTTGTTGAACATATAGTCTCTTACTTTATATCTATCCTTCTTAGACCAGTCTGTATCAATATCAGCAAGTGATATTCTCTCCAGATTCATAAACCTCTCAAAATTAAGGTTGTATTTAATTGAATCTACCTCTGTAATACCAAGAAGATACGCAATTACACTGCCGCTTACCGATCCACGAGAATATCCATACGACACACCCTGTTTTTTAAGAGCGGCCTTATAGTCCTCGTCAAGTAGCAGAAAGTCAACAGCTCCATTATGCTTATATGTATCTAGCTCATATTGAATCTTCTTCTTGTACTCATCAAAGTTTGGATATTTATTAACACCCCTCTTCTTAATGCCGTCAACAATCTTCTTTTTTAATGTGCCTTCAGAGTCAGCATACAGCTTGGGATACTTCTTTGAATAGTCAAGCTCAAACTCTTCAATAGAATCAGCCATGACATTTGTGTTATCAATTGCCTGCATATATACGCTCTCTGGTAGTGAGTTCTGAACCTTATATGCAGTAACAAGCTCGTCATAAGTTTTGAAGGTCAAATCCCAATCATCTTCATCAGAAAAGAACACATTCTTGGCCTTTTGAAGAATCTTTCGCCCCTCAACATGCTCGTCATTAAGGCAGTGTGTATCTGTGCCAGCAATCATAGGAATACCAGTCCTCATACTAATAGCATATAACATCTTATTATATGTAATTTGATCTGCGCAATTATGATGTTGAATCTCAAGATAGCATCTATCCTTATTAGTAATAAGGAATTTCATAAATCTTTTCTTTGTATCATTGCCGCCTTTATTTAACACACCACCAAGACAAGCAGTTGTAATAATGATATTGCTCGATGTTGCGAACAGCTCTTCAAAAGTAATGCGCGGCATATAGTAGAAGTGATAATCGTCTCGATGAAATGACTTAGACACCATCTTATTAAGCTCTTTAACACCATCATAGTTTTTGGCAATTAAGACACAGTGATAGTTATCCCTATGCTTGTCTTCTGTATCGTTGTCTTCTGTTAAGTATGCTTCTACAGCATGAATGTATTTCATACCAGCAGCTTCAATCGCTTGCTTTTTATGAACCCATTCAAAGATGCAACCATGCTCACTAAACGCCATAGCCTTCATACCGAGAGAAGCTGCATAATCCACATACTCTGTATATTTTGTAACTGAATCCACATTAGTAACACCATTACTAAGATCGCTATGTAAATGATACACACAATAGTTACCCTGCATATATGCACCCTCTCAATAAAAAATTAGGGGAAACAAACGTCTCCCCTAAGTATATCATATATTCGCTTTAATTTGCCTATGTTTTATTAAAATATTATCGGTTTGAAATAAAAAATGCAATTGCAAACCCAATAAACATTATCAGTATGCCAGCAAACCCAGACAGCAAAATCTTAATAATCGTTATGCCGATAATTGTTGCGGTCAAAGTACCAGCATCAAAACACTGGCAGGCATAAATAATAGGCTCAACGCCAAGCTTATCAGTGATAATATCTTTCCACACATCTTTCATCTTGACGTTCTCAAATAGAAACAAGACATCTGGATTCTTTGTCTTAATGTCATTAAGAATATCAACGAATTCAAAAAATAGCTTACTACGCTCGTCCTTGAAGTTGAGCATCATACCAGCACGAGAGAAGCCCTGACAAGGCGTGTCTGACAAAACCAAGTCGATATGCGGCAAATCCCATTCACGCCACTTAGTAATATCACCAAGACGAATAATACCATCGTGGTTCTTCTTAGAAATAGCAATGGCATTCTCGTCAATTTCGCTTGAAAAATACTTATTCACCTTGATGCCAGCGCGGTCAAGAGCTACCTTGCCACATGAAATACCATCACATAGATTTAAAACGTTAATACCATTGCCCACTGTATATCCTCCTACAAGTTAGGCTAGTTCATCCAACCAAGATAAATCTACTTCATCGGTATTATTATTGCATATATCCTGACTAGTTACAACGTCATTTTTAGAATCTCCAAGAAGACCATCGAACATATCCGAGCCATTCTTCTGTGCTTCTAGCTTATCTAGATACTCTTTATATGGCTTGTGCAGATTTGCGCTGTATCCCATCAATGTCGAGAAGTAATATGACTGTGCCTTAACATCTTCCTCTGAATCCCAAAATGCGGCATCGCTTTTAGTCTCTTCGTAATCCTTCTCGCGCATGTTAATATCTTGAATGGTAGATACAATCGTATCAGTCCACTTATCAATTAGTTCCTGTGTAAATGGAATAAACACATGGCAATCTGTAATCACATACTTATCGCGCACATCATCTGGCAATACGTCAATACTATTAGTATCAATAAGAAGCTTCAGATAGTCATCAACTTCATCTTCTGAATACCCATCAGCTTTAAGCCACATCTTAACATTCGTCTTGAGACTATCGCCAAGCTTATAGCGCTCCACCTGTCGCTCTTTTACTGCGCCGTTCTTCTGATGATACTGCACGTTACAATATTTCAAGAAGTTAAAGCAAATCTTTACCTTATCAAGTGGAATGCCAGCTTGTACTAGACCTAATCCATAGATAGTTAGCTGTCCCGAATGTTCTTCAAGCGTCTTGCCCTTGTACATAGAGCTGGTCTTAAAGTCTATAATGTTATAACAGCCATTATCGTCCTTGAACAGCGCATCAATATAGCCAACAAATACATTGTCACCAACCTGTGCAATTACAGGCTTCTCAATAAGCAGTTTATGCTCATACTTAATATGGTTTTTAAAGAAGATTTGTAAATCTTCCTTGTATTTAGCCTTGATACTGGCATCATGTTCTTCATCATTGCGGTCAAGCTTAAGGTCTGCAATATCAATGGCGGTAAGCCAACCATCCTCGAATTGGCTAATCATATCTTCATATGAAATCTGACCCTCATAGAATGCGTCAAGGGTGTCATGCGCGATAGATCCTAAAGGGGCATAACCACAGTCTGTTCTGTCTTCATTTACATGCTTAATATACTTAAGATAATACTCGTACTTTGAAGTCATATAGGTATTTACACGGCTCCATGACCAGATACGTGATACGCCATACTTCTTTTTGATTTTATCAAGCTCTTCTTTTGACAGACGTGCCATTAATACAGCTCCTTTGTAATGTATTCAAACGGATAATTATTTTCTAGGCAAAACTTCTTAGCCTGTTTACGTTTGTTGAAATAGTATTTCTTTTCTGGAACATAGACTTGCGCTTCTTCTGGCGTAATGCCTATGCACATGCCATACTTTTTTGTACTAAAAGAAATTTCTTTCTTTGTATGTTCTGGAATCGTTACAACATAAAATGTATCTAGCTCCATACCGTCCCCCTATAAAGAAATAGCTGCTTAATACGCAGCTATTATTATATCACAATATTTTTGTTACTTCCAATTATTATTTGGAATTAACATTTTTATTGGAATTATCAAACTTTTAAAATCACGATTTTAAAGCTTTTTTCGTCAACAAAACCGCAGGTCAGAGCGTTGTTTTATCGCACTTTCTTGTCAATATCGTGCCATGCTGCAATATATCTGCCATCTGGCTCATTATACTGGATAGACTCGCTAAACTTATAAAGATATGCGTTAGTCGGACTGCCCATAGACACATATGCCGCTTCATTCCAAACTACACGGTCAGCAAAATCAAGTGCGTCCTCCGCATGTGTAAAATAATATACTCGCTGCTCCTGTTCATACCAAGGAGTATCCTCGTCCTCATCTGTCCACCAATCAAATACAAGCTTATATATAGCCATGTCAGTTCCCTTCTATGAATTCTCTAACATCTTCATTGCGTTTGGCATCTCGGCAATGGTATCTTCAATCGCATCGCAAAACAAGTCATCAAGTTTATCGTCAACTACGTTCTTAAGTTTAAACTTAAATTTCTTCATCCAATAATTTTCAATTGCCGCTACGATTTGATTATACATAGTCCACTCTGGCTCATCACAGCCTTCCATGTGATGAAGACAATAGGTATAGAATGTTTTGATATCTCCATCTACGTCAAACCATGTTAAATCTAATGCCATAATCTACACCTCTCTCTTTAACCACTTGCGAAACTCATTTGAGCAATCATCGCATAGGTCAAGCCTATCTTCAATACTCTCCCATATGCAGAATCTATCAAACAATATAACCGTCTGACGATAGAGCCTTTTACCAACATTGTATGGCACTTCCTTGCCGCACCTGTCGCAGATTATAGTGCTTTTCTTGCTCATCGCTAATCATCATCCAAATCCCATCCGTGCCACTTACAAATGACATCACGGTGTTCATCCCACATAAACGCTTCGAAAGTATCTGGGTCTAGGCCGTCGCTATAATACCCGTCAAAGCCAATACTCCACAACTCATCTACATATGGTTTACATCTATAACACTGATGGAAAGTATATGGCGTTTCATATACTAAATGCTGGGATTCATATTCCTCACCAATTTCAATCTTCTTACCACACATATCGCAGCGATGTGGTTTGCGTGCCTTAACGCGCTTAATATCAAGAATGGTCATCATATTACTCACCACAAAAACGAACAGTAACATATCCATCTTCAAGTTCAATATGCTGCTCATCAAGTAATTCTTTAATACGAAACAAGTCTTTTAGCTCATCAATAGTAAAAACATATGACTCCTCATCGTATGAAAGCTCAATTTTACCGTCAAGTTTATCTACCTTAATAGACAAGTCGTGTGTTTCTTTTAATTGACGCTTATTCATAAGCCAGTCATAACACTGTCTGGACACTTGCGTTTCCATATAAACAGAGTCCTCATATGGCTCTACTTCACTATAAACATTGCCATACCAAGACCCGTCAGTTGAACCATCTTTCCATGCTTCAAGACACTTATCCCACCATTCAGTGTTCTTAAATTTATCAAAGTCATAATTCCCAATCTTTTTTGTTTCACAAGAAAGACTATAAGAATATTCACTATGCACATTCGAAATTGTATATACTGTTTTCTTCACAGCCACAACATCGGCGTAGCAGTCAATGCTAATATAAGTTTTTTCATTGTCTACAATGCCAACTTCAGGTTTCGTATTTATATCTCGAATTCGCTTATAATCAATCGAGTCTTGATGTGATGTTTCTCTCATCTACCATAAGTCATAAATAGTTTTGGGTTCATCTTGGTTCTTCATAATATTAACTCCTTAACATCTTAGATAATCCGTACCACAAGATACCGCCAACTGCGTCGATGCCGATAAACTGAATACCAGTTTCAATATCACCAATATTAGAAAGTCGTTAATACATCTCAAATGATTCGCACGCATCGTCTTCGCCATTGAAATAGTCGCAACACTCAACACAATACCCCATTGTGGTGTTGCAAATATCTTTTGGAATGGGAGCAAACATGGAGCACTGTGAGCACTTCTTATCAATCCAAGGTGCTGGCTCGTTCCACGGAGCGCGTGGGTCTTGTTCCCAAGTGTAATCTGGATAATTACTCATAGATATAACTCATTTCATTCCAATGATAATAATCAACAAGGAAGTCATACAAATCATCAACGGTCTTGATGACATAGTGCTTAACCTCGTTACCATACTCTCCGACACTTACAGTGTTGTTTACTTCACCGTACCGAGTCGTGTTGATATACCATGCAGTCCACTCATATTTATCACCAACAGAATCTACAAGTGTTTGAATTAGCGAGTTTTTAACGTAGCACTTATGACCATACTGATGATAGAAGTTTTCAACTTCTTTAATTGAATTAACCGCGGAAACAAAATCTTTTTTCGTAATCATTTCTGCTCCTTGTTATCTGGATACAGCTTAAAGAATTCTACATGTGAGCCAACGTCATAGACTGTCGCGCCATCATCGTCAGTAAATGTTCGAATATATGGGATAACATATCCATGTTCATAACAAAAGTTATTTATTTCTTTTAATGCTCTATTTTCATCTACGACATTTGCAACTGTTCGTTCGTTACCATTTGAACTTTTAAACATTAATTTCATGCCGTTCTCCCATACTAATCAGTTGGCTCTATTTCATAATGAATCATTGCATTATAACATTTTTTTGTTATATTTTTATTATCAAATTCTTCTTTTGCAACTTGTTTAATAATTGATTCTTTATATGTTTTATATGCTTCAAATGCTTCCATTTGAGAATTAAACACCCCCAAATGCACACCTTTATTTAAATTACTACATATTGCTCTATATTTATTATTAATTTTGACTACGCCAATTGGCTGATTGCCCCTATTAACCTTGCTACTTATAAATAAATTATTTACTTTCATAGGCACAAGACAACATGTGTCAGGAGAATAGATTTTATTACCCTTGCATAAAATATCTTTATCTAAGCACCATAAATCACCGTTTAACCACTTATCATAATTTTCTTGGCCTTTAACCCACTCATAAAATTTTTCAAATAAAAGCCAATCGTCAACACATGTTACGTCTTTATATGTTGGTTGTCTTTCTTTATAATCATTATCAAAACATCTTTGCAACATATGTTTCCATAAACGGTATTCTTTCTTGGCTTTGTTTATCTTTTTGCCATTATTATCATAATATATATCATATGGAGTATATTTAGACCCAATTGCCCCAACATGCATAACAGATGGACAATAAGTATTTTTTACAGAACCATTTTTAAAATTTTTATATGTAGTATGCACCATTGATTTATATTTATCCTGAAATTCTACCACTATATCTTGCACATTATTATATAGAACAATGGTCATTATACTGTTTTGATAGTTTAACTTTGTTTCGCCAATTCTATTATCCATCTTTTTTCTAGGCATTGTCTACCTCATTTCTTCTTAAGACCACTTAAATACTTTTGATGCTCTGACTCATCATACCGAACTCGATGCTTCATAAGAAAATTATACACCTTATTCTCTGCATCGGCAGGAGCGTCTTTATCGCCGAGTAAATTCCATCGATCCTTCACATATGATACATTTCTAATATGATAGAACTGCTCGCATACATATCGCATTTCTTCTATCGGCACATCATTGTCAAGAGCAATGATAACCTCATCTACGTTTAGCCCAAGGATAATACGTCTTTGCTCTTCACTTAGTTTCTTCCCTTGAAGTGCAACACAAGTGCCATCATTACGCGAATATCTTTTAAGAACAGACTTTTCAGATTCGCAAATAACTACAGTTCTCTTGTCCTCAATCTCTTCTCTGTTCTCCCAAAGGCCATAAAGATTAAGACTTTTTCTATATGAAGGAGTCAAAAAGTATTTGCGAATTCCTAGTTCTTCATAATTCTCAACCGTAGTTCGTTGATTGAATCCAACAAGCGCACCGTCAAGCCAATATCTAATAGGGATAACTACACGATGATATTTATATGAATAGGCTAGTCCAAACTTTTTAGCAGCCCAAGGCATGATGCCCTCTCGTAACCAATCAATATAAAGCAAAGGAATGTAGTCATTGATAGCTTCTTCACTGATGGTCTGTATCTCTGATACATCTACTATACTTCTGTATCTACTGATAGCATTCTTAAATACAGCAAGTGGGTCTAACTTTTCTTTCTTTTCTTCTTTCTTATATGGCGTTAATTCAAGTCCAAGAATTTTGTGAAGATATTTAACAGCATCTACAAATGAACACTTCTTGTTATATTGAGTAAGAGAGATAATATCTGATACATCGTCAAACTCATTCTCACGAGTCCAATTATGGATAAGAAGGTATTTGGTATTATAGACATTAACAGCGCCAGTATTATCACCATTGTAATTAGCCGCTGAATAAAAGTTTTTAGAGGAGTGATATTTAATTAACTTACAACCAATCTTCTCTAGAACAAATTCAACTTTATTATTATTGAAGATATATTCCTTCAGAGAAGTTGTATCCATCTAAATATCACTCCTTTCGCTCTCGGTCACTTATTAAAGTATAGCACAACCGCATATAACATTAATAGTAAAATTAAAAATCTTGAGGTATGTTACAGTATCCAATGTCCTTATATGTATTTGTACTAAGGTCGCAGCTTGATACAACTTGATGTCCGCCGCTAATACCAAACCTATTCTTACATATAAAAGTAATCATTGGATTATCATCCTTCTTTAACTTAATGGCGATTTTTGATTTGCCGTCTTTGCCATCTGGACGATAACCGATTACCTCTTTTGATCCGCCTTCATATTCATCTTCATACGGCCTACGCATCATAAGATTTACACTCATAACATCTACGATAGACTTAGCTTGACCAATCTCGTTGTTAGTAAGATAACGCATCTTTAAACTACCCTTACCAAGCTGATACGTTACAAACAGCCCAACGTTTTTAGCAGACGGCTTGACAACATCGTAAAGAGTAACCATATCTCGCATCATAGATTTATATATCTCATCTGTTTTAGCATCAAAACTCTCTTTGAGTGTATCAAGAATAAATACGCGCACGCCAAACGCGCTTGAATACTTCTTAATAATCTTAATAACAGTATTAACAGAATATCTTTCAAGCGGAATAACAGTCAAGATATGTTCGTCTTTCTGCTGGTCAATCCAATCAGCGCACTTCTTTAGTAGAGCAATTGTCTCACCATCAAATCCGCCGTCACGAATTGTACGTTTATGAAGCTCTTCATGGAAAATATTATTGGCTACCCAGATTAAAAGCTCTTTACGAATACGGCGTTCATCTTCCTCGTTGATACACATAACCACCTTTTCGCCATATTTCATAGCAGAAGGGATAATCCAGTTAAATGCCATATTAGATTTGCCGCAGCCACTTCCTGCCCCGAGTCCATAAATATTACCATTAAGGTTAAATCCGCCAACTTCTGCATTAAGCAAGTCGGCATTATAAAACGGCATACCAGCTTCACTGCACTCATTAAGCTCTTGAATGAACTCATACATGCCATCAAATACATTGACGCTCTTAGTGCCAGCAGATGAATTGGCAAAGATATGGTTTAGATATGCTTCATGCTCATTGTAAATCTCTTCCTCTGACATGTCAGCATAATCAGAAAGCCTGTCTTTTACAGGAAATCCCTTTTCACAAAGCTCTCTTACTGCATCCCACTTGTGCAACTCGGACACATAGCCATCAAGGTTCTCTTCCTTGACATAGCCCATAGCGGCAGTAATGGTGTCGTAGCCGCCATACTCAACATATTTCTCATTAAGCTTTGGGTGCTTATTGAGATACATTCCTATTGTAATATCGTCAAGAGTATTCTTGTTCTCAACAATAATAATGTCGTGTGCAATTTGCCAGAATACTTTCCATACATTACTTGTAAATGAACTTAAATCAATGTCAGTATTATACAGCTGGTCTGGATCTTTATATAGAATAGCAACAACATTTGCTTCACATTGAAGCTTATACTCAGATACCTTTTTAATAGTCTCTGCCTTTTGCTGCTCAAAGGCGCTTAATTTCTTCTTATTTTTTTCTGCCATATATCAACCAACCCTCACCATAGGTCATCAAGCTTTTTAGTGCTGTTAGTTTTCTTTGCCTTAAACATATTAACATAGTTAGCGGCATAACTGACATCAGATTCTTGAGCTTCTGCCTTTGCTTTCTCTGCATTCTTCATACGAATATATACCGTATTGATATTGTTTTCTACAATTCGCATAATGTAGTTGAACTTACCACACGTATCTTTAAACGCGATACGGTTAACGGCACGCTGAATATCTGGCATACAGTATTTAAACGTATTTAAAATAAGCAAATAAGAATAGCAAGCATTACCTTTATTCTTACGGTTAGCCATTGCCTTACCCTCAGCCAACCCCTTTAGCCTTAACACAATATAAGGCTCTAACTTTTGCTTGCCATCGTAACCCATGACCATTGTACGCACCTGTCTCTTATACACATCTCCGAGCCCACGAGACCCTAAGACATCTCGT
>ERZ1026997.22-NODE-22-length-90132-cov-12.303163_pt1 | contig 90132 bp, 74 predicted proteins | sample MGYA00519289_ERZ1026997 | MGnify/ENA primary metagenome ERZ1026997 (study PRJEB26926, sample SAMN06164455) | human gut metagenome | biome: ENVO:00009003; feature: ENVO:2100002; material: ENVO:00002003 | host: Homo sapiens | place: USA | collected 2012 ... | reverse complement strand
CGGCAGACCTTTCGGGCCCCTTAAGGGGCTTCGTCCGTAATGGGCCCTTATAGGGGCCTGGTCAAACCTCCGGCTTAGCCGGAGGTTTTGATTTGCTGATGGGGATGCACCGGAATATCATTTCTCAAACAGGTACAGGAGGTGCCTGTACCCCTCAGTCTCCATTCGGGGATCTGCCGTGGGCGCTGGGGTTCCCGGTCCGCACTTAGCCCTTGTCAGCGGACAGGGCCTTGTTGATGAGGTTGTTCAGAGACTCCATCTGGGATTTGTCGGTGATGGCGCCCACAATGGGATCGCCCACGATGTTGCCGCTGCGGTCCACCACATAGGTGGTGGGGTAGGCGAACACATTCTCCACAAACTTGCCGGCCTCGCCCTGGGCGGGGAAGTAGACATTGGGATAGGTGACGCCCTTCTTGGACAGAACGGACTTGGCCTCGGAGATGGCAGCCTCATCGCCGCCCAGGGTGAAGGAATTGATGCCGATGACACCGCCGCCCTTCTTGGTCAGCTCCTGATGCAGGGACTCCAGCTCGGTCAGCTCGCCCACGCAGGGATTGCAGGTGGTGAACCAGAAATTCACCACGGTGACGGCGTTCTTGGAGAACAGGTCATCGCTCTTGACGGGGTTGCCGTTGAGGTCCTTGCCCTCGAAGGCGGGGAACTTCTGCGTCTTGTCGCCGTCGCCGGGGGTCGTGGGGCTGTCGGCAGGGATGCTGTCACCGTTGCCCGGGGCCTTGGGAGCCGCCTCGGGGAACTTGGCCTCAATGGCGGTCAGGGTGCGCTCGATCTCCCGGATCTTCTCGCCGCCCTGGCGCAGGAGCTTCAGCTCGTCGGCGGTAAACTTGTCCTTGGCGGATTCAATGGTGTCCAGCAGGAAATCACCGTAGTTCTTGCCGTCCTCCTGCATGGTCATGCCTTTGTCGGCAGACATGAACACCTTCTCCCAAAGGGACTGGTTTTCCATCAGAATGGCGTTCTCCTGGTCCATCAGAGCCTTGTACATAGCGGCCGCCTCCTGGGCGTTCTTGGGCTCGCTGTTGGACGTTGTCATGTCGTCGTTGCCCTTTTTGCCGCAGGCGGCCAGGGACAGCACCAGCAGTGCTGCCAGCAGCAGGGTCAGCAGTTTCTTTGCGCTCATTTTGGTTCCTCCTAATTATTGTTGTTCGTTGGATTCCTGCGGCATTTCTGCCGCAGCAGGTTTATGTTCACCGTCTCCGAAGCCATAGCGGAAACACACGGCGTTTGTGGGACAGGCACGGATGCACATCCCACAGCGGATGCACTCGGTGTGGTTGGGCGTCTTGGTCACATCCACATCCATCTTGCAGGCTTTGGCGCATTTCCCGCAGGAGACGCACTTGCTTTTGTCCACCTTCATCTGGAACAGGGACACCTTGTTCAGCAGGGCATAGAACGCTCCCAGCGGACAGAGCCACTTGCAGAAGGGACGGTAGAACACCACGCTCAGCACGATCACCGCCAGCAAAATGCCGAATTTCCATGTAAACAGGCTGCCCAGCGCCGCCCGGATGCCGGAATTGGCCAGGGACAGCGGGATGGCCCCCTCCAGGACCCCCTGTGGGCAGAGGTATTTGCAGAAGAACGGGTCGCCCATGCCTACATCGTTCACCAGAAGCGCCGGCAGCAGAAAGACCATCACCAGCAGCACGGCGTACTTCAGGTACGTCAGAGGTCTGAGTCTCTTTGTGGAGAGCTTCTTCGTAGGAATCTTATGCAGCAGCTCCTGAAACCAGCCGAAGGGACACAGAAAGCCGCAGATAAAGCGTCCCAGCAGGACTCCCAGCAAAATGAGGAAACCTGTGATATAATAGGAGAAGCTGAACCTTGACGAGCCTACCACCGCCTGAAACGCCCCGATGGGACAGGCCCCGGAGGCCGCCGGGCAGGAGTAGCAGTTCAGCCCCGGCACACAGACGGTTTTCCCCGCGCCCTGATACAGTCCGCCCTTGAGAAAATTCGGCAGATGCAGGTTGGTCAGCAGCGTCGCTCCCGCCTGGATCCAGCCCCGGAAGCGGGACAGTACCTGAGATACGCCGCGTTTTTTCTTACCCAATGCCCACACACTCCAGACACAATTTGATTGCTTTGCTCAGCACCGTCGCTGCCTCGCCCCGCCAGACACCGAAGCACAGCATGGCGGCTCCCGCTGCCAGCAGGATCACCTGGGCCGCCGCCTTTTTTACATGGCTCATTTTTTTCACCCTTTCCGATTTTCTGCCCCTATCATAGCGCAGGGGAGTTAAAGTCCCTGTTAAGAAGAAAAATTTAACACAAACCTTATCTGTTTTTGCTATAATTAAGAACAACGTGAACATGAAGGAATGTAAAAGGAGGGCTCTCATGCACCTTTTGGTTATTGAAGACGAACGCGCCTTGTGCGAAACCATCGTCCGCAGCCTGCGGCGGCTGGCCTACAGCGTGGACTACTGCTACGACGGGGAGAAGGCTCTGGAGCTGCTGGGCGTGGAGCGCTACGATCTGGTAATTCTCGACCTGAACCTGCCGGGGAAGGATGGCATGACGGTGCTGCGAACCCTGCGGCAGACTGACCGGGATACGCGGGTGCTGATCCTCTCCGCCCGCAGCGAGGTGGAGGACAAGGTGGAGGGGCTGGACGCCGGGGCCAACGATTATCTGGCAAAGCCCTTTCATCTGGCGGAGCTGGAGGCCCGCATCCGCAGCCTGACCCTGCGGCAGTTTACGCAGCAGGGCGTACTGCTGACCTGCGGAGGCCTGCGTTTTGACACCCGCTCCCGCACCGCCGCCGTCAACGGGCAGACGCTGACGCTGACCCGCAAGGAGACGGGGATTTTAGAATATCTGATGGTGCATCAGGGGCGGCCGGTAAGTCAGGAGGAGCTGATGGAGCATGTATGGGACAACAGCGTGGACAGCTTCAGCAACTCCATCCGGGTGCATATTTCCGCCCTGCGCAAAAAGCTCCGCGCCGCGCTGGGCTACGATCCCATCCGCAACCGCATCGGCGAGGGCTATCTGATGGGAGGCGATGAGGCGTGAAAAAGATTTCCCTGCAGTGGCGCATCACGCTGATGACTGTTCTGCTCATCGGCGTTACCTGCGTGGCTATGAATCTGCTGCTCTGCTCCTCCGGCGTGTACTATATGGACAAAATTGCGGACGCCTTGCAGGGCAGCGGCACGGTGATCCTGAATGAGGGCGAAGCAGCGAGCTTTGACCCGCAGCTCATAGCGCCCAACGAGGAGCTGACCATCGTCGTCAATGGGGCGCAGGGCCGCTTCCGCACCACCAACTGGTATATCACGGCGGCGGTGACGATACTGAGCGGCATTCTTGCTTACTTCGTCAGCGGACGCGCTCTCAAGCCCCTGCGCAGCTTTGCTTCGCAGGTGGAGAAGGTGCAGCTGAACAATCTGGCGGATATGAGGATCGATGAAGATGTGCTTCCGGAGTTCAGGCAGCTCAGCCGCTCCTTCAATCAGATGCTGGAGCGGCTGAACAACGCCTTTGCCGCCCAGCGGCAGTTCACCGGCAATGCCGCCCACGAGCTGCGCACGCCGCTGGCGCTGATGCAGGCGCAGCTGGAGCTGTTTTCCGCAGAGCACCCTGATGTGCGGCCGGAAACGGCGGAGTTCCTCACGCTTTTGCGGGAGCAGACGGAACGGCTGACCCAGATGACCAGAACACTGCTGGAGATGAGCAATCTGCGGCATGTGGCGCGGAACGAGCGGATCCAGCTGGCTCCCATGATCGAGGAGATCTTCACAGATCTCGCGCCGCTCTCAGATAAGCGCGGCGTCACACTGACGGCGGAGGGCGACGGCATTATGACCGGCAGCGACGCGCTGATCTACCGGCTGATCTTCAACCTGACGGAGAACGCCGTCAAGTACAACCGCCCTGGCGGCTCGGTGCGGGTTTCTGTCACACAGGAGCCGGAAAAGCTCCTGATCCGCGTCTCCGACACCGGCCGCGGCATCCCGGAGAAATTTCAGCGGAGCATCTTCCAGCCCTTCTTCCGGGTGGACAAGTCCCGCAGCCGCGAGTACGGCGGCGCGGGACTGGGGCTTTCTCTGGTGTGGGAGATCGCCGATCTCCACGGTGGCTCCGTTTGGGTGGAGGAAAGTTCGGACAAGGGCACGACCATCGCGGTGGAGCTGCCGATACAGTGAAGCTGCATCTCACATAAAGCAATAAGCCGCGCAGCGGGAGCACCCTTCGGGCGCTCCCGCCTTATCTTAGCATTTTGAATGACTTTGTATTTTCCCAAGGGCCCCCGCTTCGGCGGGGGCCCTTGTCTTTTCACCTTTCGTTTCCCGCTGCGTAGGATAGACTGTACGGAGCCGCCCGGCTCCGCATACTACGGATACGGAAAAGGGAGTGTCTATGCAATCATCTGTCCTTCAGGGGATATTGCTCCCCTTCTGGGGCACGTCGCTGGGTGCGGCGTGCGTATTCTGCCTGCGAAGAGCGCCCTCCGCCGTTCTGCGCCGCGTGCTGGAGGGCTTCGCCGCCGGGGTGATGACCGCTGCCTCGGTGTGGAGCCTGCTGCTGCCCGCTATCGACTGGGCGGACATGGGCCGCTGGTCCTTCCTTCCGGCGGCGGGCGGTTTCTGGCTGGGGGTGCTGTTCCTGCGGCTGCTGGAGCGACTGCTGCCGGAGGCTGTTACCGACCGTTCCACCACCATGACCCTTCTGGCGGTGACGCTGCACAACATCCCGGAGGGGATGGCGGTGGGTGCGGCCTATGCCGGATGTGTGGCGGCAGGAGCCGCCGCGCCCGCTGCGGCGTTTACGCTGGCGCTGGCCATCGCCATCCAGAATGTGCCGGAGGGCGCCATTGTGGCCCTGCCCCTGCGTACCGCCGGTGCGGGGAAGGGGAGAGCCTTTTTGGGCGGCGTGCTCTCCGGCGTGGTGGAGCCCCTGGCCGCCGGCGTGACGGTGCTGGCGGCGGCGCTCATCGTTCCGGCACTACCCTGGCTGCTGGGCTTTGCCGCCGGGGCCATGCTCTATGTGGTGGCCGCCGAGCTGCTGCCCACGCGCGGCGATTCCGGCCCGGGGGCGCTGGCTTTTGCCGCGGGCTTTACCGTAATGATGATCCTGGACGTGGCATTGGGGTAGGGAGGAGGGTTGACAACGGCCAATTCCTGTAATATAATGTCGCTGACAAGTAAATAAACAGTCTGTTGATTCAATGTCGCCGGCGGCCGTACAGCCCACCACGGGCCAGGCGTCGGCATAGAAGGAAAGGGGTAGCCAAACCCCGCACGACCGGTACTGTGAGCGCAAGGATGCACCGAAGCGGCGTAAGCCGCCGGGACGAAAGTCCGCCATTGTGGGTAAGCCCATGAGAAGGTAGGCTGCAAACGAGGAGGGATGTCTGCCCCCCGCGGCGCGAGCCAGGAGAATTGCATTGTGTAGGACAAAGTTGCAGCGGGCGCGCTCTCCGTGTGCGGGAATCTTGTACCACCATGTAGATGTACCACGCTGACCTCCTGAACGGGAGGTCGGTGTTTTTTGCACCGCCTTTTTCGCAGCCGGCCCTTTTGGGCGGGCGGCGGGGGCGGCGACGTCTTTCCGTGGTGCAGGGGTCGTATCTATTGCGTTCGCTGTCCGGCTTTGCGCCGGGCAGCGTTTCATTTTCGCGGGACAGAGTGCACTCTGTCCCGTTTTTCATGCCCTGCATGAAAAATATTTCCCTTGCCAGGCTGACACGCTGCCATACACAGCGAAGCGGTGCGGAAAACTCGACTGTCAAGCTGAGGCGCCGTGCGCTTTCCATCTGACCGTGAAACTGTGCAGACGAGTCCCCTTTGTCAAGCTGAGGCGGCCATTGGCCGCGTGCTTTTCCATAAGTGGGGCGGGGATGTTGCCGCATCCCCGCCCACCCCCTCACGTCGACAAAAAATTTACATAAAGGAGAAAGAGACATGAAGAAGAGAGTCATAAGCTGGCTGCTGACCGTCGTGATGGTCGTCAGCATGCTGCCCACCTCCGTGTTGGCCGACACGCTGGCCGCGGATCAGGAGCAGCAGACCCAGCAGGAACAGATAGCTCCGGTGGACACGGAGAACACCGTCCCTGCCGGGAATGAGGAGACGCAGGAGCAGCAGGAGCCTGCTCCGGAAACGCCTGCGCCCCAAATGACCCGCAGCGGCGGCGCGGCGCTGGCGCTGGCGGAAGGAACTGTCAGCTCCGCGAAGGAGTTTGCGGCGATGGACGCCAGCGGCAGCTATACGCTGACGAAGGATATCATTGTCACTGAGCCGTATGCCTACGACTTTACCGGCACCTTTGACGGCAACGGCCACACAGTGACGCTGGCGATCGATCAACCTTCGAAAGATAATATAGGGTTGTTTAGTAAGATTAGCAGTACAGCAACGATCAAGAACGTCACTGTCGATGGAACTGTTACTGGCAGTCGTTGTGTTGGAGGTATTGCTGGTACAAGTAACGGGACGATCACACAGTGCCAGAATAAAGCAACCATCACAGCTACAAAGAATGGAAGTGGAAACTACTCTCAAGCGGGCGGCATAGTTGGCTATGCTGAAAACGCCACAATTACCTCTTGCGCTAATGTAGGAAATGTCAACGCTGCTCCCAACGACGGACGGCGCTGCGGAGGTGTTGCGGGCTATGCAAAAACTTCCGTCATTGAAAACTGCTATAACCAGGGGCAAGTATCCAGTTGTAGAACGAGTTCGCGTGCAGCTGTGGGTGGTATTGCTGGTTATATTGATAGCAATGCATCTGTCATAAATTGCTATAATAGTGGGGAGATTTCGTGTGTTGCGGCGAGCCAAGTAGCAAAACTCGTTGGGTGGAATGCTGGATCCACAATTAAAAACTGCTACTATTTAGGCGATAAAGAGAGTGAAGGTGCGAACGGCGATAACTATACGGATCCGACTCAGCCAAAATCCGCCGACGAGATGCAGACCCCCGCGTTTGCAGCCCAGTTAGGGGAGGCCTTCATGGCCAAGGCCGGGGACTATCCTGCCCTCAGCTGGGAGACCCCCACCGCGGCGGTACTCTTTGCCATTGCTCCCGCGAATGCCACGCTCGAAATCAATGGCGGCACTTATACCGGCTCCACCACCGTGGCGCTGCCCGCCGCCGATACACCGTATTCCTATACCGTGTCCTGTGACGGTTACACCACAAAAACCGGCACCGTGACCGTGACGAACAAGGACAACCCCGTGGCGACTCCCGACAGCGTTACTGTTACGCTGGCGGAGGATGCTGCACAGTGGGTCACCGTGACCTTCAATGTCACGCCCACGGGTGCGGCCCTGACCGTCAAGCGGGGCGACACGGAGATCGAGCCGCAGAGTGACGGCAGCTATAAGCTGCTGAAAGGCGTCACGTACACCTATACCGCCGTCAGCACCGAGGAGGGCTATGAGCCCGCCTCCGGCACCGTGACGCCCACCGAGAACAGCACCCAAACCGTGGCGCTGAAAAAGGTGCAGAGCATTGCGGTGAAAAACGGTAGCACGCACAAAACGGAGTTTGAACAGGGTGATGCACTTGACACCACCGGTTTGACCGTGACCGTCACCTATACCGACAACAGCACCAAGGACATCATAGACGGTTTCACCGTCACCGGCTTTAATTCCGTTAATGTGGCGGAAAACCAAACGCTGACTGTGCACTATAAGGGCGCAGAGACTACATACAGCGTAAAAATCAATAAAAAACTGTTCCCCAGCAAGGCCTTTAATGCCTTGGAAGGTTACGCCACCGTGGAATATAGTCATACGGGTGATAAGTACACCGCTGGCGACGGCAAGGAATTTGTGGACGATGCAGATGAGGGAGCATTGAAATCAAACAGCGCAGGGATGGACAATACCACCGTGACGGTTACCATCACATTCTTGGAGAATGCGCCTAAAATGCTGCTTTCCTTTGATTATAAGGTCAGCAGTGAGGGTTCTGCCTATAATGATTGGGACGGTATAAAGATTAACGGTGGGAAAACGATCTGCGGGATACAAAGTACGTACACGACCTATGAGCAGGCTGTCAACGCCGGAGAACAGTTTACCATTGCCTATAAGAAGGACTATTCCGGTGCTGGTGGCAGTGATTGCATTTGGCTCAAAAACTTCACCGTTTCCCCGCTGTACACGCTGACCATAGCGCCGGACCAGACGGACGCGACGGTCACTCTGAAAGATAAGGAAGGCAAAACCGTCTCCGGCAGCAATGGCGTGTACGCCGTAAAAGCCGCGGCGGACTACACCTACACCGTCACCAAAAAGGGCTATGAGCCCGCCACCGGCAAGGTGACCATGAGCGCCGAAAATCAAACGGTCAATGTTACCCTTGTCAAACTGCCGGTCATTACCCTGCAGTTTACCCCCGATGATGCGGCGGTAACACTGAAACAGGGAAACACCACCGTTTACAAGGAGTCTGCGGCCAGTTCCACCGGCAAGAATGTCTATATCGCTGCCAAGAATACCGACTACACCTACGCCGTCAGCAAGTTCGGCTATGAGACGGCCACCGGCACGATCAGTGTTGCGACCGCCGATGTGAACAAGACCGTCAAGCTGACCGAGTTGGCAAAGCAGACGGTGACCTTCAATATCACCAAGCCGGAGGGCGTGACCGCCGAGCCCACCATCACCGTGAAGTCCGGCAGTATCACCGCCTACACGGGCAGCGGCGCGGACTGCACTCTCCCCGCCGGGGACTATACCTACACGGCCAAGTTGGATGGCTGCGATACCTTGTCTGGGAGTTTTGTGGTCAAGGCTGCCAAGACCATAGGCCTGGAGTTCGTCAAGTCGCTGACCTTTGACGATTTCTTTGCCGACCTGGACGGTATCACCGCCGAGAACGGCACACGATACGGCTTTGAACCGGTGCGGGCTGCTGGTGGGAACTATTTGGAGAGCAAAAAAAGCTATGGCACAACGACTATGAAGCTGACGGCGGGAAAGCCGTGCGTTGTGTCCTTCCAGTATTTTTCCAATGGATATAAAGACTACTGGGATGAGTACGGATTCACTGTAAAGAACGAAAGCAAGACACTTTTGACAGCCTACGATGAATCGGAGTGGAAGACATTCAGCACGGTGCTGAAAAAGGGCGATGAACTGACGCTGTCCTTCAGCGGTTCCGACTCTTATAATGTCAAGCTGAAAAACTTTACCGTTTCCCCCGTCTACACCATCTCCCTCAATGTCACCGGCGCGGAGGATTGCACGGTCGTCTTGCAGGATGCCAGCGGTGCAGCCATCACCGGCACCGACGGTAAGTATGCGGTCCCCGCCGGGATGTACACCTACACGGTCAGCAAGTACGGTTATCAAACCGAGACGGGCAGGATCATCGTCACGAACAAGAACGTGGATCAGAACGTGGCCCTCACTGCCCTGACGGCGTACCAGGTGAAGTTTGTCGCTGATCCGGCGGATGCGTCTGTTACGCTGACCCACCCCGTGGGCGGCACCATCAAGCCCGGGGCCGACGGTGGCTACAAACTCTACCTCGGCGAGACCTATGCCTATACCGTCGCCAAGGAGGACTATATCACGGTCAGCGGCAGCTTTACCGCTGCCAAAAACGACACCATCAAGGTAACACTGACCTATGCCGGTGCGGGCTGGGACGGCACGACCAAGACCGCACCCACCCAAGACAAAAACGGCGTCTATCAGATCGGCACTGCCGCGGAACTGGCATGGTTTGCCGATGCGGTCAACAAGGGCGGCACGACCATCAGCGGCAAGCTCACCGCCAACATCAACCTCAACGGCAAGACTTGGACGGCCATCGGTACCGACAGTAATAAGTTTGCCGGCACCCTGGACGGCGATAATTACACCGTTAGTGGTTTGGCAGGAACTGGCGGATTAGTCTATTATTTGAGCGCCAATGGAACTGTCAAGAGTTTGTGTGTGGATTGCGCCATTGACGGTACAAGTAATGTCGGAGGTATTGCGGATAAGAGTGAAGGCCGGATTGAAAACTGCCTCGTCAGTGGTTACATCAAAGGCGGCGATGACGTGATCTTTGGTGTTGGCGGTATTGTTGGTCATGGTGTGGCAGGCAATGTCATTAGTGGCTGCGTGAGCACAGCGGATATTCTGTTCAAGTACTCCCGGTATGCGGTGCAAAATGGCGCGGGAGGTATCGTGGGTTATACTTACGGTACCGTAGAGAACTGCTATTTTGCGGGGAACGTCCACACTAACGCAAAGAGTGTTAGCGCTGGCGGATTTGGCGGACTTGTCGGCTGTGCGCGCAGTAATGCTGTTATGAAAGACTGCTACACTGTAGGTGCTGTCACCGGTCCGGAAAGCAGCTTCGGTGCGGTGGTAGGCAAGGTGAACTCCGGCGCCACCATCACCAACTGCGCTTATCTGGACACCGTCGCACCACAGGCCGCGGCGGATGGCACCACCAGCGGTATGACTGCCCGCACCGCGGACTATATGCGCACCCCGGAATTTGCGGCGGAGATGGGGATGCACCTTGACAGCGGCAACAGCAACGGCGGCTTCCCGGTGCTGCCCTGGCAGGGCGGCACCCCCGTGGACAATGCCGACCTCAAGGCCGCTGCCGCCGCCGCCAACGCCTTGGAACTTCGCGGCATGAGCGCCGCCGACGCCGCCAAGAAAGCCAAGGCCGACTGGTACGCCGAGACTGTGCTGAGATTCTATGACCTTACGGACTATAACGATAAGGCCGACCTCTGTGAGAAATACGGCATCGAAGAGCCCGGCGAAGCGGTCACGGACCTGCACGACTACTTCCTGAACGCCCTGCAAAAGCACTTCTATAAGGAACTGGGGCTCGATGCCGAGAATGCAGACCTTCTGAAGGCCGATGCCACCGGCGTCTATCAGCTCCGCGGCCTTACCCCGGTGAGCAGCGACCCGGAGGAGGAAGAGGAGATCGCGCAGACCTATACCGGCTTCCTGACCCTGCCCGCGAGCGTCACCGTTCCCGTGGAGGGCAGTGGAGAGAAGACCGTTTCCCTCGCATGGACGGCGGATAACGCTCTGGTGAACACCGCCACCGGCGCGCTCACCGCGCCTGCGGCGGATAAGGTCACGGTGACCCTCACCGCCACTCTCCAAAGCGGCGCTGCCACGAAGACCAAGACCTTCACGCTGTGCCTCTGGTCCGAGAATGCGGAAAAGGTGCAGACGCTGGAGGATATTGCCGTCGAGTTCACGCGCAAGAATACCGCCGTGCAGCCCCTGCAAGGCGTGGGGCTCTATGATGAAACCAACATCACTCAAGCCTTCCGCCGCCTGCTGGCAGAGCAGGGCTATGCGGATGTGGCGGACAACTCCGAGATCACCTATGTCAACGGTAGCGCCAAGGCCAACGGCTTTGACGGTACCAAGGTACAGTACATTGCCGACAACGGCGACATTATCTACTTCACCGGCGACGGCACCGCCCGCCAGACCGTGCAGTACACGGGGTTGAAGTTCAACATCACCTATGCCGGGGTCACCAAGGAAATCACCCTCCGTGCCACCGTGGGGCGCAGCGCCGACGCGGTGCAGAAACTGCTGGAGAGCGCCGCCGGGTCCCTGAATTGGGAACTCATCCGCGGCGAGAACACCAACGGGGCCACCCAAAGCGAGGTGGCGGGCTGGACGCTCTACACCGTGAACGACCGCATCACCTCCAACCTCACGCTTCCCTCCAGCATTGCGGGGCGCTATGATGTGAAGGTGCAGTGGGGCACCCGGAACACCGAGTGGCTCTACATCACCAACGGCACCAACGGCACCGGCGTGGGCACCGTCAACCGCCCCCTGCAGCCCGCAGACGGCACGGCGCTGCCCGAGAAGGCCGGCAAGTTCCGGCTGATCGCCCGCGTGACCTATGACGCCTTCGATGACTACACGCTGGCGCACATCACCGGCGACAACGGCGTGGTGGTCTATGCCGATGTGCTCTTTGACGCCACCGTTGCGCCCTTCGACAGCAGCGTGACCAGCGAGATGCAAAACGCTCTGGCGGAGAAGTATCAGGGGCTCCTGCGCGACTTTGTGGACAAGACAAAGCCCGTGGACACGACTGCCGTCGGCGACGATATGCAGATGCCCAGACCCGCTCTTCTGGAGAAAGCGGGCATCATGACCGACAGTTATAACCAGAAGGTCACGATGGTGAGCCTCACCCCGGATGTGCTGGACTTCAACGGCTATCACGCCATGGTCTACCGCCCACTGCCCGGTGAGAAGCGGGTGGAGGCGAAGTATGTGGTGATCATCACCACCCGCAGCTCCGGCCTTCTGCTGGCGCGGCAGGAGTTCAGCTTCACCATTCAGCCTTTTACCCAGCAGGAGTTGGATGGCGCTGCCGACTTTATGACCGAGGCGCTGACCGGGGATGTCTACTGGGACGGTATCAAGAACAAGAATACGGTTAAGACCAAAGTCACCTCCGACCTGTACCCCTTCGCAGAGATCTGCAAAAACGAGGACGGCACGCTGAAATACGTCCGCGGCACGGTGAATATGACCTTCGACGGCATCGAGGCCGACGATATCCCCGGCTGGCTCGATACGGAGAAGTACCGCTGCTTCCGATCCTCCCGACCCTCCGTCATCGAGAATGAGCTCCTGCGTGTGCACCAGCCGGAGTACAATACGACAGTTACGCTGGACAGCGTCCTGACCTACACCAAGTACGCCCAGTATTGGGAAAAGTTCGGCATCAACGGCACCGAGGAAAGCAAGGAACGCTACAAGAACTTTGCCCAATTCTACAAGCAGCCCATCCAGATCGACCTGACGGTGCCCGGTACCACGGGGCAGAATGACCCCAACGAAAATCAGACCCTCACCGTGAAGGTCAAGGTGGACGGCTACAACAAGAATGGCCATACTTTCACGGGAATCTCCGGCTTTACCTTCACCGGCAAGGCCAACGAGGATCCCACCGCTTGGGACGCTGTGAAGGCGTGCCTTGACAGTGCCAAGTACACCTATACCGGCAGCGGCACCTACATCAAGAGCATCACCGATGCGGCGGGCAACACCCTCAAGGAGAAGGGCGATGGCAAGTCCTCCGGCTGGATGTTCGGCATCGCCGTCAAGGGCGGCAACGAGACTCTGCCCAAGACCACGCTGGACAACACCTATCTCAAGGACGGCGACACCCTGCGCCTGTTCTTTACCGACACCTATATTCCGCTGGACCCGACGGATCCCATGGTGCCCGGTGCGGAAGTGCCCGGCTTCGATGAGGCGTATGCCGGCGCCAAGGCGTATATCCAAAGTGCGGTGAGCGCCCCGGTCGTCAGCTATCTCTTCGGCGAATGGGCGGTACTGGGACAGGCTCGCGCCAAAGTGCCCCTGTCCGAGGCATATATCGCGGCCTATTATGAGAAGGTCGTGGCCTATGTAAAGGCGAACATCGGCTCTGACGGCATCCTCCGGAAGCCCGATGATAAAAATACCCCCGTCATCACCGACAACGAGCGTATCATTCTGGCCCTTACCGCCATCGGCAAGGACCCCACCAACGTGGGCGACAAAAACCTGCTGACGGCGCTGCAGGACAAGGATATCATGAAGGTCACCGATACCAGTAAAACGGATATCAACGGCCTCGTCATGGGCCTGCTGGCGCTCAACAGTCGCAATTACACCTCCGACACCTCCTGGCTGGTGCAGGCTGTTCTTGAACAGCAGAACAAAGACGGCAGCTGGAGCGCCAGCGCCGACACAAAACCCGTCGGCGACGTGGACATGACCGCCATGGCGCTGCAGGCGCTGGCACCCTACCATAAGGACGGCGGCAATGAAACCGTGAACACCGCCGTGGAGAAAGCCCTCAACTGGCTCTCCGGCAAGTATCGAAGCGGCTACGACTCCTCCGAGAGCTGCGCGCAGGTGGTCATCGCCCTTTCCGCCCTGAATTTGGATGCCAACACGGACGCGCGCTTTACCAAGACCGTGGAGGGGAAGACCCTGAGCGTGCTGGGGAACCTCCTGCAGTACCGCGTGGCGGAGAACGGCGGCTTTAAGCATCAGTTCGCAGACAAGGCCGTCAACGAGATGGCCACGGAGCAGGCGCTTTGCGCCATGGCCGCCTATGCGCGCTTTACCGAGAAGGCCAACGCCCTCTACGATATGACCGACGCCGCCTGCGCCCATCGCTTCGGCGAGTGGCAAGTGACCGTGGCCGCCACCTGCACCAAGGACGGCGTCAGCCGCCGGATCTGCTCCATTTGCGGCGTCGTGGAGGAAAAGCCTGTTCCCGCGACGGGCCACAAGTTCAGCGCGTGGACGGTGACCAAGGCGGCCACCTGCACCGAAAGCGGTATCAGCACCCGTAAGTGCAGCGTTTGCGGCACGAAGGAGACGATGATCGTCCCGTCTCTGGGGCACAGTATGACTGCCACGGCGGGCAAGGCTGCTACCTGCACCGAGGCAGGCAACAGTGCCTATTGGACCTGCTCTCGCTGCCACAAGTATTTCAGCGACGCGGCGGGAAAAACTGAGATTGCCAAGGATAGCTGGATCATCGCGGCGCTGGGTCACGACGAGGCTACCCGCGCTGCCGTGGCGGCTACCTGCTACGTCTCCGGCCGCACGGCGGAGACCTACTGCAAGCGCTGCGGGCTGGTTCTTGTTCCCAGCACGAGTATTCCGGCTACCGGCAAACACACCTATGTGGACGGCGTCTGCACCACCTGCGGTACCAGGAATCCGGCAGGGGGCATTAAGGGTGACGACCTCAAGGTGGACAGCAAGGACAACACGATCGTCACAGGCGGCGGTCTGACCATCAAGACCGACAAACCTGTTACGGATGAGAAGTTGGCGGAGATCAAGGCGGCTGTGAGCGACGGTGCAATCACCGTGACCGTGACGGATACGCTCCAGCTCACCAACGAGCAGAAGGCCGCCGACGGCGGCAAGAGCGCCCTGACCGAGGCGGCCAAGACGGCCGGTGACGAGGTTAAGAAGGAGCTGAACAAGCTGGCCGAGAAGCTGGACGCCCTGCGCGGCGACAAATCCCGCAAGAACGCGCAGTTGGAGAAGGTCGTAGACGTGACTGTGGCGCTGGTCAAGACGGAAGGGAACGAGATCAAGACCGTGGCGCAGCTTATCGAGCTGCCCCACAGCGTCACCGTGACCATCCCCATCACCGACGAGCTGTACGCGGCCCTTCAGGGCAAGCGCGTCTGCGTGGTGCGCAGCCACACGGATAGCAGCGGCAATGTGACCACTGCCGAGCTGTCCGCTACGCTGGGCGGCACCAAGGGCAATTATGTCCTGACCTTCCAGACGGACAAGGCCTCCGCGTTCGCCATCGTCTCCTATGAGACGGTGTCCTCCGGGTACTACTACGGTGGAAGCAGCACGGCCGGCAGCGGCAAGAAGGACTCCGCCAAGACGGCGGACGACAGCCAGATGGTGGTCTGGCTGGGCAGCGCGGTGCTGGCAGCGGCCGGCGTCGTGATCCTGAGCCGGAAAAAGCGCGCCGTCAAGTAACAACGAAACAGCCGACGCAGAGGCGCGAAAGCGCCTCTGCGTATGGCGCTTTCAGGAGGAAGCATGAAGAAGAGACAGAGATTTTGGTTGGCGGCGCTGGCACTGTCCCTGCTGCTGACCTGCGCCGCCTGCGGAAAAAAGACCGTATCGTACGCCCCCGGCAACATTCCCACGGCAACGCAGGAGCAGACCACGGACACCAGGAAGGACGACACAGCTGAAACGGGCACCACCAAGGCTTACGGTAAGCAGGACGCGGCAAAGACTGAGGATAAGACCGCGGACGATAAGAAGCCTGACAAGCAGAAGTCGGCTGATGATGCCAAAAAGGCCGAGGAGGACGCCAAAAAGCAGGAGGAAGCCAAGCGCCTGGAGGAGCAGAAGCGGCTGGAAGAAGAGAAGAAACAGCAGGAACAGGAGCAGCCTTCTGCGCCGGACCCGGACCCTGCGCCTGCACCTGACCCTGCGCCGGCGGCATCCGTATCGCTGTACATCTCCTGTGCCACGGTGCTCAATAATATGGACAAGTGCTCCGACAGCGTGAAGGGCCTTATCCCCGCCGACGGCGTGATCCTGTCCACCACGGTGACCATCACCGAGGGTGAGTCTGTCATGTCCGTACTGAAGCGAGCCTGCGGTGACGCGGGTATCCCGGTGAGCTCCAGCGGCAACTATGTCAGGGGCATCAACGGCCTGTTCGAAAAAAATGTGGGCAGGAGCTCCGGCTGGATGTACTGTGTGGGGGGAACCTTCCCCAGCTATGGCGCGGACAGCTATACGCTCTCCGGCGGCGAGAGTATTCAGTGGCTCTACACCTGTAATATGGGTGCAGACGTGGGCAATACCTACATGGGCTGACAAAAGGGCGGCTTTTGCCGCCCTTTTTCCGCACGCAGGATTGACGTATCCCCTGGCGGCAGGGTATAATCAAAAGGTTAAGACATCATGTATGCAGGAGGTGATCCCATGGACGATACGCTGCGCACTTGCCATCCGGCGGTGAGCTTTTCCTACTTTGCCCTGGTCATCGCCTGCGCGATGCTGCTGATGCACCCGGTGTGCCTGGTTCTGTCGACGCTGGGCGGCGGGTGGTATGTTGCCCGTCTGCTGGGCGGCAAGGGCCTGCGCCGCCACCTGCTGTGGCTGCTGCCTATGGCCCTCCTGGCGGCGGCCCTGAACCCGGCCTTTGTCCACCAGGGCGTCACCATTCTGGCTTATCTGCCCTCCGGCAATCCTTTGACGCTGGAGAGCCTGCTCTACGGTCTGGCCGCCGGCGCCATGCTCAGCGCCGTGGCGCTGTGGTTCGTCTGCGTCACCGATGTCATCACCTCGGACAAGGTGGTGTACCTCTTTGGCCGCGTCATCCCGGCGCTGTCCCTGCTGCTGAGCATGATCCTCCGCTTTGTGCCCCGCTTTGTCCGGCGGCTCCGTGCCGTGGCGCAGGCCCAGCGGCATCTGGGCCGTGATACCCAGACCGGCGCCCCGGCCCGGCGCGTCAGAAGCGCCCTTCGTGTGTTCTCCATCGTTGTCACCTGGAGCCTGGAAAGCGGGCTCATTACCGCCGACAGTATGCGCTGCCGGGGCTATGGCCTGCCGGGGAGGACATCCTTCTCCCTCTACCGTTTTGACCGGCGTGACGGTGCCGTCGCCCTCTGGCTGGCCTTCTGCGGCCTGTATCTGTTGGGCGGCGGTCTGGCCGGCGGCTTGCGCTTTCAGTATTACCCCATGCTGCTCAGCGGCCCCGTCACACCGCTGACGGTCAGCTTTTTCGCCGTTTACGGCCTGCTCTGCTTTACGCCGGTGCTGCTGGACGCCCTGTCCCGGCGCCGCTATCTCGTCCGGAAAGGAGGGACTCCCCGTGCCTGAACTGCTGCGTTTGGAGCATTTTGGCTTCACCTATCCCCAGCAGCCCTGCCCCGCGCTGACGGATGTGTCCCTCACGGTCCGTCAGGGCGAGTTCTGGGTCCTCTGCGGCGCCTCCGGCTGCGGCAAGACCACGCTTCTCCGCCAGCTGAAGCCCGCCCTGCGCCCCCACGGTGCGGCCGAGGGCCGTATCCTCTTCGACGGTCAGCCGCTGGATGACCTGCCGCCCCATCAGCAGGCCGCCGATATCGGCTTCGTCCTCCAGTCTCCGGAGGAGCAGACCGTCACCGACAAGGTCTGGCATGAGCTGGCCTTCGGACTGGAGAGCCTGGGCTGCGACACGCCCTCCATCCGTCGCCGCGTGGCGGAGATGGCCTCCTTCTTCGGCATCCAGGACTGGTTCCATAGGAAAGTGGATGAGCTCTCCGGCGGCCAGAAGCAGCTGCTGGCCCTGGCCTCGGTCATGGTGCTCCAGCCCCGGCTGCTGATTTTGGATGAGCCCACCAGCCAGCTGGACCCCATTGCCGCCGCCGACTTTTTGCAGACTGTGGGCCGCCTGAACCGCGAGCTGGGCATCACCGTCCTCCTGACGGAGCACCGTCTCGAGGAGGCCTTGCCCCTGGCCACCCACGCCGCCGTGCTGGACGGCGGCCATCTCCTCTGTGCCGGCGCGCCGGAGGCGGTGTGCCGTTCCCTGCGGGGCCGCGGCCACGATATGTTCCTGGCCATGCCCGCCGCCGTCCGTATCTGGGCCGGGGTGGACAGCGGCGCGCCCTGCCCCATCACCGTCCGCGAGGGCCGCGATTTCCTGTCCGGCTGGTGCGATGAACACTCCCTGTGCCCGCTGCCGCCGGAGCCGGTGTATCCCGCCGGGGATACCGCCCTTGCCGGCGCGGGTCTCTGGTTCCGCTATGAGCCGGACCAGCCGGACGTGGTCCGCGGTCTGGACCTTCAGGCCCGCCGGGGTGAGCTGCTGGCCCTGCTGGGCGGCAACGGCGCGGGCAAGTCCACCACCCTGGGCCTGCTGTCCGGCGCGCTGACGCCCCAGCGGGGCACCGTGACCCATACGGGCCGCATCGGCGTTCTGCCCCAGGACCCGCAGGCTCTGTTCGTGAAAAACACGGTCCGTCAGGACCTGTACGAATCCTTTGACGGCACGGACCTCCCCAAAGACCAACGTGACCGCCGGGTAGAACAGGTGACGGCCCTTTGCCGCCTGACCGAGCTGCTGGACCGCCATCCCTATGACCTCTCCGGCGGCGAGCAGCAGCGGGCCGCCCTGGGTAAGGTGCTGCTGCACCAGCCGGATATCCTGCTGCTGGACGAGCCTACCAAGGGCCTGGACGCCGCCTTCAAGCAGTCCTTTGCCGCTATTCTTTCCACGCTGACCGCCGCCGGCACAACAGTGGTGATGGTCAGCCACGACGTGGCCTTCTGTGCCCGGTATGCCCACCGCTGCGCCCTGTTTTTCGACGGCAGCATCGTCGCGGAGGGCACACCCCGTGACTTCTTCTCCGGCAACAGCTTCTATACCACCTCCGCTAACCGTATGGCCCGGGACTTCTGCCCCTGTGCCGTCACGCCGGAGGACGTGATCGCGGTCATCGGCGGGACCGTCCCGCCCCAGCCGGAGGTGCCTGCCGTCTGGCAGCCTCTGCCTCCGGTGGCGGAGGAGTCCACCGCCTGGAAGCCGAAAAAGCTCCCCTGGTGGCGCAGGACCATCGCCGCCGTGTGCGGCGCGGGTGCGCTGGCGATCTTCTGGCTGGCGGCCAAGCACACCGACCTCACCGCCTTGGTGGGCGGCGGCACGCTCTCCCAGGCCGGCTGGCAGGCCCTGGGCCTTTACGGCCTGTTCATCGCCCTGCTTTTCGGCTGCATCGCCGCCATCGGCCGGCGCTCCAAGCCCCTGACGCTGCTCCAGACCCCGGTGCAGAAGCGAAGGCTCTCCCACCGTACCCGTCTGGCGGCGGCACTGATCCTGCTGTGTATCCCCGCCACGCTGTATCTGGGCTTTTTCTACCTGGGCAACACTGCCTACTACCCCATCGCCTTCGCCGTGCTGCTGGAATGCATGGTGCCCTTCTTCCTGGTGTTCGAGGGACGGAAGCCCCAGGCCCGTGAGCTGGTGCTGGTGGCCTCCCTCTGCGCCCTGGGCGTGGCGGGCCGCGCCGCCTTCTTCATGCTGCCTCAGTTCAAGCCCGTCCTGGCTCTGACCATCATCTCCGGCGTGGCCCTGGGCGGCGAGACCGGCTTCCTGGTGGGCGCCATGACCATGCTGGCCAGCAATGTCCTGTTCTCCCAGGGCCCCTGGACACCCTTCCAGATGTTCGCCATGGGCATCATCGGCTTCCTGGCGGGGGTGTTGTTCCGCCGGGGCTGGCTGCGCCGCAGCCGCGCCGCCCTGTGCGTCTTCGGTGCAATCTCCGCCGTGCTCATCTACGGCGGCATCATGAACCCCGTCTCCGCCCTGCTTTATGCCCGCACGCTGGAGTGGAAGGTCATCGCCGCCTACTATGTCACCGGCTTTCCCATGGACTGCGTCCACGCCGCAGCCACAGTTTTCTTCCTGCTGGTGCTGGCGGAGCCCATGCTGGAGAAGCTGGACCGCATCAAGATCAAATACGGCCTAGTGGAATAAGCAGACGCGCCCACCCCGACAGGGTGGGCGCGTCCGCGCGGTGCAACTTCAGGTTTCCCACCTTTTTTTCGCCGCAACCCAAGGCTGATAGACAATCTGCCCGATCTGCTGTATAATAGATCCAAACACACAGAAGGGAGGACCGCCTATGCCTGCCATCCGCTGCAAGGCCTGCGGCAAGACCTATGATTCCCGTGAGGGCTTCTGTCCCAAGTGCGGCGCCTATAACCGCCCGCCCCGCCGGGAGTGGGTGGACGCCGGCGGCGACGTCCACTACGCCGAACAGGAGAAGGTCTGCTACGAGCAGAAGGAGTGCCACGAAGAGAAGGTTTGCTATGAAAACCAGACCCGCCGTCCCCGGCCCCATATCCAGTGGCACGTACCGAAGAAGAATGCCGCTTCCGGCGTGATAGGCGCTGTGATCGTGGTAAGCGTCCTGATCGGGCTTATCAACACGCTGCGCGGCGTGTCCGGTGACATCTTTGACCGCAATGAGCCGATGCCCGACTACGATTGGAGCTCTCCGGAGTACGTCGGTGAGGCGGTAGCGTCGGCGCGGGAGTATGCGGAGATGGGCGAATGCTTCACCTTGGAGGGCGGTGCCTTCGTGGTGGCCTATACCGAGCTGGACCACGAGAACCTGTCCCTGCTGGCCTATGTGGTGGAGGAGGGGGACTACCAGACCTTCCCCGACCTTATCTGGGTGGACGATGACGGCTTTGAAAACTGGTGCTATCCCGAGGATGTTGTCGTTTCAGACACCGACGACAATGTGTTCATATGCACGTATGACCTGTCGCCGATGGAGGAGCTTACGGAGGAGACTTACCTGCTCTTCTCCGGCATGGATAAAGAGGTCGTCGTTCCCGTTGACCTTGCACAATGGTGATACAAAAGCCTCCCCTGTGGGGGAGGCTATTTGCTCTATATAGACAGGCCCTCCGGCGAAGCCGGGGGGCCTGTTTCTCAGAACTTATCCTTATTGAATATCCGCAGGATCTCGTCGAAGGACTTGTCCATCTCGTCCTGACCCTGCTCGCCCTTCACCTCGTCCAGGGGCTGGGGCGCGCCGCTGTTCTCCGTCTGTGCGGGCTGGGTCACAGCGGCGGCGTTGGCGGCCTGCTGCGCCTCGTCAAAGCCCGTGGCGATGACGGTCACGCGGATCTCATCGTCCAGCGTCTCGTCGAAGGCGGCGCCGAAGATAGTCAGCGCGTCGGGATGCACCGCCTGCTGCACCAGCGTGGCGGCCTGCTCCACCTCCTCCAGACCGATGTCCATGGAGCCGGTGACGTTGATCAGCACGCCCCGTGCACCGTTGATAGAGGTCTCCAGCAGGGGGGAGGAAATGGCCATCTTGGCGGCCTCCTCGGCCTTGCCCTTGCCGGCCGCGCGGCCCACGCCCATGTGGGCCAGACCTGCGTCCTTCATAATGGCGGTCACGTCCGCGAAGTCCAGGTTGATGAACCCGGTGTCGCGGATCAGGTCAGAGATGGACTGCACCGCCTGGCGCAGCACGTCGTCCGCGATCTCAAAGGCGTTGGCAAAGGTGATCTTCTGGTCGGTGGCGTATTTCAGACGCTCGTTGGGAATGATGACCAGCGAGTCTACCTTGCTCCGCAGCTCCTCAATGCCCTGTTCCGCCTGGGTCATGCGGCGGTGTCCCTCAAAGCCGAAGGGCTTGGTCACCACGCCCACGGTCAGAATGCCTGCCTCCCGGGCGATCTCAGCCACCACGGGTGCCGCGCCGGTGCCGGTGCCGCCGCCCATGCCGGCGGTGATGAACACCATGTCGGTGTTTTCCAGCGCCTTGGCCATCTGGTTGCGGCTCTCCTCCGCGGCCTTGCGGCCCACATCCGGGTTGGAACCCGCACCCTTACCGCCGGTCAGCTTCTCGCCGATCTGAATTTTATAGGTAGCGCTGGAGGCATTCAGCGCCTGCTTGTCTGTGTTGACTGCGACAAAATCAACGCCCTGCGCGCCGCCGCGTACCATGCGGTTGACCACGTTGTTTCCGCCGCCGCCTACGCCCACGACCTTGATGCTGACAACGTTCTCCGGGCCGGTTTCCAATCCAAAAGCCATGTCTGCTCCTCCTGCCATAATTTGTATGAAAATGACGGATTATCTCCTGGTAAATGCTATATCTTGTATTGTATTACGAATTGGCGCAAGCGTCAAGTGTAAGCACTTAATTTACCGAAAAAGTTTTGTGCCGGGAGCATGAAGCACCTACGCAGCGTCCCCGATGCGGTGCGGTACGCGCGGCATCACTCCGGAATAAACCGTGCCTTTCCGTCCTGCATCATATTGATAACGCCCTTTTCGTTGACCTCCAGCTTCTCCACCACGGCCATCAGATAGTCCAGCTTGTAGCCGTAGTCGGCCTCCTGGGGCAGCTGCACGTCGAACCGTCCCAGATACCGCAGCGTCAGCTGTGCCGGGTCGCTCATATCCAGCAGCGATACGTCCGCCGTCATGCCGCGCTGGTCCAGCGCCTGCATGAGCGTCAGCAGCTGCTCCAGCGCCAGCTCCTGTCCCTCCGCCGCCTTTGCCGGCTGACCCACCGCCGGGTCTGTCAGCGTCAGGCCCTTTACCTGCATCCGCTGCTTCGCGGCAGCGGGCGTCACCTCGTCCACGATGTTCCCCGTGTCGCACAGCAGGTACGCTTTCCCGTCCTGCACGATGGCCGCCGGGTCCGCGCACTCCGTCACGATGATGGAAAGCCCGTCCGGCAGCGACCGCCGGAACTGCACCGTCTCGATATACGGCAGCGCCCTGCGTATGCGCTCCGCCGCGCTGTACTTGTTCATCAGGAACATATTGTCCCCCTCATTGACCCCCGCTGCGTCGATGATCTCCTGCCGGGTATAGCGGTCATTGCCGCTGACCTCGATGCTGCGTATACGGAAAAACAGCGTCAGAGCCAGAGAGATGGCGGTGCAGATCAGCACAAAAGCCAGCAACTTGTAGAGGAAGCTCAGGCTTCCTCTCCGCCGCTTATGGTTGTACCGTCTGCGCCTTGCCATCGTCCGTGCTCCTCCGCTGTTTTTGCTGTCTCGTCTATTGCTCTGTGATCCGGGCGCCCAGCGCCCGCAGGTCCCCGGCCAGGTCCGCGTAGCCCCGCTGGATGTGGCCGATGCCCTGCACCGTGGTCATGCCCTCGGCGGCCAGCCCGGCTACCGCCAGCGCCGCCCCACCCCGCAGGTCGGTGGCCACGACCTCCGTGCCGTGCAGCCGTTCCGTGCCGCACACCACTGCCACCCGCCCCTCGGTCCGGATGTCCGCGCCCATGCGCGCCAGCTCCGGCACGTGCCGGTACCGGCTCTGAAAGATATTCTCCACAAACACCGTGGTGCCCTGCGCCTGTAGCAGCGCCGCCATCAGTATGGCCTGGCAGTCGGTGGGAAACCCCGGATACGGCGCCGTCCGCACCGGCGGCACGGCCCGCAGCGGCCCCATCCGCGTCAGCTGTATGTACCCCTCACCGCAGCGGACGCCGCAGCCCGCCTGGTCCAATACCGTGGTCACCGCAGCCAGGTGCCGGTGCTCCGTGTTCCGCAGCGTGACCTCTCCGCCGGCGGCTGCCGCCGCGCACAGATAGGTGGCCGCTACGATCCGGTCCGGTATCACCCGGTGCACGCACCCGTGCAGCGGGCGCTTCGGCGTCACCGTGATGACCGAGCCGCCCGCGCCCCGCACCTCCGCGCCCATGGCGCACAAAAAGTCCTGTAAGTCCGCGATCTCCGGTTCCCGTGCCGCGTTGCAGATCACCGTCTCGCCCTCCGCGCCGCAGGCCGCCAGCATGGCGTTCTCCGTGGCGCCCACGCTGGGCGTGGCCAGCACGATCTGGCAGCCAGCCAGCTTCCGCGCCCGGCACCGCAGGGTCCCGCCTGCGTCGTCGATGTCCGCCCCCAGCGCACGCAGGGCCGCCAGGTGCAGGTCGATGGGCCGCGGCCCCAGCTCGCACCCGCCGGGATAGCTCAGCTCCGCCCAGCCGCACCGCGCCAGTATCGCCCCCAGAAAGATCACGGACGACCGCATCCGCCGCATCAGTGTCTGGGGTATGTCGCACCGCGTCAGCGTGGTGCTGTCCACCAGCAGATCGTCTCCGTCCCACTGCACAGCGCAGCCTAAGTACCGCAGGATATCTGCCGCCGAGTCCACATCGCTCAGGTGCGGACAGCCCTCAATGCGGCACACATCCCCGCTGAGCAGCGTGGCGGCCAGAATGGGCAGTACGCTGTTTTTCGCGCCCTGCACCGCCACCTCGCCCCGCAGCGGCGTGCCGCCCTCTATGGTGATATACCTCATGTGCCCTCCCTTTCCCGTCCATCCAACAGCTACGCCATTGTATGAACGGACAGGGGAGAGGGGTGACTCCCTTACTTCCGCACCAGCGCCATGACCGTGTCGTAGATACGCGCCGTGGCGTCGGGGATACCCAGCTCCTTCATGGCCCGGGCCATGGAGGTGCGCTTTTCGTTATCGGAGAGAATGGCCTCCACGGCCTTGTACAGCCCGTCGCCGGTGCTCTCCGGCTCGGTGATGACCACTGCGCCGCCGTGCTTTTCCAGCAGCCGCGCGTTCTTCTCCTGATGGTTGTTGGTGACGTAGGGTGACGGCACCATCACCGTGGGCTTGCCCAGCGCCGTCAGCTCACTGATGGTGGAGGCCCCGGCGCGGCACAGCACCACGTCCGCCGCCGCCATCACCACATCCATGTCATAGATGTACTGCCGCACGTCCAGCCGGTCGGACTTGGGCAGGCCCAGCTCCCGCAGCTTCTGCTCCATGACCTCCCAGCCGCCTTTGCCCACCGCGTGGATGTGGCGGAAGGGATAGCCCTCTGCGTCCTCCCGGCGGAAGAAGTCCACCATGCACTCGTTCATGTGGCTGGCGCCCAGGCTTCCCCAAAAGGATACCACAAGGGGTGCCTCGTCGTCAAAGCCCAGCTTTTTCCGGGCCTCCTCCCGGCTCAGCCGGAAGAAATCCCCCCGCACCGGCGTCCCGGTGACGGCGATGCGCTCCGGGTGCTTGTAGTGCTGCCGGCAGTCCTCAAAGCCCACCATGATGACGTCGGCGTAGCTTTCCAGCAGCTTCGTGGTCAGTCCCGGCACCATGTTGCTCTCGTGTACCGCCGTGGGGAGGTGTGCCCTGGCCGCCGCCTTCACCATGGGATAGCTGGCGTAGCCGCCGGTGCCCACCACCAGGTCGGGATTGAAATCCCGCAGGATGGCCCGCGCCTGCCGTCCGGAGGACGCCAGCACCCGCACCGTGTGCAGGTTGTGGCGTATGCCCGCCGCGTTCAGCTTCCGCTGAAAGCTGCTGACCTCCACCGCGGCGTAGTCGTACCCCGCCTTGGCCACCAGCTCGCGCTCCATGCCCGTGGGCGTGCCCACGAACAGCACGGCCGTCTCCGGATCTTTCTCCTTCATATACCCCGCCAACGCAAGGGCAGGGTTTACGTGTCCCGCGGTGCCGCCGCAGGTAAATATCACTCTCATTCTGCTGCTCCCTGGAACCGCCGCGGCGGTCCGATCTCTATATTTTGATACGAATAGTAGTTTTCCTGCAATAAAATACGGAATGTTGTCAAATCCTGCGCTTTTATCCCGCCCGTGCCGCCGGTATCTGTCGCGATACGCTCAGCACGATGCCCATCTCCACCAGCTGCAAACACAGCGCCGTGCCGCCGTAGCTGAAGAAGGGGAGGGAGATGCCCGTGGTGGGCACGAAGCCCGACACCACGGCGATGTTCAGAAATGTCTGCAAGGCCAGGTGGGTCATCACGCCCACCGTCAGCAGCGCGCCGAACCGGTCCCGGGCGTGGAGCGCGATCCAGAAGCCCCGCAGTATCAGCATGGAGAAGATCAGCATGATAACACATGCGCCGATCAGCCCCAGCTCTTCGCAGATCACGGAAAAGATGAAGTCGTTGTACTGCTCCGGCAGGTACAGGAACTTCTGCCGTCCCCGGCCCAGGCCCACGCCCAGCAGGCCGCCGGAGCCGATGGTGATCAGGCTCTGCGCCAGCTGGTAGCCGTCGCCGTAGTAGTCCTCCCACGGGTTGTGCCACATCTCGATACGGGCCGCGCCGTACTTGATGACGCCGGCCTCCGCCAGCTTCACGAACAGAAAGCCCAGTGCGCTGACGCCGCCGACGCCCACCGCCACCAGCCAGCCCTGTATGCCGCCCACGATCATCAGCACCGCGCCGGTGGCGAAGATCAGAACGGTGCCCGACAGGTGGGGCTCCAGCATCATCAGCACGCCGATGACCGCCAGAAGCGCCACGTAGGGCAGTATGCCCTGCCGCCACGTCAGCATCTTCTCCCGTTTCTTCGAGATGGTGTCAGAGAAGTAGACGATGACCGCTAACTTGGCGATCTCAGACGGCTGGAACTGGAACACGCCCCGGATGCCCAGCCACCGGGTGGCGTTGTTGGAGGTGATGGCCAGCGGGTTGTGGGGGATGATGACCAGTATCAGCAGAAACAGCGCCAGCCCCACCAGCAGCCGTCCCGCGCCGCGCCAGCGCTGGTAGTTGATCTTGCTGACGATGAACATGGCCACAAGACCCAGCGCCGCGAAGGCGGCCTGCCGCTTGAAGTAGTAGGTGCCGTCCCCGGTGTCGTAATAGGCCCGGGGGAAGCTGGCGGAAAACAGCATGATCAGGCCGATGACCGTCAGCAGCAGCGTCAGGATCAGGAAGGGGAGATCCATCTGCCCGCGGGCGGCTTCCTTATGCCGGCGCTCCACCTGCCGCATCCGTTCCTGCTGGGCCTTCCGGGCGCGCTGTTCCTCCCGTGTCATAGTCTCCCTCCTTCCCTGTGAAAATAGTGCGAAGCCTTAGAAGCTGAAGCGCTGGCACACGGCCAGATAGGCGATGACGCAGCCGATGACACTGACGGCGGTGAACACCGCCACCACCTTGGTCTCCTTCCAGCCGCACATCTCGAAGTGATGGTGCAGCGGCGCCATCTTGAAGATGCGCTTGCCGTGGGTCAGTTTGAAATAGCCCACCTGGATAATGTCGCTCAGTGTCTCGCAGATATACACGATGCCCACCAGGATCAGCACCAGCGGCATATCATAGGCGAAGGCCAGCGCCGCCACGGCGCCGCCCAGAAACAGCGACCCCGTATCGCCCATGAACACCTTGGCCGGATAGTGGTTGTACAGCAGGAACCCCAGCAGACCGCCCACCAGTGCGCCGGAGAACAGCCCCAGCTGCTCGAAGCCGGGCCAGATCACCGCCATCACCAGGAAGAACAGCCCCACCGGCACGGTCACACTGCTGCTCAGTCCATCCAGACCGTCCGCGATATTCACGGCGTTGACGGTGCCCACGATCACAAAGGCCGCGAACACCAGATACACGATCCACGGCAGCACGATGTGGGTGTTCCAGAAGGGAATATACAGGTTGGGGCTCAGCATCCCCTCGTACCGCATCAGGCACAGGAACGCCACCGCCGCCGCCAGCTGCAAAATAAACTTCTGCGGCGCGGTCAGGCCGGTGTTCTGGTGGTGCTTCACCTTCTGATAGTCGTCGATATATCCGATAACGCCGAATACCAGCGCGAACAGGTACACATACAGGTGTACGAAGCTGCCGGCCATCATCCGCTGCCAGCCCAACACGACGATGGTGAGGCCGATGCCGATGATGAACATCAGCCCGCCCATGGTGGGGGTGCCCTGCTTCGTCATGTGCCAGGAGGGCCCGATCTCCTTGATGGACTGTCCCGCCTTCAGCTTTACCAGCGCCGGTATCAGCAGCTTGCCTGCGATGGCGGTGATGATAAAGCATACCGCGACAGGCAGCACGATCTCCATAATTCCCATACTATCTTGCTCCTTCCCTCCGCGCCGCGCGGAGGTCTTTTCTTTATTTCTGCGTTTCCTTCAGGTGCTCGGCCACGATGACCCGTTCATCCATGGGATAGTGCTTGTGGTCGATCTCCTGGTAATCCTCGTGGCCCTTGCCGGCCAGTACGATCACGTCGCCCGGCTGGGCGTGGTCCATGGCGTAGTGAATGGCGGCCACCCGGTCGGGGATCACCGTATAGGGTGTGTCATAGCCCTTCAGTCCCACCAGGATGTCGTCGATAATGGCCTCCGGCTTCTCCGTCCGGGGGTTGTCGCTGGTGACGATGACAAAGTCTGCCAGCCTTGCGCCGATCTCACCCATCACGGGCCGCTTCGTCTTATCCCGGTCGCCGCCGCAGCCGAACAGCGCCACCACCCGCCCCTTGGCGAAGGACTTGGCGGATTGCAGCACCTTTTCCAGCGCGTCCGGCTTGTGGGCATAGTCGTTCAGCACGGTGTAGCCCGTTCCCGGCGTAGGGATGATCTCCATCCGGCCCTTCACGCCGTGGTTCTTCGCCAGTGCGTCGGCACACTCCGCCAGCGGCACGCCTAGGTTCCAGCAGCAGGCCATGGCGTCCAGCGTGTTGTACACGGTGAACAGCGCCGGTATGCCCACGTGGACGTGGCACCATTCCGTGTCCGCCTCCGCGTCAAAATCCACACTGCCGGGCTCCAGCGCCACGTTCTTCGCCATCAGGTCCGCCTGACCGTTCACGGAGTAGGAAAAACGCCGTGGGCAGGTGGCATCGGCCATCAGCCGTTCCGCCCACGGGTCGTCGGCGTTGTAGATGCCCACGTCGCACTGCCGCATCAGCAGCGCCTTGGCGTCGCAATAGGCCTCCATGGTCTTGTGGAAGTCCAGATGGTCCCGGCTCAGGTTGGTGTAAATGCCCACCGCGAAGGGTATGCCGTACACCCGGTCCAGCATCAGTGCGTGGGAGGACACCTCCATCACCACATGGGTGCAGCCCGCGTCGGCCATCTCCCGCAGCAGCTTCTGCAGCTCGAAGGACTCCGGCGTGGTGCGCTCGGTGTGCAGCACCCGGTCGCCGATCATATTCTGTATCGTGCCGATCAGGCCCACCTTGGCCCCGGCCTTCTGTTCCAGAATGCTCTTGATGAGGTAGGTGCTGGTGGTCTTGCCGCTGGTACCGGTGATGCCGATCATGGTCATCTCCCGTGCGGGGTGATCGAAGCGATTGCCGCCCACCACCGCCAGCGCCCGGCGGCTGTCCGCCACCCGGACGAAGGGCGCGCCGTCCTCCGGCGCGCGCTCGCACAGCACGCAGGCAGCGCCCTTCTCCCGTGCCATGGGAATATATTTATGTCCGTCCGTCTCCGCGCCGGTGACGGCGATGAACAGATCGCCCGATTCCACCAGCCGCGAGTCGTACCGTACCTCCCGGATGTCGCTATCCAGCTCGGCGTTTGTTTCCAGAATATCCAGCCCGTTCAACAGCTCACGCAGTTTCATCATCAACTCTCCTTTGCGTCTGTGCATAATGGTATACGCACTATTCTACCACATTTCGTCCGCGGACAAAAGGGAACCGTGTGCTCTGTTGGGCGCAAAACGTGTGGCGTCAGTCCGTCACGGACGTGTCGCCCAGCTGCACGGTGATGACCGTGCCGGCCTCCACCTCCGTACCCTCGTCGATGGACTGGCTCAGTACCCGGACGGAGCTGGACTCGCTGCCCGTGGTGCCGGAGAACCGTATCAGCAGCCCTGCCGCCGTGGCGGTGGTGTTGGCCTCTGAGGGCGTCTTGCCGATGAGATGCGGCACCACGCACTTGTCCGTGGACTTCTCCTCGCCGACGTACAGAATAACGCTGGACTTGCCGGGGATGATGGCGCCGCCGGCCGGCGTCTGGTCGGTGATGGTCTCGCCGTCGCCCACGATCTTATAGCTCAGCGCGCGGTCCTTCAGCTTTGTCTTGGCCTCCTCAACGCTCATGCCGATGACGTTGGGCACCGTGGTGTCCATGCCAAGCAGCTCCTCGGCGGAGTAGCTGGGCTCCACGCCCAGATAGGGCAGGATCTCCGCCATGACGGTGCTGGCGGTGGGTGCCACCATGTTGCCGCCGGAGACGTAGGTCCCCGTGGCGCGGCTGGGGGTATCCATGGTGATGAGCATAATGACCTGCGGGTCGTCCGCCGGCGCGAAGCACAGGAACGACACCACCACGTCGCCGGTCTGGCCCTTATCGGCCGTGCCGGTCTTGCCGCCGATGCGGTAGCCCGCCACCTGGCCGTTCTTGCCGGTGCCGCTGGCCACCACGTATTCCAGGCACTCCCGCACCGTGGCGGAGGTCTGCTCGCTGATGACCTGCCGCACCGGCGTGTCGTCGTGTCGGTAGGTCACGTTCCCGTCGCTGTCGGCGATGCGCTCCACCAGATACGGCGTGTGCAGATACCCGCCGTTGACGCAGGCCGCCTGCGCCGCGATCAGCGCCAGGGGCGTCACGGTGAAGTTCTGGCCGAAGGCGTAGCAGGCCAGGTCCAGCTGGGTAAAGCTGCTGTCCGCGGCGAACACGCCCACGGCCTCGCCGCCCAGGTCGATGCCCGTGGTGTTCATCAGTCCGAAGGAACGCATATACTCGTAGAACTTCTCGCTGCCGATCCGCAGCCCGTAGTTGATGAACGCCGGGTTGCAGGAATTCCCCACCGACTGCACCAGCGTTTGCAGGCCGTGGCCGTTCTTGTTGGAGCAGTGGATGGTGTAGCCGGAGATATTCACGCTGCCGCCGCAGTTGACGGTGGTGGTCTTATCCACCACGCCCTCCTCCAGCGCCGCAGACAGCGTCAGGATCTTAAACGTGGAGCCCGGCTCGTAGGTGTCGTTCAGCGCCTTGTTGCGCCATTGCAGCAGCTGCATATCGGCCACGGTGCTCTCCCCGCGCTCGATACGCTCCTGCAGCGTCTGGTCGCTGACGGTCAGAAAGTCGTTCAGATCGTAGTTGGGATACGACGCCATGGCCAGTATGCCGCCGGTCTTGGCGTCCATCACGATGCCGCTGGCGCCGTTGGCGGCGGAGAACTTATCCACCATGCTCTCGATGCCCTTTTCCAGATAGTACTGGATGGTGGTGTCCAGCGTCAGCGTCAGGTCGCTGCCGTTCTTGGCGGCGAAATACTGCTCATAGGTATACAGCATATCGTTCTCCGCCTGATCCTTGGAGGAGATGACCAGTCCGCTCTGCCCCTCCAGTTCCTTCTCGTAATAGGACTCCAGCCCATACAGCCCCGTGTTCTCGTCGCCCACGAAGCCGATGACCTGCGCCGCCAGCGAGCCGTAGGGATAGTACCGCTTCGTGTCCGCCACCAGGTGTACACCCGCGATCTTGTTCTCGTCCACATACGAGCGCACCTTGGCCGCCGTGTCCTCGTCCGCCCGCAGTTGTATGACCTCATACTGGGACTTCACGTTGTCCATCCGTTTCCGGATGGCCGAGGCGTCCTTGCCCAGGATCTCCGCCAGCCCTGCCGCCAGCGACTCCTTCGTCCAGCTGACGGGATCTTCCGTGTCGTTCACCGCGTTGTCGATCTCCAGCGGGGAGAGAATGATGGTCTCCGCGCTGGAGGAGATCGCCAGAATGTTGCCGCCGGCGTCATAGATGGTGCCCCGGTTAGCCGTCACCACCGTTCGCCGTGTCTGCTGGTTCACAGCCTTACCCTGCAATTCCTCATGCCGGGTGATCTGCAGGTCGAACAGCCGGAAAAACAGCAGCACGAACATCACGACGCCCATCAGGATCATCAGTACAAAGGATCGGGTCTGAATGATCCGGTTGGCCCGCCGTACGTTCTCGTTTTTTCGGTTGGAATTTTGGTTTTCTGCCACGATAGTGCCTCCTGTTTTGCCGTCGGACCCTGCTCCGGCGCCGCCGCGCCCTGCTGTTATAGACCAAGCAAGGAGCAAGAAGTCGCCTTCTTACTCCTCGCGCTTATACTATACTTTCCCTCAGCGGAAATATTCCAGTACATACGCCCACAGCGACTCTGCCTTTTCGGTAAAGCCGTTCAGCGCCGCCGCGCCGCCCGCGGCGTATACCTCCACGCTGTCCGCACCGGACAGGTCGATGTACTGTATCTGGCCGCTGCTGGGCTTGGACATACCCGCCGCCTCCGCCGCCGCCTTCACGGTGGCCAGGTCGAAGGTGCGCTCATACGCCGTCAGCAGCGCCACGTGCTCCTCCTCCAGGGCGGAGATCTCCCGCTTGATGGAGGACACATTATCGGAAATGCCGGTCAGCTTCACATAGCACAGCATCAGCGCGATGACCATGCCCACCACCAGCACCGTTCCCAGCAGCAGAACAGGGGAGGGCCGCACCGCGGCCCGTGCCGCGGTCTGCCGCCGCTGTACCGGCTGTACCTCCGGCTGCGCCGGCCGTACCTTCTTCTGGGGGAGCTTTCCGGCCTCGTCCAGCTGCTTTTCCCGCGCCAGCGCGTCCAGATCATATGCCAGGCTGCCGTAGGTGGCGCCGTGATGATAGTTGGCCATGTAAAACTCCCTCCTTCCTCCGTCGGCTCTTTTCCGCCGATACTTTGTTGCAGCCGCTTGCCATACACAAAGTATGGCTGCACGTCTGCGCCGCGTCTCGGCGAAAAATAACTCGCCGGATGTGGTTCTTTTCCGCCGATGCTTTGCTGCTATACCTTCTCCGCCACCCGCAGCTTGGCGCTGCGTGCGCGGGGGTTGTGCGCCAGTTCCTCTTCGCCGGATACGATGGGCTTCCGGCTCACCAGCTTCAGCTTCGGCTTCCTGCCGCATACGCACACCGGGAACTCCGGCGGGCAGATGCAGCCGGTGGCCAGCTCCTGCAAGGTCTTCTTGATGATCCGGTCCTCCAGCGAGTGGAAGGAGATCACCGCCAGCCGCCCGCCTGTGTTCAGATGCGCCGTGGCCGCCTCCAGCATGGGCGGCAGGGCGTCCAGTTCGCCGTTGACGGCGATGCGTATGGCCTGAAAGCTCCGCTTGGCCGGGTGCTGCTTCTCCCGCAGCGCCTGTGGCGGCATAGCGGACTTGATGATGTCCACCAACTCCAGCGTCGTCTCGATAGGCTGCTGCTCCCGGTGCTGTACGATCCGCTTGGCGATGGCCGGCGCGTAGCGCTCCTCGCCGTACTCAAACAGGATGCGCCGCAGCTCCTCATAACTCCAGCTGTTCACCACCTCCCGGGCGGTGAGATACGCCGTCCGGTCCATCCGCATATCCAGCGGCGCGTCGTGCATATAGCTGAAGCCCCGTTCCGCGTCGTCCAGCTGTGGGGAGGAAACGCCCAGGTCGAACAGCATACCGTCCGCCCCGTCTATGTGCAAGTCGGCGAGGATGTCGCCGATGCGGTCAAAATTGCTGTGGACCAGCGTCACCCGGTCCCCGTAGTCCGCCAGACGCTCCTGCGCGGCGGCAATGGCCGTCTCATCCCGGTCGATGCCGATGAGCCGCCCGGTGGTCAGCCGTTTTACGATCTCCAGCGAGTGACCCGCCCGGCCCAGCGTGCCGTCCACATAGATGCCGTCGGGCTTGATGGCCAGCGCGTCCAGGCACTCGTGCAGCAGCACCGGCACATGGCCGTAGTCCTTCTCCTGCGTCACGGTGCTCACAGGCCCATCTCCGCCATGGCGCTCTCCAGCTCGCCGGAGGCAAAGGCGTCGTTCTCCACGGCGGCCCAGCGCTCAGCGTCCCAGATCTCCGCCCGGTCAAAGCTGCCGATGACCACGACCTCCCTGGTCAGCCCCGCATACTCCCGCAGCTTGGCGGGGATGAGGATGCGTCCCTGGCCGTCCGGCTCGCAGTCCGCCGCGTAGGCGAACAGCGCCCGCAGCTTTTTCACCTCGTTGTAGGACAGCGCCTTCAGCTTGTCCATAAACGCCGCCCAGCTCTCGTCGGAGTACACCGACAGGCAGCGGTCCTGCCCCACGGTGATGTGGAACGTCTGGCCCAGCTCCTTCCGCAGCGCGGCGGGAATAAAGAGGCGCCCCTTGGCGTCGATCGTGTGTGCATACTGACCGGTCATGGGTCCGCCTCCTTCCGAAAAAAATAGTCCCCGGTGGAAAACCGTGGGAACATCCCCCACAAATATGGATATTGCCCCCACAATTCACCACTAACGAGGTTAGTATACATAATCCCTGGCAAAATTGCAAGGAAAAATTATGTCTACCGCCACGGCAAAAGCCAGATATTCCGCCGGTTTTCGGCCAAATTTTCCCACTTTTTGAAACGCTTGTTCGATGAACATAAGCGGAAAACTCCGGCGGGCACAAGATTTTGTGCCCGCCGGAGCCTGTTAACACAAGATGAGGATTTCTTGTGGAAATCGCAGAAAAATTTACGTGGATTTTATAGATTTTCCACAAAGTCTATAGCTGCCGCCGGATACCGCGGCGGCAGCGGCGTTTGCCGCCGGTCGGGATCGGCCTCGCTTTCCGTCCGAAAAGACGGACCGCCGCAGGCTCTGCCTGCGGCGGTCAACGTAAATACTGTGTGGGGGAGGGGAGCGCTCAGCGCTGGCCCTCGCTTTTTTCGGCGGCGGATTCGTTCAGCTGCTGGCGCTGGGCCTGCATCTGCTCCTTGCTGGCGGCCCGGAACCGCGCCCGGGACTCCTGTACCTCGGTCAGCGCGGCCTGGATGGCCTCCTCGGTGCGGCGCAGCGCGTCCTCGGTGTAGGTGTTGGCCACGTGATACAGCTCCTTGCTGCGGTCCTCGGCCCGGCGGATGATCTCGCTGCTCTTCTGGCGTGCCAGCTGCAGTGTCTCGCTCTCGGACACGATGGTGCGGGCATCCAGCTCCGCCTGGCGCAGTACCTCCTGCGCCTCCTTCTTGGCCCCGGCCACATATTCGCTGCGGGCGGCGATCAGCTCCTGGGCCTTTTTCAGCTCCAGAGGCAGCTTGGCCCGGATCTCATCCAGCAGATCCAGCGCCTCGTCCCGGACGATGATACATTTGTCAGAGCTGAAGGCCACGCTTTTTGCCTCGTCGATCATGCCGTAGAGCATATCCAACAGGCGCTGTACATCTTTCTCTTCCATAGTGCGGTCCGTTCCTTTCTTTTTGTCGGCGCCGGGAGGCTCAACCCCGCTGCCGCATCAATTCCTCGGCGACCGGCGCCGGTACATACTTTTCCAATGGCTGGTGGTAGCGGATCATCTCCCGCACCATGGTGGAGCTGAAGTGCTCATACGCCGCGCTGGCGGGCAGCAGCACCGTCTCCAGCCCGGGACAGATACCGCCGTTGATGCGCGCCATCTGGGCCTCCAGCTCCCAGTCGGCGCAGTTCCGCACGCCCTTCACCAGAATGTGCGCGTCCTTGCTGCGGACGAAGTCCGCCAGCAGCCCGGACCAGTTCTCCACCTCCACGTTGGGGATGTCCGCCACGGACTGGCGGATCAGCTCCAGCCGGCGCTCCGGCGTGAACATAGGCTGCTGCTTCTGGCAGTTCACCATCACGCACACGCACACCTTGTCAAAGCACCGCGCCGCCCGGCGGATGATATCCAGGTGTCCCAGCGTGATGGGGTCAAAGCTGCCGGGGTAAATGGCGATATTCATTCCGTATCCTCATTTCCGCCGCGATGATACACCGTCAGCTTGATCTTGCCGTATTTGTACTCCCGATACAGGGCATAGGGCGCGGGCATCTCCGGCAGCACCGTGTCCACCGCGCTCTCTGCTATGATTATACCATGTGCACGGCAAATGTCAAACGCTGCGATATCCGTCAGCGCCTGCTGCAAGAGCCCGCTGGCGTAGGGCGGGTCCAGGAACACGATGTCGAACTTCTCCCCGCTGCGAAGATACGGCAGCGCGTCCCCCTGCCGCACCCTGGCCCTGTCCGCCAGGCGGCACAGCGCCAGGTTCTCCTGTATCAGCTTCACCGCGTCCGCCCGCCGGTCGATGAACACGCACTCCGCCGCGCCCCGGCTCAGGGCCTCGATGCCCAGCTGTCCGGTGCCGGCGAACAGGTCCAGCACCCGCCGTCCCTCAATGTCGAATTGTATGATGGAGAACAGGCTCTCCTTCACCTTGCCGGTGGTGGGCCGTGTCTCCAGCCCCTCCAGCTCCTTCAATACCCTGCCTCTGGCAGTTCCCGTGATCACGCGCATAGTCCGTTACCCCCTGGGGTCAAAATGTTCAAAGATGACCAGGTTCCCGGCCGCCTCGGCCTTTTCCATAGTCTCCCTGTCCCGCACGGTCCAGCTGGCCTCCTGCACCTTGTAGAAGCCCCGGCACAGCCGCAGGGACAGATTGCCCCGGTCCTCAAACCGATAGGCGATGAAGTCCGGCCGTGTCCGCACGTTCAGCAGCAGGTTCGCCAGGATCCAGCGGATGCCGCCGGGCAGATGCTGCGCGTCTCCGTGGGCGGAGAAATCCTCGCTCAGCTGTCCCCGCAGGATATCCGGCTCGTTCTGCCACAGCCACATCAGGCACCGGGGGTCGAAGGACTCCACGCAGTACGCGCCCTTGTACTTCTTCAGCACCCTGCTGGCCGCCGCGGCCAGCGCCTCGGCGTTGCCGCGCTCTGCCTTCAGCTCCACGATCAGCGGTGCCCGGTCCGTGAACAGCGGCAGCACCTCCTCCAGCAGGGGGATCCTCTGCTCCGTTCCCTCCAGCGGGTACTGGTCCAGCGCCTCCGCGGTCAGGTCCTCGATCTCCACGTCCGCGCCCGCTGTCCGCAGCAGGGAGGCATCGTGGATCACGGCCAGCTTGCCGTCCTTCATCAGGTGCACGTCCAGCTCTGCGCCGAAGCCGTTGGCCGCCGCCCGTTTGAACGCCGCCATGGAGTTCTCCGGTATACCCTTCTCTCTGTCGTGCAGGCCCCGGTGGGCATACCGCCACTGCCGGAAATACGCCTGGTCCATCTTGCCCCGCCGGCACCGCAGGCACAGCAGATACAGCCAGAACAGCACCAGCAGTACAATAATGATAATTATGATCGCTTTCATCAGTCGTTTGTCAGCTCCTCCACCGTATTGTCAATAGCCCCGGCGTCCTCTGTGCCCGCCGCGGCAGTCTGCTTCGGCACCTCCCTGCTGTCGCCGTGCTTCACGAACAGCATGGTCACAAAGGCCAGCGCCGTGAACACCGCCGCGTAGGGGAACAGCACGTGCATTCCGAATTTGTCCATCAGCAGTCCCGACACCATGGGCGTAGCCACCTGTGCCGCCATGGACGCCGTGTAGTAAAAGCCCGTGTACTTGCCCACGTCGCCGCCGGAGGCCAGCTCCACCACCATGGGGAAGGAGTTGACGTTGATGGTGGCCCAGGCGATGCCCGCCAGGGCGAACATGGCGTTCATCAGTGATGCGGGACTGTCCGCTGTCAGGAACCCGGCCACGCCGAAGGCCACGGTCAGCATCACCACGCCGGCCAGTATGGTCTTCTTCCGCCCGATCTTCCCGGCGATGAAGCCCACCGGCAGATAGGCCGCGATGGCCGCCGCCTGGGCGATGATCAGCGTCAGGTTGTAGTCCTTGTGCAGGATGTTGCTGGCGTATACCGAGTATTTGCTGGTCACGGCATTGTAGCCGAAGAACCACAGCACGATGCTCAGCAATATCAGCAGCAGGCTCTTTACCTCGTCAGCGGACAGCTTCCGTCCCTCGTTGGGGTGATCGGTCTCCTCCGCGTCCTCAATGCCCGCGGCCACGGACTGCGCCTGCATCTCCCTTGCCCACTCCGGCTCCCGCACCGTCAGCATGAACACCACCAGCGCCGCGAGCATCAGCGCCGCGATGACGCCGAAGTAGCCCGTGTAGCTCATCATGCTGTTGCTCACCGACGCCGTGGCGAACACCATGCCCAGCGCCAGCACGATAATGCCGCCGGCGCTGCCCATCAGGTTGATGACGGCGTTGGCTTTGGACCGCAGGGGCTTGGGTGTCACGTCCGGCATCAGCGCCACCGCCGGGGAACGGAACGTGGCCATGCTCAGCAGGATAATGAACAGCAGCGCCACGAACACCACCAGCGCGCCGGGGTTGGCCGCCGCCGCGTCCCGGGCGCAGGCCTGCCGCGCCGGCACCACGTAGTTGGTGTACGCCGGGTCGGTGACGGTCTTGCCCTCCGGGGTGACGGTCTGGCTGCGGATGGCGGTGAACTCCGCCTCCGTGAATTTATGCCCCAGAATAAAGCTCTCGCCGCTGGGGGACAGCAGCGTGGCGTCCTTCTGCTCGTTATAGATGACCGTCAGCGCCGCCGGGTCGTCAATGGCGGATACCTTATCCAGCCGCTTCAGCTGCGCGTTGTCCGCGAAGGACAGCGCGATCAGCGCCACCGCCGCGATCAGCGTGCCCACCACGATGAACGGCGTCCGCCGCCCCCTCGGGTGGGTGAACTTGTCGGAGATGTGCCCGAACAGCGGCAGCAGGAACAGCGCCAGCACGTTGTCCAGCGCCATGATGACGCCAGACCAGGTCTGGCTCATGCCGAATTTGTTGGTCAGGATCAGCGGCACCGTGTTGTCATAGGCCTGCCAGAAGGCGCAGATCAGGAAAAAAGCAAAGCCGACCAGAATGGTGCGCTTGTAATTCAGCTTCATGGTGTCTCCTCCCACGCGCGGAATACCGCGTTGATATCGTCGTACACCCATGTGGGGCGTATGCCGTCTCTTTCAATGTCGTCCCGTGTCCCCTCGCCGGACAGCACGAAAACGCTGTCGATCCCGGCGTTCACCGCGCAGGCGATGTCCGTGTACAGCCGGTCGCCGAGCAGCACCGCCGCCTCCGGCGGATACCCGGTCCGCTCCAGCGCCAGCTGCACCATGGCGGGCCGGGGCTTGCCGATGAACTCCGGCTCCCGCCCGGTGGCTCGGTGCAGCATCTCGCATACGCTGCCGCAGTCCGGTACGGCGCCGTACCACGTGGGGCACACCCAGTCCGGGTTCGTGGCCAGCCAGGTGACGCCCCGGTTCAAAAGGATGCAGGCGTCCTCCAGCTTCTGAAACGTCAGCTCCCGGTCGAAGCCGCTGAGCAGGATCTCCGCGCCGTCCTCCCGGTCACAGGTGACGGGTATCCCCGCCGCCGCCAGCTGGTCATAAAAGGACCGGGTGCCCTGCACGTAGCACCGGCGTCCCGGATACCGCCTCCGCAGCAGGTCGATGGCCGCGTCCACCGAGGTCAGGTAGTCCTCCCGCCCGGTGGCGATGCCCATGCCGTTCAGCTTTTCTATATAGCCCTCCACACCTTTGGAGGAGTTGTTGGTCAAAAACAGATACCGTCCGCCCTTCTCCCGTATGCGGGAGAGAAAGGCCGTTACCCCGTCGAACAGCCGGTCGTCCAGATAGATGGTCCCGTCCATGTCCAGCAGAAACAGCCGCTTATCCTGTAAACGTCCCAAGGAGCGCCCTCCCTTTCAGATACATACCATAAAAGACAGAATACCACACGTTTGCCGCGATGGCAACAAAAACCCCGTCACACCACCTGAAAAATAAAGAATTTCAGATAGTTCGTCTCCTCCACGCCCCACAGGATGGGGTGGTCGGCGCACTGCTGCCGTGCTTCGATCTGCCGCAGCTGCACCCCCGCGTCCCGGGCGGCGTCCCGCAGCATCTTGATGAACAGCGCCTCCGACGCGAAGTGGCTGCACGAGCACGTGGCCAGATATCCGCCCCGGGGCAGCAGCTTCATGGCCCGGTAGTTGATCTCCTTGTACCCGGTCATGGCGTTGTGTATGGTCCTGCGGCTCTTGGTGAAGGCCGGCGGGTCCAGTATGATGAAGTCGTATTTCCGCGGCTGCTCCGCCAGCTGCGGCAGCAGGTCGAACACGTTGGCGCACACGCAGTCCATCACGCCGTCCAGCCCGTTTTTCCGCGCGTTCTCCGCCGCGCAGTCCACGGCGAACTGCGACACGTCCACGGCGGTCACGCGCTTCGCCCCGCCCTTTGCGGCGTTCAGGGCGAAGGAGCCGGTGTGGGTGAAGCAGTCCAGCACCGTCCTGCCCTTCGCCAGCTTCGCCACCGCCAGCCGGTTGTACTTCTGGTCCAGGAAGAAGCCGGTCTTCTGCCCGTTCTCAAAGTCCACCGTGTACCGTATGCCGTTCTCCGTGATGTCCTCGGCGGTGCCCTCCGGCGCGGCCTCGCCGGGCAGCGTCATCCAGCCCTTGCCCTGCGCCATGCCCTCCAGCGTCCGGAGGGCCGCGTCGTTGCGCTCGTACACGCCCCGGATGACCTGCCCGTCCTCCCGCAGGATGCGTACCAACAGCGGCAGCACCCGTTTCTTGATGCGTTCCATGCCCAGGCTCAGTACCTGGGCCACCAGCACGCGCTCGAACCGGTCCACCGTCAGCCCCGGAAAGCCGTCCGCCTCCCCGAAGATGATGCGGCAGCACCGGCTGTCCGTCTCGCCCATCACCGTTTTGCGGTAGTCCCAGGCGTAGCGCAGCCGCCGTTCCCAGAAGGCGTCGCCCGCCGGGTCGTCGTTGGCGTTCCGCGTCACCAGCCGCACCCGTATTTTGGACGCGCTGTTATAGAACCCACAGCCCAGCCAGCTGCCCTTTTTCGACACCACGTCCACAAGGCCGCCGTCCTCCGGCGTGCCGCTGATCGACACCACCTCACCCTCATAGACCCACGGGTGTCCGTCCACGATGGCGCGCTCCCCCTTGGGGGTGATGGTGACGATGGGATACGGTCTGGCAGCTTTCATGGCGGTTACTCCTTTTGTACAGGAAAATTTCTCCTAAGTATAGCACAAAGACAAGCATATTTCCATACGATGTATAAATAAAGTATCGCTGAAGTACAGACAAAGTATAGTAAAACGCACAGAACAAGTATAGGAGGAACTGTCATGCCGCGTATCTTTTTAAGTCCATCTACCCAGGAATATAACCCATATATCACCGGAAACGGCTCAGAAGAGTACTTTATGAACCTGATTGCCGATGCCATGGAGCCCTATCTTTTGGCCAACACCATCCGTTTTACCCGCAACACCCCCGACATGACCGCCGCCAGCTCCATCCGCCTGGCAAATTCTGGAAGTTACGATTTCTATTTGGCGCTTCACTCCAACGGCAGCACCGATGGTATCAAGGAGGGCGCCGTCCGCGGTGTCATCGCTTTTTACTATCCCACCAGTGCTAGTGGCCGCCGCGCGGCGGATATTTTTGTGAAAAATTTGAAAGACATCTATCCGTTGCCGGACAAGGTCTATGCCCGTGCCACCACCACGCTGGGCGAGGTCCGCCAGCCCTATATGCCCTCCGTACTGCTGGAGCTGGGCTACCACGACAACACCGCTGATGCCCGTTGGATCGAGGGCAATATCCAGGCCATTGCCGCCAATTTGGTGCTGTCGTTGACAGAGTACTTTGGCCTGCCTTTCGTCACACCCATAACACCCTGGCAGGGCACGGTACAGACGCCGGGCGGAGGTCCGCTGAACCTTCGTGCGGCCCCTGGCGCCCGGGCCGAGGTAGTCACACTCTTGCCCAACGGTGCAAAGCTCACCGTCTACGGTCGCTATCAGGAGTGGTACACGGTGGGTTACCAAGGCCGTCTGGGCTACGCTTACGCCGATTTCATTCAGTGACCCAAGAGATACGGTGCCCTGCCTGAAAAACGACAAAAGAAAAGTTTACTTTGCCCTTGACAGTTGACCATAATATGTTTAATATAGTAAAGGATCATTATCGGGGCATAGGAGCCTTTCTGCCCCGGTTGTCATCCGGCACCATATTTTGTGCCGACGCAAAAACCCAATAACAACATAGGAGGAATGTACCATGACCACAACTGGCTGGATCGTGGCCATCCTCTCGTTCGCTGTCGCCCTCGTTCTGGGCTTTGCGGCCTGCACGCTTATCCGCCGCCGCAAGGAAAAGAACGACCAGCGCAAGATCGAAGACGCCGAGCAGGAAGCTCTGCGTATCGTCAACGAGGCCATCAAGAGCTCTGAAAACAAAAAGAGAGAAGCACTCCTTGAAGCAAAAGAAGAGATTTTGAAGAACCGCAGCGAGTACGAGAAGGAAGTCAAGGAACGCCGTGCCGAACAGCAGAAGCAGGAACGCCGTCTGCAGCAGAAGGAAGAGAACCTCGATCACAAGACCGAGATGATCGAAAAGAAGGAAGAGGCCTTGGCCCAGAAGCACGCAGCTCTGGACAAGGAGCAGGAGGAGATCAAGCTCATCAAGCGCAGCCAGACCGAGATGCTGGAGCGCATTTCCGGCTTCACCGCCGAGCAGGCGAAGGATTACCTGATCGCCCAGGTGGAGTCCGAGGTCACCCACGAAACGGCGCTGAAGATCAAGGAGATCGAGGCCCGCGCCAAGGACGAGGCCGACCAGCGTGCCCGCGAGATCGTGGCCACCGCTATCCAGCGCTGCGCCGCCGACCACGTGGCCGAGATCACCGTCAGCGTGGTGCCCCTGCCCAACGATGAGATGAAGGGCCGCATCATTGGCCGCGAGGGCCGCAACATCCGCACGCTGGAGACGCTTACCGGCGCGGATCTGATCATCGACGACACGCCGGAGGCCATCACCGTCTCCTGCTTCGAGCCGGTCCGCCGCGAGATCGCGCGGCTGGCCCTGGAAAAGCTTATTGCCGACGGCCGCATCCACCCCACACACATCGAGGAAATGGTGGAGAAGGCCCGCCGCGAGGTGGACGGCGTCATCCGCGCCGAGGGCGAGCGCGCCGTGCTGGAGACCGGTGTCCGCGGCCTGCATCCGGAGCTGCAGAAGCTGCTGGGCAAGCTGCACTACCGCACCAGCTACGGCCAGAACGTGCTGCAGCACTCTATCGAGGTCAGCCATATCGCCGGTATGATGGCCGCGGAGCTGGGCGCCGATGTGCAGGCTGCCAAGCGCGCCGGCCTGCTGCACGATATCGGCAAGGCCCTGGACCATGAATTCGAGGGTACCCATGTGGCGCTGGGTGTGGAATACGCCCGCAAGTACCGCGAGAAGGAAGACATCATCCATGCCATCCAGGCCCACCACGGCGACGTGGAGTGCAGGACCCTGGTGGCCTGCCTGGTCCAGGCGGCGGACGCCATTTCCGCGGCCCGTCCGGGTGCGCGGCGCGAGAACCTGGAAAATTATATTAAACGTTTGGAAAAGCTGGAGGAGATCACCGGCAGCTATCCCGGCGTTGAGAAGAGTTATGCCATCCAGGCCGGCCGTGAGGTCCGCGTCATGGTCAAGCCCGAGCAGGTCAGCGAGGATGAAATGGTCATCCTGGCCCGTGAACTGGCCAAGCGCATCGAAAGCGAGCTGGAATATCCCGGCCAGATCAAGGTCCACGTTCTGCGTGAGACGAAGGTCGTGGAGTACGCGAAATAAAAATTTAATGTTTGCAGGGGCCGCTTCGCATTGCGAAGCGGCCCCTCTTTTGCTATAATGTCTTCGAGTACACAGAAAAACCGACCGGACCCCCGATGGAGGACATACTATGAAGCGTTTTCTGCTGTTATTTCTGCTGCTGGCCCTGCTGCTGAGCCTGACCGGCTGCTTTACCATCACCGGAGACACGACCGACACCTCACCGGAGGGGAAGCAGGAGGAGCCGGAGGAGCAGCACCTGACCGCTGACGTTGACGAGACGCAGGTCTGGCAGCGCACTGCCGGCGCGCCCTGGACCGGCGGAGAACCCCAGACCGTCAGTGCCGACTTTGAGCGCATCAGTGGCGCGGCGGCCCAGGGCATGACCGTGGGGCAGGAACTTCTGCTGCTGGATTTCATGGACTGTTTCTACCAGTCCATTGCCGACCTGCGGGTCATTGACCCGGCCGTACTGTTCGCCGACAGTGAGGAGACGCTCTACCACAAGAATATCTGGCACGGCCTGTGCGTCATCCGCAAGCTCTCGCCCATCGACCTGACCATGACCTCATACAGCTACTCCCTCCGGTGCGTATCCATTACACCCTCCGAGGAGACCGAGGGCGACGTGGACCTGGTGCTCCGGGAGAATAATGTGGTCTATTTCAAGGGCTTGAATGGCCTGCCCTCGGAGCAGTTCGGTATCAAGCATACCTTTACCCTCCGGGGGGAGGGAGACGACTGGTCTATCGTGAAGCACTGGTCTGACGACAATCCCTATTACAGTGCCGACTATGACCGCACCACCCATCAGGACAAGAATTTTCCCGCTATCACCGACTACATAGAGGCCCGCCGCGACCTGCCCCGTGAGGGACTGAGCGTGACAGCCGCTGCCGACCACCCCTATGACCGCGACGCAGCCCGGGCTTATATGCTCACCTGGGTGGGCAAGCGTAATCCGGCCTTCATGGCTTACGACGACTACGGCGGGAACTGCATGAACTTCGGCTCCCAGGTGCTGGCTGCCGGCGGTATTCCCATGGACACGAACGGTGGCTATGAGACAGGCTGGTACTGGTACAGCGCCAGCCAGACCACGCTGCCCTGGGTCAATGTGGGGTCCTTCCGGGACTATGTGGCGGCACCCCGTGTAAACGGTTTGGTGGCTGTGGCGGACGCGCCCTATTTCAGCGGTGAGACCGGCGATATCATCACCATGGGTGTGGACGAGCCGGCTAACCATACCACCGTTATTCTGGACGCCATTACGGATGAAAACGGCAATGTGGTGGACTATCTGCTCTGCTCCAACACGGCGGATCTGCGGAATTTCCCCGCGTCCGCGTATTACTATACCAATCGTCAGCTGATCAGGATCATCGGCTGGAACGACTGAGCAAGGAGGCGTATTCCGTGGAATACAAGGTTCTGGCGCTGGGCGATGTGGCCAGCGAAACGGGTCTGCAGCTGCTGGAAAAGAAGCTGCGGGCGTTCAAAAAGGAGCATGACGTGCGCTTTACCGTGGTCAATGGGGAGAACATCTCCGGCAGCGGCCTGACCAAGGCGCAGGCGGAGGCGCTGTTTGCCGCCGGCGCGGACGTGATCACCCTGGGCAACCACACCTTCGGCAAGCCTCAGATCGCCGCCTATCTGGACGAGGAGCGCTATATCCTCCGGCCCGCCAACTTTACCGGCCGCGCGCCGGGGCACGGCTGTCAGGTGGTAGACTGCGGTGCGTTCAGCGTGGCGGTATTGGTGCTCATCGGCCGCTGCGACCTGGACTTCAACGCCGAAAATCCCTTTACCACCGCCGATAAGCTGCTGAAGGCGCAGACGGACAAGCCCACCTTTACACTGGTGGAGTTCCACGCCGGAGCCACCAGCGAAAAGCTGGCCATGGCCTACTACCTGGATGGCCGTGTCTCCGCCCTCTGGGGCACCCACACCCACGTGCCTACGGCGGATATGCAGGTGTTCCCCAAGGGTACCGGCTACGTCACCGATCTTGGCATGACCGGCCCCATCCGTTCTGTCCTGGGCATCCGGCCGGAGCAGTCCGTGGAGTTCTTCCTGGGCGGTCTGCCGGGCCGCTATCAGGCGGCGGAGGGCCCCTGCTCCGCCCAGGGGTGCATTTTTACCCTGAACAGCGACACGGGAATGTGCGAAAAAGTGGACAGAATAGAGATGAAATAACTGGTAGGTACGAAAAGCGGACTGGAAAAATTTTTGAAAAAACTTGAAAACAGGAGTGAATTTTTGGCTATGTCTGTGGAGAAAGTAAGAGAATATCTGATGCCTTACGGCGTCGCAGATCGTATGCGCGAGTTTGAGGTCTCCAGCGCCACGGTGGAGCTGGCTGCTCTGGCTGTGGGCGTGGAGGGTGCCCGTATCGCCAAGACCCTCAGCTTTAAGGTGGGGGAGGACCCCATCCTCATCGTGGCCGCCGGCGACGCCAAGGTGGACAACAGCAAGTATAAGCACTTCTTCGGCGCTAAGGCCAAAATGCTCACCGCCGAAGAGGCTGTGGAGCGTATCGGCCACGCCGTGGGCGGCGTGTGCCCCTTCGCTCTGCCCGACGACGTTAAGACGTACCTGGATGTGTCCCTCAAGCGCTTTGACACGGTGTTCCCCGCTGTGGGCAGCGCGGCCAGCGCCATTGAGCTGACCTGTGACGAGCTGGAGCACTGCTGCGGAAAGAACTTCGTTCAGTGGGTGGATGTGTGCAAGGGCTGGCAGGAAGAGGAAGCGTAAATGGTGCGGGTCGTTCACGCAGGTGACTTCCACCTGGACAGTGCCTTCGGTGCGCTGACGCCGGAGCAGGCCCGCCAGCGTCGTATGGAGAGCCGCCGCACGCCGGAGCGCCTGGTGGAGTGGGCCAACGACCACGGTGCAGACCTGCTGCTCCTCTCCGGCGACCTTTTCGACAGCGACAGCCCCTATGGCGACACCGCGCCCCTGCTGGCGCAGGCACTGGGGTGCTTCCGCGGTCAGGCGGTCATCGCCCCCGGCAACCACGATCCCCTTACACCGGACGGGCCCTATGCCCGCACGCGCTGGAGCGACAACGTTCACATCTTTACAGAGGACAGTATGCAGACCATTACATTTCCGGACCTGAACTGCGCCGTACACGGCGCGGCCTTCACCGCCTCGGAGTGTCCCACGGACAGTGTACTCCCCGGCTTCCGTGTGCCGCAGGACGGCCTTATCCACATTGGTCTGCTCCATGGCGACGTTACGACCTCCGAAAGCCGCTACCGTCCGATCCGCGCGGCGGATATCGCCGGTAGCGGGCTGGACTATCTGGCGTTGGGTCATGTTCACAGCTGCAGCGGCGTTCTGACCGCCGGGGCGGTCCCTTATGCCTATTGCGGCTGCATCGAGGGCCGCGGCTTCGACGAGCTGGGCGAACGGGGATTTCTCTTCGGCGAGGTGGGGGCGGGCACCGCCGATCTGCGATTTGTCCCCTTTGCCCGGCGCCGCTACTGCATCGCCCAGGTGGATGTCACCGATGGCGACGCCCTCACCGCCCTGGAGCGAACCCTGCCCCATGACACGGAGCAGGATATCTACCGCCTGCGTCTGACCGGTACGCCGGAGCAGCCGCCCCGCCTGTCCCTGCTGGAGGAGGCCCTGTCGGGCCGATTCTTTGCTCTGCAGCTGCGGGACGAGACGGCTGTGCGCCGGGACTTATGGGACAAGTGCGGCGAGGATACGCTGCGGGGCCTGTTTTTGCAGGAACTGCGCCGCCAATACGACGCCGCCCCGGACGACGCTGTCCGCCGCCGTATTGAGCAGGCGGCCCGATTCGGCACGGCGGCCATGGATGACCGGGAGGTATGAGCATGAAGAATATCCTGATGATCGGCACCGGCGGTACCATCGCCAGTGAGATGACGCCCTCCGGCCTGACGCCGGAGCTGAACAGCACGCAGCTGCTGTCCTTCGTTCCCCGTATCGGCGAGATGTGCCATGTGGATTGCGTTCAGCTCTACAGCCTGGACAGCACCAATATCCGTCCCGCCCATTGGCTGGGTGTGGCCAGGGCCGTGCGGGAGAATTACGACAGATATGACGGCTTTGTTATCTCCCACGGCACCGACACCATGGCCTACACCGCCGCTGCGCTTAGCTATCTGATCCAGGGCAGCCCAAAGCCCATCGTCCTTACCGGCGCACAGAAGCCTATCTGGTTCGACGGTACCGACTCCAAGCGCAACCTGACCGACGCGTTTCTCTACGCCTGTCGCGGCTGCGGCGGCGTGCAGATCGTATTCAACGGCAAGGTCATCCTGGGTACCCGTGCCCGCAAGACCTGTTCCAAGAGCTTTCAGGCCTTTTCCAGCGTCAACTATCCCGACCTGGCCGTGGTACAGGACGAGCACCTGCTGCAGTATATGCGCTGCGCCTGCTATCCCAGCCCGGTGTTCTATGACGCGCTGGACGACAAGGTGGGACTGCTGAAGCTGATCCCCGGCACCCCTGCCGCCGTGCTGGAATTCATGCTGGACCGTTTTGACGGCCTGGTCATTGAGTCCTTCGGCGTGGGAGGCCTGCCGGAATATGAGGGCGACGCCAGCTATTTCGATATCATTCACCGGGGCATCGCGCTGGGCAAGCTGGTGGTCATGACCACCCAGGTGCCCAACGAGGGCAGCAATCTGGCGGTCTATCATGTGGGCGGGCGGCTGAAAAGCGCCCTGCGTCTGCTGGAGGCCTATGACATGACCACGGAGGCGGCCGTGGCCAAGCTTATGTGGATCATGGGGCAGACCCGTGATTTCGACGAGGCGGAGAGGCTGTTTTACCGCCCGGTGGCCCGGGATATACTGTATGAGAATTAAAAAGGAAGCGCCGGGGGCGCTTCCTTTTTTTGCAGTTTATGACGAAGAGGGGATACGTTTGCCTCAGCTGTTCTTTTTCGTCACCGGGCGGCGGTACAGCAGACGGGCCAGCTTCTTCCGGTCAAAGGGGATGAGAGGGTACAGGTACCCCTTGCCCACCAGCGGCTTTGCCGTCACGATCAGCGTCAGCGTGATCACGATCCCCGCCGCGAAGCCCCACCAGTCCCACAGCCAGATCAGCACCAGCAGCAGCATCCGGCACAGCTTGGTGGCGTAGCCCATCTCATAGCTGTGCTGGGCGTAGTTGGCCACTGCCACGAAGGCCATATACACCAGCACCTCCGGCACCAGCCACCGGGCCTGCACCGCGAAGTCGCCCAGTATCAGCGCACCCAGCATACTGAACGAGTTGCTCAGCACGTCCGGTGTGTTCAGTGACGCGATCTTCAGTATGTCAATGATCAGCTCCACCAGCAGCAGCTGCACGATCAGCGGCACATAGTATTCGTCCTGTACCAAAAGGAAACGCAGGTTCTCGTGCAGCGTATCCGGGTTCTTCACCAGCAGGTACCACAGTGGTGTAATGAACATGGTCAGCAGCAGCACCAGCGTCCGTATGATCTGCAGATACGTGCCGATGAGGGGCGGGAAGTAGTAGTCGTTGATCTCCTCGTTGAACCGCAGGATCGTTGTGGGCAGCAGCAGGGCCGACGCTGAATTGTCCACCAGCACCACCACATCGCCCTCCATGATACACGCCGTGGCCACGTCCGGACGCTCGGTATACCGCACCTTGGGAAACGGGTTCCAGAACTGCCTGGGCGCGATGGCCTCCGCAATGGTCTCCTGACTCATGGCCACCGACCGCAACTGGATGTGCATCAGCTTTTCCCGCAGGGCCCGCAGCAGCCCCTCGTCTGCCTCGCCCTCCATGTAGCACAGGGCCACGTCCGTGCCCGAGCGCTCCGGCAGCTGCAATCGCTCCAGCCGCAGATGGGTGTCCCGTACCCGCCGCCGCAGCAGCGCCGCGTTCTGCATGAGGTTCTCTACGAAGCCGTCGTGGCTGCCCCGCAGTACCCGGCTGGTATCCGGCTCCTCCACCGACCGGGTGGGGAACTGCTTGGCGTCCAGCACCACCCCGCCGCCGAAGCCGTCGATGATCGCCAGCGTCTTCCCAGCGAATACGCCCATCACCGCCGTGTCACGGTCCGGCTCAGCCGCCGCATCGCAGGCGGACACATACCGCCGGCAGAAGTCCGCCGCGTCTGTCACACTGTTCAGGTCCGGCAGCGCCTGCCACCCGGCGATGACCCGCTCCAGCAGGTCCTCCTGGGCGTAGCCGTTTACCACCCACAGCCGCGCCTGCCGCCCGCCGATGGACAGGTCGCGCCCTGTCATATCAAAGCACCGGCCCACGCCCAGCAGCTCGTTCAGCTCCGCCGCTTTCAGCGAAAAGCACCCTGCGCCGCGATAATAGCCCGCCATTTCCGGGGCCGTCTCGTTTCCGCCCTGTTTTGCCTGTTCCATGATGCCTTCTGTCCTCCGTCTGCCATTTTCCGGTAGCATTTCCCGCCTGCGGAATTTTATGTATGCCCCGGACAGGCCCTGCATATCGTGTAAAAAAGGAGGTGGCAGCCATGAAAAAAAGCGCGGCGGCGGCCCTTATTCTGATGGTGCTGCTCTTCGGCGGCGCCTACCTCACCGCCACGGAGCCGGACGCGCCTGCGCCGGAGACACCGCAGGCGCAGGGGGACGGGGAGGTCGTGCTGACCATAAAAACCGGGGAGGCGGCGGAGCGGATGACGCTGCGGGACTACCTTGTGGGCGTGGTCCGCGGCGAGATGCCTGCTTCCTTTGAGATGGAGGCGCTGAAGGCCCAGGCCGCGGCCGAGCGTACCTACGTCTACTACCAGCTGGCGCAGGGCCGTAAGGACGCGCATCCCGACGCCGACTTCTGTACGGACCATACCTGCTGCAGCGCCTATCTCTCCGAGACAGCCGCAAAGGAAAAGTGGGCCGCCGACTTTGCTCCCTGGAATACCCGCGTCGTCCAGGCTGTGGCGGACACGGACGGTCTGGTGGCCCTCTACGACGGGGAACCGATCTTGGCGGTGTTCCACTCATCCTCAGCGGGCAGGACCGCCGCAGCCGGGGATGTCTGGTCCGGCGACCTGCCCTATCTGGCCAGCGTCGCCAGCCCGGAGAGTGCCGACACCGTACCCAACTATTACAGCACCGTGACCTTCACCGCGGCGGAGGCAAAAGACCGTCTGCTGGCGGCCCACCCGGAGATAAAACTCACCGGCGCGCCGGAGACGTGGTTCGGCGCAGTGACGGAAAATGATTCCGGCCGGGTGGAGACTGTCTCCGTGGCCGGTACGGACATCGAGGGCACGGAGATGCGCCGCATCTTCTCCCTGCGCTCGGCCTGCTTTACCCTGACGGCGGATGCGGAGAGCGTTACGTTCCGCGTCACTGGCTACGGCCACGGCGTGGGCATGAGCCAGTACGGCGCGGAGCAGCTGGCAAAGGCGGGGAAGACCTGGCAGGAGATACTGGCGTGGTATTATACCGGCGTGACCATCGGACCGGCGGGCTGATATCGGGGCAAGGGGTCAGGGGCACGGAAATGCGTGACAAGCGGGCAAAAACGTGGTATAATCTATAAATTATGCGGGATATTCACAAATTGTTCAGGAAAAGCCTGCCCCGCAGGATGTAAGATATACCCAACGATATGTACCGGGAGGAGAGCGCCTATGGCACGCAACATTCTGGTGGTCGAGGATGACCGCAATATATCCGATCTGATCCGTATGTACCTGGAGAAGGAGGGCTTCGAGGTCCGCAGCGCCTATGACGGCGGCAAGGCCATCGAGGAGTACGACAAGCAGGCCCCCGACATGGTGCTGCTGGATATCATGCTGCCCGTGGTGGACGGCTGGGGCGTATGCGCCCATATCCGCGAGAAGGGCAAGACGCCCATCATTATGCTCACCGCCAAGAGCGACGTGGGCGACCGCATCACCGGACTGGAGATGGGCGCGGACGACTATCTGGTCAAGCCCTTCGAGATGAAGGAGCTCATGGCCCGGATCAATGCCGTGCTCCGCCGCAGTGAGATACCCGACGATACCAAGAAGAAACTGGTGTTCGACAAGCTGGTCATCAATCTGGACAGCTATGAGCTGCTGGTGGACGGCAAGAAGGTGGACACGCCCCCCAAAGAGCTGGAGCTGCTGTATCATCTGGCGGCCACGCCCAACCGGGTCTATACCCGCAACCAGCTGCTGGACGAGGTCTGGGGCTTTGACTATTTCGGCGACAGCCGCACCGTGGACGTGCACATCAAGCGCCTGCGGGAGAAGATCGAAAACGTCTCGGACCAGTGGGAGCTGAAAACTGTCTGGGGCGTGGGCTATAAGTTTGAAGTGAAGTAAGCATGGGCGAGAGGATCAAACGTATCACCGGCAGCCTGTATTGGCGGCAGTTTATGCTCACCGCCGGTATGGTGGTGCTGACCATGGCCCTGCTGGGCGTGTCCTTCTACGCGCTGAGCTATAACTACACCGTCTCGGAGAAGCGGCAGGAGATGCAGGACCGGGCGGTGCTGGTGGCGCAGCTGTCCGTGGACTATTTTACCGCCGGCGATGACGCCGAGCGTGACCAGGGGGACGCGCTACGCTCTCTGGCCGGCGTGGCCTCCCGGATGACGGACGTGGACTTCCTGATCTGCGACACCACCGGCAGCGTCCTGCTGACGACGGATGCCGATTTGGCCGGAAAGACCGTCGTTGTCCCCGAGGACATTACCCAAACGGTGCTGGGCAGCGAGAGACTGTACGAGGGCCGCAGCACCGTGGGCGTATATGAGAAAAAGCAGTTCGTGGTGGGCGTGCCCATGACAGACGCGGACGGCAACACTCTGGGCCTGGTGCTGGCGGTGATGAACAGCGCCGAGCTCATGCAGATGTGGCGCTCATTCATCGCCTTGTTCTTTATGACCAGCGCCATTATCCTGCTGCTGGCGTTCGTGGCCAGCTTTGTCACCTCCATGCGGCAGATACAGCCCCTGACCGAGATGGTCAAGGCGACCCGTGCCTATGCCGGCGGCGATTTCGATGTACGGATGCAGGAGACCGGTGACTGCGGCGAGATCAGTGAGCTGGCGGCCTCCTTCAATGCCATGGCCGACTCCCTGCAGGAGACGGAGCGCCAGCGCCGGGACTTTATCGCCAATGTGTCCCATGAGCTGAAGACCCCCATGACCACCATCGCCGGCTACACCGACGGCATTCTGGACGGCACCATCCCGCCGGAGAAGGAGCGCCAGTATCTTCAGATCATCTCCGACGAGAGCCGCCGTCTCAGCCGCCTGGTGCGGCGTATGCTGGATATCTCCCAGATACAGAACAAGGAGATGAAGAAGGAGGAGTTTGATCTCTGTGAGTCCGCCCGTATTGCCCTGCTGTCCATGGAGAAGAAGATCACGGACCGTGGGCTGGACGTGGACGCGGAGATCCCCGAGGACTCCGTCATGGTCCAGGGCGACCGGGACCTGATCACCCAGGTCATTTACAACCTGCTGGAGAATGCGGCCAAATTCGCCACCCCTGGCTCCCAGCTGTATCTGGGTTTGGCGGTCAACGGCGAGAAGGCCTATGTCACCGTCCGCAACCTGGGGCCCACCATTCCGGCGGAGGAGATACCGCTGCTGTTCGAGCGCTTCCACAAGTCCGATAAGTCCCGCAGTGAGGACAAGGACGGTTACGGCCTGGGGCTGTATATCGTCAAGACCATCCTGGCCCAGCACAAGGAGCAGATCACCGTCACGAGTCAGGACGGTGTAACGGCCTTTACCTTTACCATGCAGATGGCGCACGGCGCGCCCCGAGAGGTACTCTGAATATGTATGATGAAAATAAAATGCCGCTGACGCCCGATCCGGCGGCTCCTGCCCCGGAGCAGGAGCCGGACGAGGTCGTCAGTTGGTATGTCCGTCCGGACGAGGGGCAGGAGATCACGGGCTGCTATGTGCAGCCGGGCCCCATGCCCGCTGCCGCGGCGCCCAAAGCTGTCCGGCAGGAGAAGCGCCGTAGCCGCAAGGGCCTGTGGACGTTTCTGGTCATTCTGGCCGTGCTGGTAGGCGTGGTGCTGGGGGTGGCCATCGTCTCCGCCCTGCGGGGCGGCAATACGGACGGCTATGGCGATGACTTCGACGACGGCGATCACGATGCCAGCAGTATCGTGGATATCTTCCAGAGCGATGTGCCCACCATCCCCCGGGCAGACACGGACCCCGATCTGCGCTTTTATTGCGAAAAAACAGGGGAGGAGAAGCTGACTATCCAGCAGGTCTATCAGCAGGTAAACCCCGCCACGGTGCTGGTGCTCACCGACCTGGGCGAAAAGGCCAGTGTCGGCACCGGGGTCATCCTGACGGCGGACGGCTATATCGTCACCAACGCCCATGTGATCGCCGGCGGGCAGAACGCGCTGGTGGCGCTGTACAACGGCGACCGCTACGAGGCGGAGCTGGTGGGCTTCAGCAGCACGGAGGATCTGGCGCTGCTGAAGGCGGTGAACGCCTCCGGCCTGCCCACTGCGCCCCTGGGCGACAGTGAGGAATGCCAGGTGGGCGATACGGTCTACGCCATCGGCAACCCGCTGGGCGTTGAGCTGCGGGGCACACTGACCCAGGGCATCATCTCCGCCATCGACCGTCCCGTCACCATGGAGGGCCGCGTGATGACGCTGCTCCAGACCACCGCTGCCCTGAACAACGGCAACTCCGGCGGCCCGCTGATCAATGAGTACGGCCAGGTCATCGGCATCAACACACTAAAGATGAGCAACACCCTGTCCGACATCTCTGCCACGGTGGAGGGCCTGGGATTTGCCGTCCCGTCCAGCCGTGTGGTGTCCGTCATCAATGACATCATCGCCACCGGCGGCTTCCGCGGCCTGCCCTCGATCGGCGTCTACGTGCAGGAGACGGAATTTGCCGACGGTACGACCCACCCGGTGATCGATTCCGTCACGGAAAACTTCGGCGCCGAGGAAGCGGGGCTGCAGAAGGGCGACGTAATTCTGGCGGCGGACGGTATAGGCGTCAGCACCAACACCGATCTGCTGGCCGTCCGCCGGACCCACATCGTGGGCGAGAGCGTCGTGCTCACTATCCGGCGTGACGGACAGACCTTTGATGTGACGGTCGTCCTCTACCCGGTGGAGGGATGATCGCTTTACAGCGCAGAAACAGGGACAAGGCCATGGCCTTGTCCCTGTTTTACACCGCAAAACGACGGATATTTACAGATAATAAACAAATAGTATACAATAGTGTACATTAGTATACATTTTATTGCCGGAATTTGCGGCTATTTTCGCCTTCGTTCCCGCCATAGCTGCCGCAGGCTGCCGGTGGCCGCCAGCAGCAGATATGCCCCGAACAGCCGCCGCAGTACCGCTGTGTCCACCGCCGTCGCCGCCAGTGCACCGGCCGCCGCAGCCGTTGTGCCCCAGGGGATAGCGGATTTCAGCACCTCCGTTTCCAGCAACCCGTTCCGCTTGTGGGCGATGACGCCCATGGCCGCCGTAGGCAGGAAGTACAGCAGATTGACCGCGGCGGCCTGCTGCTGCGGAACACCCAAAATGAGCGTCATAACCAACAGCAGCAGGGTCCCGCCGCCCACGCCCCAGGCGGACAGGATGCCGGCGCCGAACCCCGCAGCCATTGGTATCAGCCAACTTTTCACAGGATATACCTCACGCCGCCGTACAGCAGAAAGGCGGCGAACAGTCCCCGCAGCCATATGACGCTGACCCGGTGGAACAGCCGTCCGCCCACCAGACCGCCCGCCAGTCCGCCGATGAGGTACGGCAGCGCGGCGGCCCAGTCAAAGGCTTGCCGCAGCAGGTATACTGCCGCGCTGACGGCGCTTAGGGGCAGTATGGCCGCCACGCAGGTGGCGAAGGCCTGCTTGCCAGCCAGACCGCACCAGCCGTTCAGCAGTGGCACCAGCACCATGCCGCCTCCCCCGCCGAACAGTCCGTTCACCAGCCCTGTCGCCGTGCCGGACAGGGCGTATTTCGTCTTTGCCTGCATTGTGCCGCCTCCTTTATGTATGCGCCCATCCGGGCGCGGGGTTTACTGGCACTTCTGGTAGCTCTGGCAGTCGGTGCACTGGTCCATGGTGGGGCGGCTCTCGTGGGTGCCCACCTGAATGGCGGTCAGACCGCAGTTGTCCACGTCCTTGCAGTGGTGGGCGCAGTTGGTGACGGTGCACTTGATGGACGCATTGGGGGTGCAGGCGCACCCGTCGTTGGTACAGGCTCTGTTCATGGTGTTTCCTCCCTGAAAAATAAAAAGTCAAGCCCGAAGGCTTGACTCTATTTTTGCCCGGAGCGCAGGCGGATATGCACATTTTTTATATGCCGAGAAGCGCCGAAGCGAAGCTGAAATAGATCAGCAGACTGGTAGCGTCCACGATGGTGGAGATGAAGGGGCTGGCCATCACCGCGGGGTCCAGACCGACCTTTTCCGCCAGCAGCGGCAGGGAGCAGCCCACGCATTTGGCAAACACCACCACGAACAGAATGGTCAGGCACACCACCAGACACACCAGCGGCGTTACCGCCGCGTTGTCCAACAGCAGCCGATCCACCAGCAGCATCTTCACGAAGTTGGCCCCGGCCAGGCATACGCCGCACAGCAGCGAGACCCGCAGTTCCTTCCACAGCACCCGGAATACGTCCGAGAAGTCCACCTCGTCCAGGCTCAAGGCGCGGATCACCGCCACGCTGGCCTGCGTACCGGAGTTACCGCCGGTGCCGGACAGCATAGGGATATAGGCGTTCAGTACCAGGCAGGCTGCCAGTGCGTTTTCGTAGTGGTTCAGGATCATACCTGTGAATGTGGCCGACAGCATCAGCACCATCAGCCAGGGCAGGCGGGCCTTCCAGGTGGCGAAAACGCCGGTACGGAGGTACGGCTTGTCCGAGGGCAGCATAGCCGCCATCTTTTCGAAGTCCTCCGTGGTCTCCTCCTCGATGACGTCCATAGCGTCGTCAACGGTGACGATACCCACCAGCCGTTTTTCCAGATCCACGATGGGCATGGCCAGGAAGTCGTATTTGCTCAGCGCCTGGGCCACGTCCTCCTTATCGTCCGTGGTCTTGGCCCACACCACGTCCGGGTCCATGATCTCCTCGATCAGGTCGTCCTCTTCCGCCAGCAGCAGGTCGCGGACGGACAGCACGCCCAGCAGATGCCGGGTGGGATCGGTGACGTACAGGATGTTGATGGTCTCCAGCTCGCCGCCGATACGGCGGATGCGCTTGAAGGCGTCCTCCACCGTCATGTCCTTCTTCAGGGACAGGAACTCCATGTTCATAATGGAGCCGGCACTGTCCTCCGGGTATTTCAGTATTTCGTTGATGGATTTACGCATCTCCGGCGTGGCCTTGTCCAGGATACGGATGACCACACTGGCCGGCATCTCCTCCACGATGTCCACCGCGTCGTCCAGATACAACTCGTCCAGCACCTCGGTCAGCTCCGTGTTGGAAAAGCCGTTGATCAGCATCTCCTGGCTCTCCGGCTCCAGCTCCACGAATACCTCTGCCGCCGTCTCCTTGGGCAGCAGACGGTACAGCAGGGGCATCTGCTCCTGCTTACCCTCTTCCAGCAGCAGGGCGATATCCGCCGGCTCCATGGGCAGGAACAGGTCCCGCAGCTCGGCGTAGCGTTTTTCCTTCGCCAGTTCGTCTATCCGTTCCTGGTATTGCTCCAGTTCCTCCTGATAATCGATCAAACCTGTTCCCTCCCTTCCGGTAAAATAATAATACGCAGCAGGCAGTAGCCTGCTGCGTGCCGCAAAGTGCGCCAATGCGCCCTGTTCTGCACCGTTACAAGCTTTAGCATCGCGGGGCGGTGAAACTGCATTAGATGCCACCTTGCTTTCGATGGCACCTGCTCAAACCCTCTGATGGTGTCTCCACCACTTCGCGGCAGCAGTCCGTATCCCTCGCGGTAGCCTTACCTACCGGATCCTATTCAACACATCTATGTTATGCCAAAATCATCGGCCTGTCAAGGCGTTTTCTTGTCATTCCTGCTATTTTTCTTTACAGGTACACCTGCACATTGTCCTGTGCCAACAGGTGGCCCTTCAACTCCTGCAAAAATCGCAGGGCCGGCGGCGGCAGCGGTTCACCCGCCCGGGTCACCAGATAATTCACCCGGTCCGGCGGCGGGCTGGTAAAGCGGCATACCCGTGCGCTCTTTCCGATGCGCGACGCGGCGGCGATGGCCGGGGCCGCCACCCAGCGGCCCTCGGCGGGCGGCAGGAAATCCGCCGCCTGTAGGGTGTCGGCGTACAGCAGGGGCCGCGCACCCGTGCCGAACCACCGGTCGTGCCAGCGGATGAACTCCGGGTCCCAGGTGACCAGCAGCTCCTCGGCTATGTCCAGCGAGGCCGGGTCCACCTCCTCCGGGTAGTGGCTGTCCGGCGGCGACAGCAGCAGAAACGGCTCCCGAAAGGCCGGACGTACCGTCAGCCGGTCGTCAAATACCGTGTTGCTGTCAATAAAGGCAAAGTCTAGCTCATGGCTCAGCAGCGCCTGGGTGATATCCACATCCCGCAGGGTGTGGATCCACAGGGATACCGGCAGCCGCAGGGCAAGAAAGCGCTTATATACCGGCGGCAGGATGTATTGGTTAGTGGTGTAGGTGGCGGCGATACGCAGGTAGGCGCGCTGCTCCAGCTCCGCCAGCGTCTCCGTCTCCGAGAGCAGCTGCTGCCAGCGTTGGGCCAGCGTCAGAAATTTCTGGCCCGCCGCCGTCAGCGTGATGCGCCGCTGGCCCTTACCCCGCACGAACAGCGGCGTGCCTACCCGTTCCTCCAGCGCCCGTATCCGCATGGACAGCGTGGGCTGGGTGATGTACAGCGCCTCCGCCGCGGCGGTCATGGTGCCGTGTTGCACCACTGCCCAGAATGTCTCGATATCCAGGTTGGTCATACTACCGTCTCCTAAAATATAAATTTTCGTTGATATTTTACACGAAAACAATCAATTTTACAAGTGCGGATATCCGTGCTATGATACGGATGTGTTCAGGGAACATCGTTGGTTCCCTAAACAGCACGCTATTTTGATTCTTTCTTTCTTCCTATTTCCCTATTTCTCCCCCTAATACCCGATAAAAAAGGACAGGTTTTTCCAGCCTGTCCTTTCGGGCTGTTTAGGGGTAGATTTTTCCCTGCGGACGTGGTATGGTAATGCTGTTGTACACAGGAGGGATAACGATGCCCGGTTTTCAGTTTTATTTTGAATTGATCGGCGCGGTGGCCTTCGCCATTTCCGGCGCAGCCCTGGCGGTGAAGAAGCATATGGACCTGTTCGGCGTGGCCATGATGGGTATGACCACTGCCGTGGGCGGCGGTATCCTGCGGGATCTGCTGCTGGGCATCACGCCGCCCGCCGCGCTGCGCGACCCCCTGCAGGCGTTGGTGGCCATCGCTACGTCCCTGCTGGTGTTTCTGGTGTGGAAGCGCTTTCACCCCGAGGGTGATCACCGGAACTGGGAGGCGCTGCTGCTGGTGGCGGACTCCATCGGCCTGGGCATTTTCTCCGTCCACGGGGCGGCGGTGGCCATCCGGGCCGGGCTGGGCGGCAATGTGTTCCTGACGCTGCTGGTGGGTATGCTTACCGGCGTGGGCGGCGGTGTTCTGCGTGACCTGTGCTGTATGGAGCACCCCTACATTTTCACCAAGCATATCTACGCCTGCGCGTCCCTGGCCGGCGCGGCGGCGTGTATGCTGCTGTGGAGCGCCGGAGAGAACCTGGCGCTGCTGACAGGCTGCGCGCTGACGGTGGTACTGCGGCTCTGTGCCGCGGTATTCCGCTGGAGCCTGCCGAAAGCGTAAACACATAAAAAAGACCGCGAAAGCGGTCTTTTTTGCTGTTATGCGGTGAGCTTCAGCCCGACGATACCGACGAGCAGCAGCCCCACGAAAATGAGCCGCGGGACAGTGACAGGCTCCTGGAAGGCCAGAATGCCCACGATGACGGCGCCCAGGGCGCCGATACCCGTCCAGATGCCGTAGGCGGTGCCCATGGGCAGCGTCTTCGTGGCCTGTGACAGGAAAAAGAAGCTGGCGATCATGCCTGCGACCGCCCATACCGACGGCCACAGCTTTGTAAAGCCCTCGGACAGCTTCAGAAATGTGGACCAGAACACCTCCAGCCCACCTGCGATGAAAAGATATACCCACGCCATACCGATTACCTCCAAAAACAAAAAACGCGCCCACAGGACGCACCTTCTAAGACCTAACGGCGCGCCCGCGAACGCCTGCCCGTCACCCGGTGGCGGCGGACAGCACAGGTACTATACCACGCCGCCGCCACAAAGTCAAGCGATCCTGCACCGCAACAAATGTTCGAAAAAACAACTTGTGACACATGGAGATATGTGGTATACTATGTTGTCGAGAATTTACGGTTTTAACCGCAGGAGGGGAGGGGTCATCATGGGCCTGCACGACGGGCATCGCCAGCGCAGCAAGCGCCGGTACCTAGCGCTGGGTGCAGAGGGGATGGAGGATCACCAGCTGCTGGAGCTGCTGCTGTTCTACGCCATTCCACGGCAGGACACCAACGAGACGGCCCACCGGCTCATCCAGCGCTTTGGCTCGCTGCAGGGGGTGCTCCACGCCGCACCGGAGGAGCTGACCTCCGTAGAAGGCGTGGGAGAAAACGCCGCCGTGCTGGTGCGGCTGGTCGGCGACATGGCCCTGCGGGCCCGGTGCTCGTCCCTGCCCCAGAAGGTGCTGAACTCCCCTGACCGCACCGGCGCGTACTTCATGGAATTGCTGGCGGGGGAGAAGAAGGAGATGCTCTACCAGGTCTGCCTGGACGCAAAGGGCAAGCTGTTGACCTGCCGCTGCATCAGCAAGGGCAGCGTGGCCGCTTCGCCGGTCAGCGTGCGCCAGGTAGTGGAGAATGCCCTGTATGCCGGCGCCAGCAGCATTATCCTGGCCCACAACCACCCCAGCGGCGTGGCTTTGCCCTCCCAGCAAGATCTGCTGGTGACGCGGCAGATACAGGAGGCGCTCTCGCCGCTGAATATTCGCCTGGCCGACCACGTGGTGGTGGCTGACAGCGATTATGTCTCCATGGCGGAAAGCGGCCTGCTGGCGCGATAAACGGAGGATACCATGCCTGATCTGAAAGTCGTTTCTGAATATCAGCCTGCCGGCGACCAGCCCCAGGCTATCGATAAGCTGGCGCAGGGCCTGGAAAACGGCCTGCGCGCGCAGGTGCTCAAGGGCGTCACCGGCAGCGGCAAGACGTACACCATGGCCAAGGTCATCGAGCGCGTCAACCGGCCCACGCTGGTGCTGGCCCATAACAAGACGCTGGCCGCCCAGCTGTGCGAGGAGTTCCGGGAATTTTTCCCCAACAACGCGGTGGAGTATTTCGTTTCCTACTACGACTACTACCAGCCGGAGGCCTACGTGCCCCAGACGGACACCTATATCGAAAAGGACGCATCCACCAACGAGGAGATCGACCGCCTGCGGCTGTCCGCCACCTGCGCGCTGCTGGAGCGGCGGGACGTGATCGTGGTGGCGTCGGTCAGCTGTATCTACGGCCTGGGCGAGCCGGACGATTTCGCCCGCATGATGATCTCCCTGCGGACCGGCATGACACTGGAGCGCGACGAACTGCTGCGGCGGCTGGTGGAGGACCGCTACGAGCGCAACGACGTGGCCTTCCAGCGCAATGTGTTCCGGGTACGGGGCGACACGGTGGAGCTGTACCCCGCCTACTATAAGGACCGGGCCATCCGTGTGGAGTTCTTCGGTGACGAGATCGAGCGTATCACGGAGTTCCATCCGGTCACCGGCGCGGCCTTGAAGCAGCTGACACACGTGGCGGTATATCCCGCCAGCCACTACGTCACGCCCAAGGACAAGCTGGAGCGGGCGGCGCAGGAGATCGAGCGCGAGCTGGCGGAGCGCAAAAAGTGGTTTGAGGACAACGGCAAGCTCATCGAGGCCCAGCGCATCGACCAGCGCACCCGCTACGACGTGGAGATGATGCGTACCCTGGGCTACTGCTCCGGCATTGAGAACTATTCCCGGGTCATCTCCCAGCGGCCGGTGGGCAGCGCGCCCATGACGCTGCTGGACTTCTTCCCGGAGGACTTTGTGCTGTTCGTGGACGAGAGCCATGTGACCCTACCCCAGGTGCGGGCCATGTACAACGGCGACCATGCCCGCAAGCAGAGCCTGGTGGACTACGGCTTCCGCCTGCCCTGCGCCTTTGATAACCGCCCCCTGAAGTTCGAGGAGTTCGAGGAGCGCTTTTCTCAGGCGGTGTTCGTCTCCGCCACCCCCGGCGACTTTGAAAAGCAGCAGGCGGACCAGATCGTGGAACAGGTCATCCGGCCGACCGGCCTGCTGGACCCCAGAGTGGAGGTCCGTCCGGTGCTGGGTCAGATCGACGACCTGGTGGCGGAGATACACGCCCGGGCGGAGAGGAACGAGCGCGTGCTGGTGACCACCCTCACCAAGAAGATGGCCGAGGACCTGACCGCCCACTTCCGTGGGCTGGGTATCAAGGTGCGGTATATGCACGCCGACGTGTCGGCCCTGGAGCGCATGGAGATCATCCGCGACCTGCGTCTGGGCGAGTTCGACGTGCTGGTGGGTATCAACCTGCTGCGTGAGGGCCTGGACCTGCCGGAGGTGTCGTTGGTGGCCATTCTGGACGCCGACAAGGAGGGCTTCCTTCGCAGCGAGACCAGCCTGATACAGACCATCGGCCGCGCCGCCCGCAACGCCGAGGGCCTGGTCATCCTGTACGCCGATACCGTTACCCCCTCCATGCGGGCCGCTATGGACGAGACGGAGCGCCGCCGGAAGCTGCAGGACGACTTCAACAAGGCCCACGGCATTATCCCGCAGACCATCCGCAAGAGTGTCCGCGAGATGGTGGAGATCAGCCACAGCGCCGAGGAGGCCTCCAAGCTGTCGAAGAAGAAGCTTTCTGACCGTGAGCGAGCTGAGACCATCGTACGTCTGGAGAAGGAAATGAAAGAGGCCAGCCGTATGCTGGAATTCGAATATGCCGCCCTGCTGCGGGATCAGATCATTGAACTGCGGGGGGAGAAATAAACCGAACCGAGAAACGACCTATGAAAAAGTACCTTTCCTATATCTACGTGATCCTCAGCGCCGTGTGCTGGGGCTTTATCGGTTTTTCCAACCGTATGCTCACAGAGGTGGGCGTATCGCTGGGCAACCGGGTGTTCATCCGGAACTTCGGCACGCTGGTGATCCTGACCATCGTGTTCGGCCTGTTTCACCGTCAGGTGTTCCGCATCAAGCTGAAGCATCTGCCCATTTTCCTGTGCTCCGGATTGCTCAGCATCCTGACGCTGAGCCTGGTCTACTTCCAGTGCCAGACCATGTGCTCCCTGTCGGTGGCGGCGGTGCTGCTGTATCTGGCCCCGTCCTTTGTGGTCATTTTCAGCGCCGTGCTGTGGAAGACACCGCTGACGAAGCGCAAGCTCATCGCCCTGGTGGTGTCCCTGCTGGGATGCGTGATGGTCAGCGGCATCATCGGCGGCGATATGACCGCTTCCTGGGCGGGTATCGGCCTGGGCGTGCTGTCCGGCCTGTGCTACGCCAGCTATACGGTGTTTGCCCACTACGGTCTGGCCCATTACGAGAGCTATACCATGATCTACTGGACATTTCTGGTGGCGGGGCTTGGCTCGGTATTTTTCGCGGACTTCGAGACGCTGCCGCTGGCCTTTTCCGGCACGCAGGGCATCGTGGGCGTGTGCGGTGTGGTGATCGTGGCCACGGTGCTGCCCTACATCTTCTATACGAAGGGGCTTGAGGGCGTGGAAAGCGGCCGCGCCTCCATCATTACCAACATCGAGCCGGTGGTGGAGACCCTCGTAGGTGTGTTCGTGTTCAAGGAGGCACTGACCGTCTGGACCGTGTTGGGTATGGCCTGCGTGTTCGGCTGCGTGATCCTGCTGGCCAATGGAGATAAAAAATGCGAAGAAAAACCTGTCAAGTCCTGAACGGCTTTCACCTGAAGCTCATCGCCGCCTGCACCATGTTCATTGACCACATGGGGCACACGCTGTTCCCAACGGTTTTGTGGCTGCGCTGCATCGGACGGCTCGCCTTTCCCATCTTCTGCTTCCTCATCGCCGAGGGCTGCGTCTATACCCGCGATCGGAGGAAATACGCCCTGCGGCTGCTGGCGTTTGCCCTGCTGTCCGAGGTCCCCTTCGACCTGATGGTGGGCGGCACGGTGTGGTATCCCTATTCCCAGAACGTGCTGTGGACGCTGTTGGCCGGTGCGCTGATCTGCTGGTGCATCGATTGGGCGCTGCGAAAGAAAACGCCGGCGGCCTTTTTGCTCACCGGCGCGGCCGTGGCCGCCGCGTTCTGCCTGCTGGAGCTGGCCGGGACGGACTATCGGGGCTGGGGTATGCTGCTGGTGGTGCTGTTCTACGGTGTCCGCCGCGTGTCCTGCGGTACCGTCGTGAAGCGAACGGCGCAGGCGGTGGGACTGGCGGTGTTCAGCATCGGCATTATGGGCGGCGTGTCCATCGAACTGTGGTCGCTGGCGGCACTGCTGCCCCTCTGGCTCTACAATGGCCGGCGCGGCTATTCCAACCGGGCGGTGCAGTACGGCTTTTACGCCTTTTACCCCGTGCATATCCTGATACTGTCCCTCATCGCCCTGTATGCGTAAACAGATAAGGAGGCTGTCCCTATGGCAAAGAACAAAGAGGAAAAAACCAACGTCATGCGGACGCTGGACCAGAAGAAAATACCCTACACCGCCCACAGCTACGACCCGGACGGCCCCATTGACGGTGTGTCCGTGGCGCAGATACTGGGCCAGCCGGCGGAGCAGGTGTTCAAGACCCTGGTGACAAAGGCCGCCAGCGGGGCATACTATGTGTTCGACATCCCGGTGGCCGAGAATCTGGACCTGAAAAAGGCCGCCAAAGCGGTGGGGGAGAAGTCCGTGGCCATGCTGCCACAGAAAGAGCTGCTGCCCCTGACCGGCTATGTCCACGGCGGATGCAGCCCGGTGGGCATGAAAAAGCAGTTTCCCACGGTGTTCCACGAGACAGCACTGCTATACGGCACCATCTGTGTCTCCGCCGGGAAGATCGGCCATCAGGTGGAGTGTGATCCCAACGCCCTTATCGCTCTCCTGCGGGCGAAAACGGCTGACGTGATCGTATAAAAATTATTTCGCTGTTGACATTAAAAATTGATTTCACTACACTTATCTGCGACCATATGTTGCAGAAATGAGGCATACCATGCAGACTGAAATTTTCATCAAGGGCGCCCGCGAGAACAACCTGAAGAACATCGACGTCACCATCCCCCGGGATAAGCTGGTGGTGCTGACGGGCCTTTCCGGCTCCGGCAAAAGCTCCCTGGCCTTTGACACCATCTATGCCGAGGGCCAGCGGCGGTATGTGGAGAGCCTGTCCTCCTACGCCCGTATGTTCCTGGGGCAGATGGACAAGCCCGACGTGGATTACATCGAGGGCCTGTCCCCGGCCATCTCCATCGACCAGAAGACCACCAGCAAGAACCCGCGCTCCACCGTGGGCACGGTGACGGAGATCTACGACTATCTGCGTCTGCTGTGGGCTCGGGTGGGCACGCCCCACTGCCCCCACTGCGGTAAGGAGATACGCCGCCAGACGGTGGATCAGATCATCGACCAGATACTGGCCCTGCCCGAGGGCACCCGTATCCAGGTGATGGCCCCGGTGGTGCGCGGCCGCAAGGGCGAGCACGCCAAGGTGCTGGAGGATGCCCGCCAGTCCGGCTTCGTCCGCGCCCGGGTGGACGGCAATATGTACGAACTCTCCGAGGACATCTCTCTGGAGAAGAACCTCAAGCACCGCATCGACATCGTGGTGGACCGACTGATCGTCCGCCCGGACATCGCAGGCCGGCTGACCGACTCAGTGGAGACGGCCTCCAACCTGGCGAATGGCCTCGTCACCGTTAACCTGCTGCGGGAGGAGAGAGATATCACTTTCTCCCAGAACTACGCCTGTGACGACTGCGGTATCTCCATCGAGGAGCTGACGCCCCGCCTGTTCTCCTTCAACAGTCCCTTTGGCGCCTGCCCCACCTGCACCGGCCTGGGCCTGCAATTAAAGGCTGATCCGGCCCTCATCATCCCCGACGGCAGCAAATCCATCCTGGAGGGCGCCATTACTGCCACCGGCTGGGCCTCCATCCGGTCCGACGGCATCAGTCGTATGTACTTCGAGGCCCTCAGTAAGAAATACCGCTTCTCCCTGACCCAGCCCTACGACAGCCTGAGCGACGAGGTGAAGAACGTTATCCTCTACGGCACCGGCGGCGAAAAGCTGGAGCTCCACTATGACCAGCCCCGGGGCAAGGGTGTGCTGTACCAGGCCTTCGAGGGCATCTGCAACAACCTGGAGCGCCGGTATCAGGAGACCCAATCCGATGCCAGCAAGAAGGAGATCGAGGGCCTGATGACCCCCTGCCCCTGCCCGGCCTGCCAGGGTAAGCGCCTGCGGCCGGAGGCGCTAGCCGTCACCGTGGGCGGCAAGTCCATCTACGACGCCACTACCCTGCCGGTGGATGATGCTCTGGCCTTTTTCGACCATCTGGACCTGACCGGCAACCAGCAGATCATCGCCGCCCAGATCCTGAAGGAGATCCACGCCCGCCTGGGCTTTCTGCAGTCCGTGGGCCTGAGTTATCTGACCCTCTCTCGTGCCTCCGGCACCCTGTCCGGCGGCGAGAGCCAGCGTATCCGCCTGGCCACCCAGATCGGCAGCAGCCTCATGGGCGTGCTGTATATCCTGGACGAGCCCTCCATCGGCCTGCACCAGCGGGATAACGACAAGCTGCTGGCCACGCTGCAGCGCCTCCGCGATCTGGGCAATACCCTCATCGTGGTGGAGCACGACGAGGACACCATGCGCGCCGCCGATTACCTTATTGACATTGGCCCCGGCGCCGGTGCCCTGGGCGGGCAGGTGGTGGCCTGCGGCACTCCGGAGGAAGTCATGGCGAACCCTGACAGCCTGACGGGCCAGTACCTCAGCGGCAAACGCACCATCCCCCTGCCGGCACAGCGCCGCAGGGGCAATGGCAGGCTGCTGACCGTCCGCGGCGCCCGGGAGAACAACCTGAAGCATATCGACGTGTCCATCCCTCTGGGGACGTTCACCTGTGTCACCGGCGTCAGCGGCAGCGGAAAATCCTCTCTGATCAACGAGGTGCTGTTCAAGGCGCTGGGTGCCCAGCTGAACCGCATGAAGGTGCGCCCCGGCAAGCACGACGCCATCGAGGGCATGGAGCATCTGGACAAGGTCATCGCCATCGACCAGAGCCCCATCGGCCGGACGCCCCGATCCAACCCGGCCACCTATACCAACCTGTTCAACCTGATCCGCGACCTGTTCGCCTCCACCCCGGACGCCAAGGCCCGGGGCTACGGACCGGGCCGGTTCTCCTTCAACACCAAGGGCGGCCGCTGCGAGGCCTGCGGCGGCGACGGTATGCTGAAGATCGAGATGCACTTCCTGTCGGATGTGTACGTTCCCTGCGAGATCTGCCGCGGCAAGCGCTATAACCGCGAGACGCTGGAGGTCCGCTACAAGGGCAAAAACATCGCCGACGTGCTGGATATGACCGTGGACGAGGCGTGGGAGTTCTTCTCCGCCGTGCCCGCCATCTGTGACAAGCTGACCACCCTGCGGGATGTGGGGCTGGGCTATGTGAAGCTGGGCCAGCCCAGCACCACCCTCTCCGGCGGCGAGGCCCAGCGCGTCAAGCTGGCCACGGAGCTGAGCCGCCGCGCCACAGGGCGGACGGTGTATATTCTGGACGAGCCCACCACCGGCCTCCACGCCGATGACGTGCGGAAGCTGTTGGAGGTGCTCCAGCGGCTCACCGATGGTGGCAATACGGTGCTGGTCATTGAGCACAACCTGGACGTGATCAAGTGTGCCGACTATATCATCGACCTGGGCCCGGAGGGCGGCGTGGGCGGCGGTACGGTGGTGGCCTGCGGCACGCCGGAGGAGATCGCCGCCTGCCCGGCGTCCTACACCGGCCAGTATCTGAAAAAATACCTGAAGTGACCGGCCTTTCCCCTGCCGCATAGGATAGGGCAGGGGGGGAGGTGGCTGCATGGAGCTTTTGCAGGACGGCGTGGTCGCCGCGCTGGCGGCCATCGGCGTCACGGCGCTGATATGGCTGGCGGCATCGCTGCTGCTGTGGCGTGAGCGCCCGGTGGACGCGGTGTATCTGGTCCGGGTCTCCGGAGACGGGACGGGACTGGATGTGACGCTGCGCCGTCTGGCCCAGAGCCGCCGTCTGCCGGTGCTGCTGGTGGACTGCGGACTGACCGACGAGGGCCGCCGCGCCGCGGCGCTGCTGTCCGATATGAACACGAAATTGCTGACGCCCCAGGAGCTGGCGGCGTACTATACGGAGGAGAATACCGCCGAACAGGGGAGGTGAGCCGATGGGCGAGCGCGTGACCGTGGAGGGCACCGTAGAGAACGTCATCTTTCATAACGAGGAGAACGGCTATACCGTGCTGCTGCTGACCGTGGAGGGCGAGGACGAGCCTGTCACCGTGGTGGGCTGTATCCCCTGTGCCGCCGCCGGCGAAGGCATGACCGTCACCGGCGTGTGGAGCGTCCATCCCGTCCACGGCAGCCAGCTCACCGCCGAGAGCGTGGAGCGCCGGATGCCGGAGCGTGAGGAGGACATGATCGCCTACCTGTCCTCCGGCATCCTCAAGGGTGTTGGTCCCGCCACCGCACAGCGGCTGGTGGAGCGCTTCGGCGCGGACACCCTGCTGGTCATCGAGCAGGAGCCGGAGCGCCTGCGGTGCATCAAGGGCATCACCGCCCAGAGGGCGAAGGAGCTGTCCGACGCCTTCCGGGCGCTGACGGGCCTGCGCCAGCTGATGGAGTTCCTGGCCCGGTATGACCTGCCGGTGTATCTGGCCATGCCCCTCCAGCGCACCTACGGCGACGGGGCCATCCAGGCCCTGCGGGATGACCCGTATATCCTGTCCCGGGCCCAGTACGGGGTAGATTTTTCCACGGTGGACGAGATCGCCATCAGCCTGGGCTTTGACGGGGACGATCCCTGCCGCCTGCGGGCGGCGCTGACCTATGAGCTGGAGCACAACGCTGCCAACGGTCACGTGTTCCTGCCCCGCGAGAAGCTGCTCTTCGCCACGTCGCAGCTGCTGGCCGTGACGCCGGACGAGCTGGAGCTGGCGCTGGACAAGCTCATCGAGGGCTTCGGCGTGGTGGAAAAGACCATTGCCGGGGTGCAGGGCTGCTATCTGCCCCGGCTGTACCAGGCGGAGACCTTCGTGGCGGAGCGCCTGCTGTCGCTGGTGCGGACGCCGGTGGAGGTGCTGCCCCGGGCGGAGAAGGTCATCGACGATATCGAAAAGGAACAGGGCGTGGCCTACGCGCCCCTGCAGCGGCAGGCGGTGTGCCTGGCGGCCCAGGGCGGTATACTGCTGCTGACCGGCGGCCCCGGTACCGGCAAGACCACGTCTCTGCGGGGCATCGTGTCTCTGTACGAGCGTATGGGCCTGGATGTGGCGCTGCTGGCGCCCACCGGCCGCGCCGCCAAGCGCCTGGGCGAGGTGACGGGCCGGGAGGCCCAGACCATCCACCGCGCCCTGGGCATGAGCTACAATGAGCTCACCGGCCAGACGGCCTTTAAGAAGAACGCACAGGATCCGCTGGAGGTCCACGCTGTCATCGTGGACGAGATGAGCATGGTGGATATCGAGCTGATGCGCTCCCTGCTGGAGGCCATGCGGCCGGGAAGCCGCCTGGTGCTGGTAGGCGACCCGGACCAGCTGCCCTCCGTAGGCCCCGGCAGCGTGCTGGGGGATATGCTCCGCAGCGGTGTGGTGCCGGCGGTGTCCCTGACCCAGGTGTTCCGTCAGGCGGAGCAGTCGGCCATCATCCGCGCCGCCCACGCCGTGGACCGCGGCGAGCTGCCGCCGCTGGAGAACAGCGGCAGCGGCGACCTCTTCTTCCTGCGCCGCCGCGCGCCGGATCGTCTGGTGCAGACGGTGGTGGAGCTGTGCCGCGACCGCCTGCCCAAAAACATGGGTATTCCCGCCGAGCAGATACAGGTGCTCTCCCCCACCCGAAAGGGCCCCTGCGGTACGGCGGCGCTGAACCGGGCCCTGCAGGCGGCGCTGAACCCGCCGGAGCGCGGTAAGCGCCAGAAGCAGTGGGGCGACATGACGTTCCGGGTGGGTGACCGGGTCATGCAGACCCGAAACAACTACGATGTGCTGTGGGAGAAGGATGACGGCTCCGGCGGCAGCGGTATTTTCAACGGCGACGTGGGCGTTATTCAGGACATCGACCCCGGCGGCGAGCTCATCACCCTGCGGTTTGACGACCGCACGGCGGTGTACACCGCTGACCTGCTGAGCCAGCTGGATATGGCCTACGCCGTCACCGTACATAAATCCCAGGGCAGCGAGTATCCGGCGGTGATATTGGCCGCGGCGTCCGCCGCGCCGTCGCTGCTGGTGCGCGGCGTGCTGTACACAGCTATCACCCGTGCCCGCAGGCTGCTTATCCTCGCCGGGGACGACGCCGTCCTGGCCCAGATGGCCGCCAACAACAAGCAGCAGCGCCGGTACAGCGGCCTGCGCCGCCGACTGAAGGAGGGATACCATGAGCAATAACGGTAGTATCAACGACGCATTGGACAAGGCCCAGCGGGGCTTGCTGGACTTCTTTTTCCCCCGCAAGTGCCCCTTCTGCGGGCGCGTGGCGGGCCGGGAGCTGCTGTGCGAGGCGTGCAAGGCGTCGCTGCCCCGGTGCGATAAGGTACGCACCGGCACCTTCGGCGAATGTGCCGCGCCGCTGTATTACGAGGGCCGCGTCCGCGACGCCCTTCTGGCCTTCAAATTCAAGCGGCGCATCGAGGACCTGAACGCCTACGGTGTGCTGATGGCCGAAAAGGCGGCGGAGGTCTACGCCGACCGCTTCGATGCCGTCACCTGGGTGCCGGTGAGCAAACAGCGCCTGAAAAAGCGTGGCTTCGACCAGTCGCGTATGCTGTGCGCCAGCCTGTGCGTGGACTGGCACACGGAGCCGCAGGAGACACTGCGTAAGGTGCGGGACAACCCGGCCCAGTCCGGTATCGGTGACCCGGCGGAGCGCCGGGCCAATGTGCTGGGCGCTTACGAGCCGGTGGACCCGGACGCCATCGCCGGAAAGCGCTTCCTGCTCATCGACGACATCATCACCACCGGCGCCACGCTCACCGAGTGCGTCCGGGTGCTGAAGGCCGCCGGGGCGGCGGACGTGGTCTGCCTGACGCTGGCCATGGCCCGTGATAATTGAGGTATGGACTTCGGCGTTTCCGTATAGAATACAGAAAATACCGCGATTTTCATTTCGCAGTTGCAATATTCTCTCTCAATCGGTATAATAGATAAATCAGAGGGTAACGGGCGCACCCGCCCGAAACGAAAGACAAGATAGAGGTGCAGTAGTATGTGTTCCATTGCAAAAGATATCGGCATCGACCTGGGCACCGCCTCCGTACTGGTGTACGTAAAGGGCAAGGGCGTCGTATTGAACGAGCCGTCCGTGGTGGCCATTGACAAGAATACCGGCAAGCTTCTGAAGGTGGGCGCCGAGGCTCAGGCCATGCTGGGCCGTACCCCCGGCAACATCGTGGCCATCCGCCCCCTGCGCGAGGGCGTGATCTCCGACTACGACATGACCGAGCGTATGCTCCGCGAGTTCCTGCACAAGGTGGTGGGCGGCTTCCAGCTGTTCAAGCCCCGCGTCATCATCTGCGTGCCCTCCGGCATCACCGAGGTCGAGGAGCGTGCCGTGGTGGATGCCGGCATCCAGGCGGGCGCCCGCCGTGTGTATCTGATCGAGGAGCCTGTGGCCGCGGCCATCGGCGCCGGAATCGACATCTCCAAGCCTGACGGCCACATGGTGGTGGATATCGGCGGCGGCACCAGCGACATCGCCGTCATCTCCCTCTCCGGCGTGGTGGAGAGCGCCTCCATCAAGGTGGCCGGCGACCAGTTCAACGAGGCCATCGTCAAGTATATGCGCCGCAAGCACAACGTGCTGGTGGGTGAGCGCACCGCCGAGCTGATGAAAATGCAGATCGGCTGTGTCTTCCCCAAGGAGCAGGAGACGTCCATCGAGATCAAGGGCCGCTGCCTGGTGACAGGTCTGCCCAAGGTCATCAACGTCAGCTCCACCGAGATGCTGGAGGCATTCGAGGAGCCGGTAGAGCGCATCCTCGAGGCGATCCACGGTGTGCTGGAGCGCACCCCGCCCGAGCTGGTGGCCGACATCTCCAACAATGGCATTGTTATGACCGGCGGCGGCAGCCTGGTGGACGGCTTTGACAAGCTGATCGAGGCCCGCACCGGCATCCACACCGTGGTGGCCGAGGGCGCCATCTCCTGCGTGGCCGAGGGCACCGGCAAGAGCCTGGATTCTCTGAACGCTATGACCGACGGCACCGTGAACCTGAGCCGCCGCAAGCAGATGAACTGAGCACAATGTAAAAGGCCGCCTAAAGGCGGCCTTTTCCTCAAGTTGCTCTTGCAACTTCCGCGAAAAAGCGCTACTATTACGATACACGAGAACGAGATAAGGAGGAACCACCATGAAGTTTTCCAGCAAGGTCTTGAAATGCGGCCTGTCCCCCATGCGGAAGTTCCACCCCTACGCGGTGGCGGCGGAGGCCAAGGGCAGGAAGATCTATCATCTGAACATCGGTCAGCCGGATATCGAGACGCCCAAGGCGTACTTTGATGCGGTGAAGCACTTTGACCTGCCGGTGTTGGCCTATGCCCCGTCCCCCGGTATCCCGGAGCTGATCGAGGCCATCCGCAAGTACTACGCCGATCTGGGTATGCACTTCGATGCCGGTGATATCCTCATCACCAACGGCGGCAGCGAGGCGCTGCAGATCACCATGAACTGCATCCTGGACGACGGCGACGAGATCCTCATCCCCGAGCCCTTCTACCCCAACTACAACACCATGGCCTACACCTGCGGCGCGAAGATCCACCCCATTCCCACCTCTCCCCACGACGGCTATCACTACGCCGACCGCGCCAAGGTCGAGGCGGAGATCAACGAGCACACCCGCGCCATCATGGTCACCAACCCCGGCAACCCCACCGGCGCCGTCCTGACGCCGGAGGAGATGCGTATGCTGGTGGACGTGGCCAAGGCCCACGACCTGTTCATCATCGGCGACGAGGCCTACCGCGAGTTCGTCTACGCCGGCGAGCCTCTGCAATCCATGGGCCAGTTCGAGGACGCGGCCGAGAACGTCATCGTCATCGACACCGTGTCCAAGCGGTTTTCCGCCTGCGGCGCCCGCATCGGCTGCATGATCTCCCGCAACAAGGAGCTGATGGCGCAGGCCATGAAGTACGCCCAGTGCCGTCTGTCCGTGCCCACACTGGACCAGGTGGCCGCTGCCGCGCTGTACACCGTCGGCCCCGACTACTTTGCCGCCGTCCGTGAGGAGTACAAGCGCCGCCGCGATACGGTGGTCAATAAGCTGCACGAGATACCCGGCGTGGTCTGCGAGTGTCCCCGCGGCGCCTTCTACATCATGGCCGCCCTGCCGGTGGACGATGCCGATGCCTTCCAGAAGTGGCTGCTGGAGGAGTTCGAGGACAACGGCGACACCGTGATGTTCGCCCCCGGCGAGCCCTTCTACGGTACCCCCGGCAAGGGCAAGAACGAGATCCGCATCGCCTATGTGCTAAAGCAGGCGGACCTGGAGCGCGCCATGGATCTGCTGGCCAAGGGCATCGCCGCCTACAACGCCCGGTAAACTGATATATGCAAAAAAAGAAAGCCCAAAAGGGCTTTCTTTTTTTGCGTAGCTTACCCCTTCAGCGCCATATCGCAGCGTGCGGGCAGGTCAAAGGCGGTGAAATAGGACTCCTCCAGCGGGATCCAGCGATCCCGGAACATCCGGAGCTTCTCCGGGCCGCTGCGGGCTTCAATGCGGCGGAGCTGCTCGGCAGCGTCCACGGTAAGGAATACCCGCAGATCATAGCTGTCCCACAGGGCCGGATGGCAGGCGTAGGCGCCCTCCACGATGGTCAGGCGCGCCGACGGGACCGTCACCGGCTCGTCCAGCGCCTGCCGCGCACAGCGGAAGGGGCGGTAGACGACAGCCTCACCGCGCAGTGCCGGCTGCAGCACTTCCGATAGAAAGCGCTCGTGGTCCACGTTTTCGCCCGGCTGTGCCAGCCGTGCAGCGGTGCGCTGCTCCGGGCGCAGAAAGAAGTCGTCCATGTGGAACACCCGGCAGGACAGCTGCGCCTGCAGCTGTGCCGCCAGCGTGCTTTTCCCGGCGCCGCAGCGGCCGTCGATGGCCGCGATGACCCGCGCCTGCCGGTCCAGCAGCGCCCGGATGACCGTCAGCAGGCGGTCGTAGTCAGCAGGGGTCATTTCGCCCTCCGGGCGGCGCGGCGCTGGATGAGCTTCACCAGCTCCACCACCGGAAGGACCAGGAAGGCCAGGGCCAGGGCCACGCCGTACTCCGTCCAGCTGACGGGGGTGAAGCCGAAGGCGTTGGCAATGACGGGCACCTCCAGCACCAGTGTTGTCAGAGCCAGCGAGCCGACCATCGCGCCCCACAGTACCTTGTTGTGGCTGGGCAGCGAGAACACGCTCTTGCGCTGGGAGCGCATATTGAAGCTGTGGAAGATCTCGCACATACTCATGGTCAGGAAGGCCATGGTCATACCGTCGTCGGACACGCCCTTGGGCATCTCGAAGTACCCGACCTCCATGCAGTGTCCGATGATGTAGGAGGTCATGGTGATGATCGTGATCAGCACGCCCTGATACAGGATGTCAAAGCCCAGGCCACCGGCGAAGATGCCGTCCTTGCTGTCCCGGGGCGGGCGGGTCATGGTATCCGGCTCACCCTTCTCCAGGCCAAGGGCCAGGGCGGGGAAGCAGTCGGTGATCAGGTTGATGAACAGCAGGTGCACCGGGTTCAGCAGTGTGAAGCCCAGCAGCGTGGCGAAGAACACGCCCAGCACCTCGCTCATGTTGCTGGCCAGCAGGAACTGGATGGCCTTGCGGATGTTGTCATAGATCCGGCGGCCCTCCTCCACGGCGGTGACGATGGTGGCGAAGTTGTCGTCGCTGAGCACCATGTCCGCCACGTTTTTCGTCACGTCCGTGCCGGTGATGCCCATGCCCACGCCGATATCCGCGGACTTGATGGAGGGCGCGTCGTTGACGCCGTCGCCGGTCATGGCGGTGATGGCGCCCTTGCGCCGCCAGGCGTTGACAATGCGGACCTTATGCTCCGGCTGCACCCGGGCATAGACGCTGTACTTCTCCACCGCCTTGTCCAGTTCCTCATCGGTGAGGCTGTCCAGCGCACTGCCGGTGACGGCCTGGCTGGCGTCGGTGATGATGCCCAGCTCCTTGCCGATGGCCACGGCGGTGTCCTTGTGGTCGCCGGTGATCATCACAGGGCGGATGCCCGCGGCGCGGCACTCGGCCACGGCGGCCTTGACCTCCGGGCGGATGGGGTCGATCATGCCCGCCAGACCGATGAAGCAGAGGTCCTGCTCCAGGTCCTCCGGCTCCTGCCGGTCAGGCAGTGCGTCGTACAGGCGCTCCGCCGCCGCAAGGACCCGCAGGGCCTTGTCGGCCATGGCTTTGTTCTCCGCCAGAATGGCGGTGCGCTTTTCCTCAGTCAGGGGCAGGATCTGCCCGCTTTCCGTATAGCTGGTGCACCGGCGCAGCACCTCGTCCGGCGCACCCTTGGTGTACTGGATAAAGCCGTTGTCCGTGCGGTGGATGGTGGACATCATCTTCCGGCCGGAGTCAAAGGGGGCCTCGCCGCAGCGGGGCTGGCGGCTCTCCAGCACAGGCTTCTTCAGCCCCTGGGCAGCGGCAAAGTTCACCAGCGCCGCCTCCGTGGGCTCACCGATGGCGCCGTTCTCCTCCAGCGCGGCGTCGTTGCACAGCGCCATGGCTGTGGCCAGCAGCTCCGTGGGGCCGGTGTGCTCCACCACGGTCATCTTGTTCTGTGTCAGGGTGCCGGTCTTGTCGGAGCAGATGACCTGGGTGCAGCCCAGCGTCTCCACCGCCGTCAGCCGCCGGATCACGGCGTGCTGCTTGCTCATGTTGGTCACGCCGATGCTCAGCACCACCGTCACCACCGTGGCCAGCCCCTCCGGGATGGCGGCCACCGCCAGGGAAACGGCCACCATAAACGTGCTCAGCACGGTGTCCAGCGTGAACTCGCCGGCCACCACCAGGTCAAAGATAAAGATGAACACGCAGATGCCCAGCACCAGCTTGCTCATGGTCTTGCCCAGCTCATTCAGCTTGCGCTGCAGGGGCGTCTGCTCCTGCTCCGTCTGGGCCAGCACACCGGCGATCTTGCCCATCTCCGTGTCCATGCCGGTGGCGGTGATGACTGCCTTGCCGCGGCCGTAGACCACCGTGCTGCCCATATAGCACATATTTTTCCGGTCGCCCAGGGGCACGTTGTCTCCGGTCAGCAGCCCCACCGCCTTGGTGACGGGGACGCTCTCGCCGGTCAGCGCCGCCTCTTCGATCTTCATGGAGGCGCTCTCCAGCAGCCGTCCGTCGGCAGGAACGGCGTCGCCGGCCTCCAGCAGCACCACGTCGCCGGGCACCAGCTGGCTGCTCTCAATGACCACCTGGTGGCCGTCCCGCAGCACCTTGCACTTGGCGGCGGTCATGGTCTGCAGGGCCTCGATGGCCGCCTCGGCCTTGCTCTCCTGCACCACGCCCAGCACCGCGTTCAGCAGCACCACCACCAGGATGATGAACACCTCGGTGAAGCTCTCGCCGCTGAGTGCGTTGGTCACGGCGGACACCGCCGCCGCTGCCATCAGGATCAGCAGCATGGGGTCCTTCAGCTGTGTCAGGAACCGCTGCAGCAGGGAGGGCTTCTCCGCCTCCTTCAGCTTATTGGGGCCGTGCTTGGCCAGACGTTCAGCCGCCTCCGCCTCTGTCAGACCGGTGGGACAGGAGCCCAGCTCCTCCAGCACCTCCTGCGGACTGCGGTTGTATTCCTTTTCCATCGTCTATTACTCCTTTATATCATGGTTTTATAATTTGAAGCAAAAAAGCAGAACAAAAAGCGAAACAGAAAATGAACCAAAGGACAACAAAAAACTCATGCACGGACAGGCTATGTCTGTGCATGAGTCTCATTCTTTCAGGACACATCGGGCGCTGCCGCGCCGGGATGACGGTGTGCCACGCCGCGCCAAAACCGGCGCTGCGGAATTACTCCCTCATTCATTATGGGGTATTTTACCCGCTTTTTTACCCGCTGTCAACCCCAAAAAGGGCGGTTTTTTACACCATTTCCGCGGCGCACAGGGCGTCAAAATACTTGTACAGCGGCATCAGTGTCCGGAAGCCCTCAATGATATCTTGTGCCAGTTCCTGCGAGAACATACGCTCGTCCGGCGCGGCGTCATGTTGTAAATTGATAGACTTCTTGTTGTACCACGCCGCCAGCAGGGGAGAGGGGGCAGTCTTTTTCCTGGCATATTCCGGGCCTGAAAGCGTGAATTGCGCCTGTTTATTGAACCTTTTGACCAGCTTTTCCAGCACCTCGGGATGCTCGTCGACGGCCTTGCGGTACGCCTCCATCAGCGCCGCCTTCGGCGCCCAAAAGCCCATGCCGTAGCTGTAATAGTCCGGCCCGATCTCAAAGTAAAACGTGGGCCGCCCCGTCCAGTCCTCGCCGCCGGCGCGGACGCAGAACCACAGGTGGTCCTTGTACGGTCCATTCCCGTGCAGCCGTCGGGCATCCCGATAGATGCGGGAGAGCTTCAGCAGAAACGGCTCCTTGGGGAATGCCGCGTGCAGGGCTTTATACACCTGCTCGCCCAGCGCACGGGTGGGGGCCAGGAGATGTGCCTCATAGTCCTGCTTATGCGCCAGAAACCAGGAGCGTTCGTTGTTGAACCGAATGCCCCACAGAAAGTCCAGTGTCTCCTGTGTATAGCCTTCAAAAGCCATGCTATGTACTCCTCTTAATTAAAGCGCTCACATGAATTTGCACAGCAGAACGGGCAGCAGCAGCGCCGGCGTCATGTTCAGGATACGCAGCTTGGTGACGCCCAGCACGTTCAGGGTGATGCCGATGATCATCAGTGACCCGGTGACGGAGATCTCGGTGATGACCGCGTCGGTCAGCACCCCCGTCAGCAGGGAGGCCAGCAGCGTCATCACACCTTCCACCGCCAGCACCGACAATCCGGAAAAGACGATCCCGATGCCCATGGAGCTGGCAAAGGCCACGGATCCGGCAAAGTCGATGACAGACTTGGCCAGCAGGATGCCGTGGTCGTTCTTCAAACCACTGTCCAGCGAACCCATCACCGCCATAGCGCCCACGGCGAACACCAGCGAGCCGCTGACGAAGCCGTCGGTGATGGGACCCATTTTCCCGAATTTCTTTTGCAGCCAGTCGCCCGCCCGGGTGACGCCGTCCTCAATGTGCAGCAGCTCGCCGATGACGGCGCCGATGACCAGCGACAGTATGGGGATGAGCTGGTTGCTGCTGCCGATGGCGCCGGAGATGCCGATGCCCATGGACACCAGCGCCGTAGCGCCAAGCACCGTCTGCCGCATTTTTTCCGGCATGAGCCTGCCGCCCAATGTGCCCAGAACGCCGCCGGCCGCAACAGCGGCGGCGTTGATCAATACACCAGTGAGTATCATGGTACAAGACCTCCGTCCTCAATAATATCCCGCACCACCGTGCCGCCCATCATCAGGCCGGCCACAGAGGGTACCCACGCCACGCTGGCGGGAACGCTGCGCCGTCCGGGTGACGGTGCTTCCAGCTGCTGTGTCTCATGGGGCAGCTCCGGGCTGAACACCACCTTCAGGTGGTGGATCCCCCGGGCGCGCAGCTCCTTCCGCATGACCCGGGCCAGCGGGCAGCCGCTGGTCTTGGAGATATCCGTGACCCGCAGCAGCTCAGGCTCCAGCTTGTTGCCGGTGCCCAGGGCCGACAGGATGGGGATGCCCCGCAGGCGGGCCTGTTGGATCAGGTCAAGCTTGCAGCTGACCAGGTCGATGCAGTCCACGATATAGTCGAATTTCCGGGAGAAAAATTCCTCCCGATGGGCGGCGTCATAGGTGGCGCAGATCGGGTATACCACCGTGTCCGGGTCGATGTCCCGCACGCGCGCCGCCGCGACCTCCGCCTTGTACTGCCCCACGGTGGAGGTCAGCGCGCACAGCTGGCGGTTGATGTTGGACACGGATACCGTGTCCTGGTCCACCAGTGTCAACGTGCCAACGCCGCTGCGTGCCAGGCACTCAGCGGCGTAGCTGCCCACACCGCCCAGACCAAACACCGCCACATGGCTGCGGCGGAGTTTGTCCAAAGCGGGTGCGCCCAATATCATTTCTGTTCTGAGAAAACGCTCGTTCATAGACTCGAAGAAGGGGCGGTCATCAGCCCACGTGCTTCATGCCGTTCTCCTGCACCACCTCGGCGCTGTCCAGCAGACCGTCCAGCCAGGCCTCGGTGTCGGTGTTGCGCAGAGCGTTCTCGGCCTGTACCTGCCAGTAGGGCACATCGTCGCCCACAAAGTACATCACATGATAGCCCTTGTAGTTAGAGCTCTCGCCGTATACGATGCCGGTGTCGCCGGACTGACGGCTCGCATCGAAGCACCAGTCGTTGAACTCGGTGACCATCTGGTTTTTGTAGATCTTGGTGTACAGACCGCCGTTGGTGTTGCTGCCGTCATCCGCACTGAGCTCGTTGGCCAGGGCCGCGAAGCTGTCCTCGGTGGCCTCGCCGGCTTTCCACTGGGCCAGCGCGTCCTCGGCTGCGGTCTTGGCCGCATCCTTAGCCGCCTGCAGGTCGGCCTCATAGGTCTCGGCCTCGCTGTCCAGTGCGCTCTCGTCTACCTTGAACAGGATGTGGCGCACGTCCTTGGTGGCGTATTCCTGACGGCCCACGCTGCGGAACACGACCACATAACAGTTGGAATCGCTGGTCACAACGGCGTTGTCGCCGGCCTTGCGCGCACTGTCAAATACCCAGTTGGCCACATCGCTGCCGTTGTTGCTGCCGGCATCGGTGCTGGTGTAGCTGGCGGACTCATAATCCTTGGCCACATCCTCCAGCGCCTCGCCGCCCTGCACGCGCGCCAGCACAGCGGCGGCATCGCTCTCGGCCTTGGCCTTGGCGGCGGCGTTCTCCTCATCGGTGGGCTCCACGGTGTTGCCGTCATCGTCCTTGGTGCTGTCGGCGGTACCCTTGAAGCACAGGGATTCATAGCTGGCCACGTCAAAGCTGCTCTTGTTGCCCTGATAGTAGGTCTCCAGGTCGCTGACGGTGTAGGTCAGCTCCTCGGCGTAGTGGCTCTGGTAATGGGTGGCCACGTCCACCAGCTGTACCATCTCCTTGAAGGTATCCACGGTCATGTTCTTGCCGTAGATCAGCTTCAGATACGTCTTCGTGGAGTAGCCGTTCTGCTTGGCGGCGGCGTTGAGCTCCTCCATAGTGGCATCCAGCTCCTCCTGAGTGTGCTCATCGGCGCCCATGCCGTTGGCCTCAGCCTCCTGGGCGGTCAGCACGTACATGGCCAGCTGCTTCACCGCGGTGTCGCGGACATACTGCTCCCATGTGACATCACCCTCGTCCTCGATACCCAGCGCGGTCTTCATGGTGTCGCTCACCACCTGCTGGTCCAGGGATTTGGACGTATCGATGCCGTAAAAGCTGGCATAGCTGCTCTTCACCAGACTGCTCTTCACGTTGGCGTAGAAATACTCCACCTGCCCGGCGGTATATTTCTCACCGTTGATTGTCACGGCGGTGGCGCTGCGCTGCAGCACGCCGGAGTTATACACCAGCAGTACCGCGGCCACGATCACGAACACGCCGGCGATCACGCCGTACAGGATATTGTTCTTGCGTGCCTTGGCCTTCTCCTCCGCCTCGCGGATCTTCTTGGGGTCGGTGACGCCCTGGGCCGCCAGATCCTGCCGGATCTTCTTTTCTCTTGATGCGCTCATTGAAATTCATTCCTCTCGATTTTGGGCGCAATACGCCCTTGTTTGGTAACATACTCGGTCATTATATCGTATACCGCACCTTTTCGCAAGAGGGAAACGCCTGGAATTTGTGAACATTTTACCTTACCGCGCTCACTGAGCACAAGACCCCCATTCCGTTTCGGAATGGGGGTCTTGTGCTCAGCGACAGGCAGCGGCCATGTTATAACCTGCACAACTCGCAGGTGGGTCGTCTCCGGCTGACTTTACTGCTTCCAGCATCCGCCCGCATACGGCAGGCGGGAGGCCTGCAAACCATCTGCCGATCCGACGTCCCGTATAACTAATGTCAGGATAAATAGAACCGCTGCCCATCGCTCAATTTTCCGCCCTGCCTTCGTCAAATCGGCTCGACGTACAGAAAGTACGCCATCGCCGCTTTGCCATCGGCAGGACGAGAAATCCTGCCGAAGGAGTGGCGTGTATCTTTTTCGCTGCACCGCCGCGCCTCGTCTTGGCGAAAAATCCAGCCATTTTCCGGCGCAGCCGGCGGCGTCTCGCCATCGGCAGGACGAAAAATCCCGTCGAAAGATCACTCGTCCTCGTCGGCCAATATCTGCTCCATGAACAGGTCGTAGACTTTATCCAGCTCCTCATCGCTGTCCAGGGTGCTCAGCAGCTCCTCGCCGTTTTCCATAACGGACTTCAGGATCACCAGGCCGTACTCCTCGGCGGCTTCCTCGTCGGCATCATCCTCCACCACGGGGAAGAACGCCATGTAGGTCTGGCCGTCCACTTCCAGCGCGTCCACGTATTCCAGTTCAATGTCGTTGCCGTCCTCGTCGGTCAGGGTGATGAAGTTGGGGCCGAATTCCTCGCTCATGGGAGAGTCCTCCTTTGTCTTTATATCCATAGTATACCCGAAAGCTGGAGAAAACGCAAGTGGAAGCATTCGGCAGTTTCTGCCATCTGTCGGACTGAAAATCGGTGGAATGGGGGAAAATAACGGGAATTGAGCAGCCAAACGGGCGGATTTCTGCAAAAAATCCTCTTTTTTGCATTTGACAAGTATGGTAGAATGTTCCTTATAGTGGATTGGTATGTGAATTTTGACCCCGGAACGAAAAGAATACACAGGAACATCAATAAAGAAAGGAAGGTGCCCTGTCTTGAGTGAGAACAAGCGCAGACGGTCGTCGTCCACCGGCTTTTGGGGACGCATCCGGCAGAGCGCCCGGCACATAGAAAACGAGGCAAAGGAGGGTGCGCGCCGGGTAGAGCACAGTGCCGCCGAGGGTGCGCGGCGCGTGCAGCATGACGCGCAGGAGCGTGTGCGGAACATGACCCCTAAGCAGAAGAACGGCTGGAAGAAGGCTGGACGCATCATCGGCACGCTGCTGCTGGTGTTCGTGCTTACGGCGTCCATCTTCGCCGGTATCTTCATGGCGTACATCAACAGCGCCATGCGCGGCAAGGTGGAGGTCTATCTGGACGAATTCGAGACCCAGGTCTCCACTGAGCTGTATTACCAGGACCCCGACACCCAGGAGTGGGTCATGTACCAGACGCTGTACATGGACGAAAACCGCATCTGGGTGGACCTGGAGAACATTCCCAAGTACCTTCAGGATGCGGCGGTGGCCATTGAGGACAAGCGGTTTGAAAAGCACCACGGCGTGGACTGGAAGGGTACCACCCGCGCCATTCTGTACACCCTGTTCGGCAAGAACGTGCAGGGCGGCTCCACCATCACCCAGCAGCTGGTGAAGAACGTCACCGGCGACAATCAGGTGACGGTCAAGCGCAAGATCACGGAGATCTACCGCGCACTGGAGCTGGAAAAGCGCTATGAGAAGGACGAGATCCTTGAAGCCTACCTGAACGAGGTCTACTTCGGCCAGCGCTGCTCCGGCGTGATGACGGCGGCGCGGGTGTATTTTGGCAAGGACGTGTCCGAGCTGTCATTGGCCGAGTGCGCCAGCATGATGGGCATCACCAACAACCCCTCCATGTACGATCCCTTCATTAGCTCCTGGACCCGCGAGAACAACCGGGAGCGCCAGCTGACCATCCTCAGCGAGATGCTCTCTCAGGGCAAGATCGACCAGGAAGAGTATGACGCCGCCGTGGCCGAGGATATCCAGTTCGCCAACGGCTTTACCATCTCCGGCAAGTATGTGGGCAGCGACGGTACCGGCACCGAGCTGGACACGGAGGATACCACCGATACCAGCGACGATACCGCCTCCCCGGCGGATGACAGCACCCCCACCATCAAGGGCAGCAACTCCTGGTTCACCGATGCCATGATCACCGATGTGGCCGAGGCACTGGTGGAGAAGCTGGGCATCACCGAAAAGGTCAACAGCGAGGGCAAGAAGGTCTCCGCCTACGACCAGGCCATCAACATGGTCTACAGCAAGGGCTACAAGATCTACACCACCCAGAATCCCAAGTATCAGAAGATCGCGGAGGATGTGTGCTATAATCTGGAGAATATCCCCTATACCAGCAGCTATACGAACGCAGCCGGTGAGCAGGTGGAGGATCAGCTGCAGATCGCCCTGACCATCGTGGACCCCACCAACGGCTATGTGGTGGCTATGATCGGCGGTGCCGGTGAGAAGGTGGTGGACCGCGGCTGGAACTGGGCCGTGAACGCCCGGCAGTGCGGTTCTGCCATCAAGCCTGTGTCCACCTACGCCCCGGCACTGGACAACGGCACCATCAACGGCGCGTCGGTCATCGACGACTACCCCATGCTGCTCAACGGCGACGTGTGGCCGCGAAACGACAACTGGCGCTATCAGGGTCTTATGCCCCTGCACCTTGCGCTCCGACAGTCCCTGAACACCTGCGCCGTGCGCATCAATCTGGCCTACGGCGTTACCAATTCTTACGATTTCCTTGTGAACAAGCTGGGCTTCAAGAACCTGACCTACACCGACTCCCAGCAGGTGGGCAACATGGCCCTGGGCGGCTTTGAGAAGGGCGTTACCACCGAGGAGATGGCCGCGGGCTTCGCGACCTTCGTCAACGAGGGCGTGTATACCGCGCCGCGCACCTTTATCCGGGTGGAGGATGCCAACGGCAACGTGATCCTGGAGAACGAGGCCCAGTCCACCGTGGCCATGAAGAACACCACTGCGGCGCTGATGAACAGCCTCCTGCAGGAGGCATCCCTGCAGGGCACCGGCTATCAGGCGCAGTTCCCCGGTATGCACATCGCCGGTAAGACCGGTTCTACCAACAGCAACAAGGACCGTTACTTCGCGGGCTATACGCCCTATTACAGCTGCGCCGTCTGGGCCGGCTATGAGCATAACCAGCGCATCGTGGCCAGCGGCAACCCCTGCGCCGTGATCTTCCAGAAGGTCATGAAGGCCATTCATGAGGATCTGCCCGACAAGGACTTCTTCTCCTGCTCCGGCCTGACCAGCGTATCGGTCTGTGCTGACAGCGGAATGCTGGCATCGGAGAACTGTGCCCTGGACGTTCGCGGCAGCCGCGTCTACACGGCCCTGGTGGCGGCGGATAATGCCCCCACCGCCGTCTGCACCATGCACACCGCCCCCACCTACACCGTCAACATGGCGGACAGCGACGGCAACGTGACCACCGTTACCGGCTCCGTGCTGAACTACCAGCGTGAGCTGATCGAGGGCCACGACGAGATCGTGGTGGAGGACGCCTTTATGATGCTGGGCGGCTGGAACGGCTTTTTTGGCGACGAGGCGGACGACGACTTCAATATGCCCGACGGTGATCACGACACTACGGTGGCGGGGCCGCCGGACACCACAGACCAGCCGAGCAACGTGGATGATTTTATCCGCGCAGGATGATAAAAAAGGAGACGCGAAAGCGTCTCCTTTTTTGCCCAGGAGTGGGTGCCATGTCAAGGGCCGCCGCTGGCGGCCTTGTTTTTCGCGCAGCAAAATCGCCGCACCAAAAGAAAAGAGACATCCGAAAGGATGTCTCTTTTCTTTTGGTACGAATAGTGATAACGACAAACTCTGAAACCCGCATAAAATCTACATTTTTTAACGCTGCCGCAAATGCTTTTATACCATAACACAAATTGAATAGGAAATCAACACGCCGCCCAAGAGAGACTATGGGCGGCGTTTGCTATATAAACGCAAGGAAGGAGATGGTGCCGTCCCGTTTATCCGTGGGTCTAACGAAGGTTAGGCCCTTTTTTCATGCCAGAACAAAGGAGGTTGCGAAATGGCAAAAGAAAATACAGCCAGTACAACGGATCAGGTATCGCCTGTCAAGGATGTGGAGCAGAAAAAACCTGTTCCTCCCGCCCCGGAGGTATCGGAAGTGAAGTCCGAGCCTCCTGCTAACGAGGGCCCCGCCACCCTGTTTGAAATGGCGGAGGGTCCCTCCGACCCCGGCAAAAAGGATATTCCTCCGCCGGAGAATGTTGTGATCCCGTTTGAGAAGATCAACGAGATCAAGGCCGAGAAGGAGGCGGCGTCCGGGAAAGCCGAGAAGGCCGTGGACGACAAGCAGCCGAAGCCTCCGGCCAGGGATGCCGTTAAGAAAGAGCCTCCGGCCCCGGCCAAAGCACCGAAGCAGAGCAAAGCCCCCAAGGACAAGGCGGCTCCTGCCAAAGCAGACGGCGCAAAGGCGGTAAAGGCTCCCAAGGACAAAGCCCCGGCGAAATCGGAGCCTCCGGCCCCAAAAACCGAACCCCTGGCCAAGGCCGCGCCTGTGGCGGCCCCACGCTCCCAGGAAGTGGAGCAGGTCGTATACATCAAGCTGTCGGAGCTGCACCCCTTCAAAAATCATCCGTTCCAGGTCCGGGACGATGATGAAATGCGGGCCATGGTGGAGAGCGTCAAGGACAAAGGCATTACCAATGCCGCCGTAGTCCGTCCCCGGGAGGGCGGCGGATATGAGATGGTCTCCGGCCACCGCCGCATGAAGGCCAGCGAGCTTGCCGGTTTTGCGGACATGCCCTGTATCGTCCGCAATCTGACGGATGAGCAGGCCATCACGCAGATGGTGGAGGACAACACGACCCAGCGCGAAAGCATCCTCCCCAGCGAGCGTGCCAAGGCGCTGAAAATGCAGTTGGAGGCCATCAAGCGGCAGGGCGCCCGAGGCGACCTTGCCACTTCGGGCCAAAATGGCCCGAAGTTGGAGAACGGCCAGCGGTCCAATCAGATCGTTGCGGACCGCAATAAGATGGCGGTCAAGCAGGTACAGCGGTATATCAAACTCAACGATCTTGTCCCGGACCTTATGAAAATGGTGGATGCGAAAAAGATCGCGTTCACCCCCGCCGTGGAGCTTTCCTACATCAAGCCCAAAAACCAGCGGTATATCGCAATCGCCATTGAGGGCCAGCAGTCGGCCCCCTCTCTCCCAGGCGCAGTGCATGAGAGAGCTCGACCAGAAGAACATGCTCAACGGCGACGTGATCGACGGTATCATGCTCGAAGAAAAAAAGGAGGTAGACAAAGTGATTATTTCCAGTCAGGAGCTCAGCCAGTATTTCGGCAAGGACAAGACACCCCGTGAAATGAAGGATCAGATTCTGAAACTTCTGGACGAGTGGAAGGGCAAGCAGAAGGAGATCGCCAAACCGGAAAAGAAGGCCGAGCAGGAAAAGTAAGAGAGACTTCGGACCATGTTGGCCCGAGGTTGCTTTCTCTCCCAATGACACGGCTCTTGAATGATTCCCCGTCGCCGGTTGCTTTTTCGCATATCCGGGCGCAGGCCGTCAAGAGTGGCTTTGCCACCGCCGCAGGCGGCTTTGCTCTTGACCGCCCACCCCGGATATGCCATCTGTCATCAAGCGACGGGGATGATTCTCCAGAGCCGCTCCCTTCCCAAGAATGGGAAGGGCGGGGAGATGGGTTGACCCCAACGACTGAACAAAGGAGGTATCGGCCATGAAACGGCCCCTGGCATATATCACCGCCGCGTGGAGCGGCGAGCACGAAAAGGACGGCCAGCAAGCGGCGGGCTATTGCCGCGCTGTGTATGAGGCGGGCTTTTCCCCGCTTTGCCCCGTCCTCTATCTTCCCCTGATCCTGAACGACGCCATCCCGGAGGAGCATAAAAGCGGGATCGACATGGGCCGCGACCTGCTCCGGCGGGCCCATGTCCTTGTGGTATGCGGGGATGCAATCGATGAGGCCGTGAAAAACGACATTGCCGTTGCCGCCCGACTGAACATCACCGCCACCACCCTTGCGGGCATCCTGGATGTGAAGCGGCAAGGACAGGAACATGATGCTTGAAGCCTTTATCACTAATCTCGGCAGGTATAACGAGGGCTACCTTGACGGGGCCTATTTGAAGCTACCGGCTGAGAAGGAAGATATGCAGGCGCTCTTGAAGAAGATCCATGTGGACGGTGTTCGGTACGAGGAAATCTTTATCACAGATTACGAGACCGATGTTCCGGGCCTGTACGACTGCCTGGGTGAGTATGAGAGCATCGACGAGCTAAACCACCTGGCCCATGCGCTGCAAGAGGTGGAGGATCAGCACGACATGGACAAATTCGCCGCCGCCGTGGAGCTGGGAGAACGGACCGGCAGCATCAAAGACCTTATCAATCTGGCGCAAAATCTGGATTGCTACTACTTCTACCCGGACATCAAGGACGAGGAAGATTTGGGCCTGTATTTCGTGGAGGAGCTGGGCGCTCTGGACATTCCCGATAATCTGCGGGCCTTCTTCGACTTTGAAGCCTACGGGCGCTGCCTTGCCATGGAGGGCGGCGCGTTTACGGATGGGGGCTATATTGAAGGCGAACTCCGAGGCTTTGTGGAGGTCTATTCCGGCAGAGAGGACATCCCGGAGGAACACCGCATTTTCGCTTACCCCGAGCCCGCATCCATCCGGGAAACGCTGCAAACGTACCAGGATTTGAGCGCAAAGTCTCCCGGGACGGAACGCCCCGTCCCGGCAAAGGCTGCGGAACGATGAAGAACTGCGACTTCGGGCCATGTTGGCCCGAAGTCGGGAAAGGAGGGATTGATTGCAGGAGGAACTGGAACGCAAGACTGTCGCTATCCTATACAACGGCGGCAAGCTGTCCGCCCGGACACTGGCAAGGCTCGCCGCCGTGCTCGTCCGAATGGCGCAGCAGGCATATCAAAAGGGCCTGACGCCCCATGGAAGACAGTCGGTAAAGAAGCTGATGAACCACCGCACCGGCACCGAGGCGGCGGAGTATGTCGGCGCTCCCCGGCAGTTTGACCGGGTAGCCCGGAAATTCAACGTGGACTACGCCTTTTACAAGGTCGCGCCGGAAAAATACCTTCTGTTCTTCAAGTCGGGACAGTCTGACGCGATTACCGCCTGCCTTTCCGAATACAGCAAGCGGATGATGAACAAATCCCGCCGCCCCTCCATCCGGCAGCAGTTGCGGTTCTTCGGAGAAAAGGCCCGCGTGGAGAACAAGGCTCGGGAGCTGAAACGGGAGGTCGGCCATGTGGACAGGTAAAATCCGCAGGTATGTCCTGCTCAATCTCCCGTATGCCTTTGTGTTTTGGGTCTGTCTGAAGCTCGGCACGGCCTACCGGCTGGCCGAGGGCGCGGATATGGGACATAAGCTCATCCATATCGTCAAAACCATCGGCCCTGCCTTTCGCTCCTTCGCGCCGGGCCTCAACTCCCAGGACTGGCTTGTGGGGCTGATCGGCGCGGTCATCATACGGCTTGTTGTGTATGTGAAATCAAAAAACGCAAAGAAATTCAGAAAGGATGTGGAATACGGCAGCGCCCGGTGGAGTGCATAATCTTAACTGTAAACAACGACTTTATGGACGCAGGAGGATATGCACATGAGCAATTACAATAAAATCACAGCCCTTTACTCCCGCCTTTCCGTAGGCGACGAGGACAGGGACGGCGGCGAGAGCAACAGCATACAGAACCAAAAAATCTTTTTGGAGAACTACGCCAAAGGGCAGCACCTAACCAATATCCGGCACTACATTGACGACGACGAAAGCGGCAGGTTTTTTGACCGTTCTGCTTACTCCCGCATGATTGAAGATGTGGAAAGCGGAAAAATCGGTGTGTGTATTATGAAAGACCTTACCCGCTGGGGGCGCGACTATCTCCAAGTCGGAAACGCTATGGAGATTTTCAGGCGGAACAATGTGCGCTTTATCGCAGTCAACAACGGCATAGACAGCGAAAACCCCGACACATTAGAGTTTGCCCCCTTTATCAATATCATGTCGGAGTGGTACGCAAAGGACATCAGCAAGAAAGTGAAAACGGGCATTAAGACCAAAGGCATGAGTGGAAAGCCGATTGTCACCGAAGCCCCTTACGGCTATGTCAAAGACCCGGACAACAAGGATTTTTGGATAATCGACGAGGAAGCCGCCGAGGTTGTCCGTTTGATTTTCCGTCTGTTTATCGGTGGGAAGAACCGCAATCAAATCGCCGTATATCTGACACAGGAGCAAATCCCAACCCCCACTTTCTACATGAAAGACCGCGGGCGGGGAACTTGTAAAAATAAGACGCTCAACGAGGATAACCGTTACAAGTGGAACAAAGCCACGCTGACCCATATCCTCACGCGGCAGGAGTATTGCGGCGATGTAGTCAACTTCAAGACTACAAAGCATTTTCGGGATAAGCGAAACCACTATGTAGACAGAAGCCAGTGGCACATCACAGAAAATGTGCATGAGCCGATTATTGACCGCACCGACTTTGAAAATGTGCAGCGGATTTTGGAAAACGCACCTGTCAAACGCCCCAACGGGGACGGAGAAATCCACCCTCTGTCCGGCTTGCTTTTCTGTAAAGACTGCGGCGCAAAAATGCACATTCGCATAGATTACCGAAACGGCGGCAAGCGCCATGTTGCCTATTGCAGCGAGTACCACAAGGGAAAAGCCAAAAATCCCAAGTGCAGCTCTCCGCACATCATGGACGCGGATCTGCTCATGCAGACCGTAGCAGATGTGCTGAAAAAAATCGCGGAATACTCTATCAGCAACCGGGCAGAGTTTGAAGCCTTAGTGAAAAAGAGCCTTGCCATGCAGCAGACCGACAAGACAAAGAAACAGCAAAAGCGTATCCCGCAAATCACGACGCGCCTTGAACAGATTGACAAGGTGCTGAATAAACTTTATGAGGACAACGCGCTGGGGACTATCCCGCAAGACCGCTATGAGCAGATGTCGCAGAAGTATTCCGAAGAATACTACTCACTGAAAGCCGAGCTTGAACAGCTTAGGGAACAGCTATCCGCTTTTGAGAACGCGGGAGGACGGGCGCAGAAGTTTGTAAAGCTGATAGACCGTTACGCTGACTTTACCGACCTTACCCCGACTATCCTCAACGAGTTTATCAGCCGGATTGAAGTGCATGAGCGTGACAAGAAAAGGGCGAAACAGGCTATTCAGCATATCGGGATATATTTTAACCATATCGGCAGATTTGAAAATGAACTGACACAGCTTGCAGAGCCGACAGAGCAGGAAATCCGGCAAATGCGTGAGGAAATCGAAGAAGCAAGAAAGGAAAAGAGCCGCGCCTACCACCGCAACTATTCAAGAGAATACCGGGCGAGAAATCTTGAAAAGAGGCGGGAGTACGACCGTATCAAAGCGCGGGAATATCGGGCGAAGAAAAAGGCGCAGGCTGCCGCCGCACTGTCCGCACCATAAAACAGAATAGCAACATCATAGAGGGATTTTCCGAACTACGGGAAGTCCCTTTTTTACGCCCGGAGAAAGGAGTAACCTATTGACAGAAAAGAAAGGAACACCCACCCCACCGACCAAACCGGACGGAGTTATCACGACACAGAGAAACGGGCAGACCATTGTTGCGGAGCTGTTTTTTAACCACAACGCCACAGAAACATTCTCCGACAAGCTGCTGAAAACGATACTTGCCGACAGTCTGCGTTTTTCTGCGTCTGACGGTCAAGAGCCGGAAAAAACAGAAATCTTGCGATAACAGCCGCCCC
>ERZ1026997.12-NODE-12-length-122007-cov-19.860109_pt1 | contig 122007 bp, 108 predicted proteins | sample MGYA00519289_ERZ1026997 | MGnify/ENA primary metagenome ERZ1026997 (study PRJEB26926, sample SAMN06164455) | human gut metagenome | biome: ENVO:00009003; feature: ENVO:2100002; material: ENVO:00002003 | host: Homo sapiens | place: USA | collected 2012 ... | reverse complement strand
TGATCTTTATAGCTGTTATCATCACATTTTAGACTTGTGTACGGATTGGGAATCCTCTGCTACAACGTTCTTCATGAACATACCGACTTCCTCTTTCCCCACCGACACGGATCAGACAGGAATCCTCCTCATCCGTTCCCTGGGCATTCCTCCCATGGACGCTTTCCTTCTTCTAAAGGACCTCCTGGACACCAGCCGCGGAAGAGGCGACAGAATAACCCGGGCCAAACGATGCATACGGCTGGGAGGAGAGGCTCTTGCCGACAGGGAAACAAGCGTGCCGTTTTCCCAGGCTGTCCGCGCCAGCCTGGAAGCAAGAAAACACCGCCGGCCCCGCACCCTGCAGGAAATCCGCTATATGGCTGCCCGGATGATGAAAAAATGCCCGGAACTGGCAAGAAAACAGGTCCGTTCCATCACGCCGGAAGATTGCGAGCGTTATCTCCGCAAAAGCTTTTCCACTCCCCGCCAGCGGCACAAGGGGCGGCTGATCCTGAGCGGCATCCTGAATTTTTCCCTGAAGCGCGGGTGGTGCCGCAGAAACGCGGCCTTTCTGGTTCCTCCCCCCATCCTCAGGGAAAAACGCATCAGGGCCCTTTCCCTGTACGAGGCAAAACGGCTTCTCCACACCGCGGAACAGTTGTTCCACGGGGCATGCCTGCCGGCCTGCGCCCTGATGCTGTACGCGGGCATACGCCCCCACGAAGTCAAAAGGCTGACCTGGAAGCACATCAACCTGAAATCCGGCCTGGTTTCACTGGCGCCCAGCCATACCAAAACAGGCGGGAGCCGCCATGTTTCCATCCTTCCCGTGCTGGGCGCCATCCTCAGCCGGACGTCTTCCGCCGGTTCCCCCTCCCGTCCCGTTTGCCCGCCCAACTGGGAAAAGAAATGGAGGGAAGTAAGGCGCCGGTCCGGCATCCTGAAAAAAAGCGGATGGGTGCAGGACGTGCTGAGGCATACCTACGCCTCCTACCACCTGGCCCATTTCTGCAATCAAAACCTTCTTCAGAAGGAGATGGGGCACTCCTCCCCCTCCCTGCTTTTGGCCCGTTATCTTAACATGGACGGAATCACCTCCGCAACCGGCGCCATGTTCTGGACGCACAGCTTCATTCCTCCCGCTCCGTTAAAGAAAAACTGACAAAAATCCGTCTGGAATTGCGCGGCCAAAGACGGACAATCCTCTGCGCCGGGAATGTCCGGCGCCCCTCTTTTTCCAACCTTTCCGCCATTTTCCAACCATGCCAGCAACCAGCCCTCCCCGCGCCTGGGCCGAAATCGACCTCGGGGCCATCCGCCATAACCTGAATGTCGTCAAGCAGGCGGCCAAAGGGGAATATTACATGCCCGTCGTGAAGGCAGGCGCCTACGGCCACGGGCTGGAACAGGTTTGCCGCACGCTGGATTCGGAAGGCATCGCTTTCTTCGGGGTGGCCAATGTGGGGGAAGCCCGGCGCATCAGCCAGGCGGGCTGCCGCACCCGCCCTTACATCCTGGGCCCCGCGTTCCCGGAGGAACGGGAGGAAATCGTGCTGAACGGCTGGCGCTCCTTCATTTCCACCATGGAGGAAGCAGAGCATTACAATTCCCTGGCGCGGCTGTACGGAAAGACGCTGCCCATCCACCTTTCCGTGGATACGGGAATGGGCCGCGGAGGATTCCTGCCGGACCAGCTTGAAGAACTGCTTTCCCGCCTGGGAGAACTGGACAGCCTGTATCCGGAAGGCCTGGGAGCACACCTGCCCTGCGCGGACGAGGACCGGGAAATCACGCTCAGGCAAATCGCCCTCTTTGAACGGATGGCCGCCCGCATCCGGGAGAAACTGCCCTTGAAGTATTGCCACCTGGCCAACAGCGCCGCCTCCCTGGATTATGAAATTCCCTCCAACAACATGTGCCGCCCCGGGCTGGTGCTGTACGGGTTTTCCCCCATTGACTCCCCATGGGCCTCTCAATTAAGGCCGGCCATGGCTCTTTTTTCCCGCCTGACGGTGGTGCGCACGCTGCCGGAAGGCCACGGCATTTCCTACGGGGGCACTTATGTGACGGACCATCCCACCAGGGTGGCGACCGTGGGCATAGGCTATGCGGACGGCTACCTGCGTTCCCTGGCCCATAAGGGCGCCCGCGTCATGGTGGACGGGGTTTCCTGCCCCCTTCTCGGGCGCGTGACGATGGACCAGATCATCGTGGACGTCAGCCGGGCGCCGCACGCGGAACCGGGCATGACCGCAGAAATCATGGGGCCGCATATCCCCGTGACGGAACTGGCTGAAAAGGCCGGCACCATTTCCTGGGAAATTTTTACCGGAATAGGCCCCCGGGTTCCACGCCATTACAATTATTAGACTTTCAACCGGGGAAGAAGCCCGCCATTCCGCGTGGAACCTTCATTCCCTATTGACGGGCATCCGGAAATATCGTTTATTTAACCGATATGATGAAGGTTTCCACCAGAGGACGTTACGCGCTGCGCCTGATGATTGATCTCGCCCATCACCGCAACGAAGGCTACGTTTCCCTGAAGGAGATTTCCGCCAGGCAGGACATTACCGTACGTTATCTGGAACAGATTATCGCCATCCTCTTGAAAGCGGGATTTGTCCAGAGCTTCCGGGGAAAGGCGGGAGGATACCGCCTTTCCAGACATCCGCGAGAATACACCACGGAAGAAATCCTGAAACTGACGGAAGGCTCCCTTCTGCCTATTTCCTGCACGGCTCCCCACGAAAATCCGTGCCCGCGGGCGGCAGGATGCGCCACGCTGCCTTTCTGGCGCGGGCTTCAGCAAGTCATTGAGAATTATTTGCGCCGCGTAACGCTGGAAGATCTGGCCGAACAGCAGAAGGAAATCGGCTGCGACTACGGAGCCGGCATTTAAGCAGCGGCCGCGGGCCTGAACATTTCTCCACCTTTTCCCATTCCGGCCCATGTCCCGTTTTTTTTACCCGGAGCTTGACATGGGCTTTCCTTTTCATTATCTATTCCCTAGTTTTCCGATAGGAATATAAAAACATGAGCAAGAACCATCGATTTGAAACACGCCAGATCCACGTGGGTCAGGAAAGTCCGGACCCGGCCACCGATGCGCGCGCCGTGCCTATTTACGCCACCACTTCCTATGTCTTCAAAGACTCGGAACAGGCGGCGGCCCGTTTTGCCCTGGCGGAGCCGGGCAATATTTATAACCGCCTGATGAACCCTACCGCAGATGTTTTTGAACAACGCATCGCCTCCCTGGAAGGAGGGGCGGCCGCGCTGGCCGTCTCCACCGGGGCCGCCGCAGTCACGTATGCCATCCAGAACATCGCCCGGGCCGGGGACCACATCGTTTCTTCTTCCACCGTATATGGCGGAACGTACAATCTCTTTGCCAATACGCTGGCGGACGCCGGCATAGAAACCACTTTCGTGGACGCGAGGGACGTTCAGAATTTTTCCAGGGCCATCCGGAACAATACCAAGGCCCTGTACGTGGAAAGCCTGGGCAACCCGAACTGCGACATCGTGGATATGGAAGCGCTGGCGGAAGTGGCGCACGCCCACGGCATCCCGCTCATTGTGGACAGCACGTTCGCCACGCCCTTCCTGTTCCGCCCCCTGGAACACGGAGCGGACATCGTGGTGCATTCCGCTACCAAATTCATCGGCGGCCACGGCACGGTGATGGGCGGCGTGATTGTGGACGGCGGCAAATTCGACTGGACGCAGAACGACAAGTTCCCCGGCATCAGCAAGCCCAACCCCAATTACCACGGAGCCGTGTTCGCGGAGGTATGCGGCAATCTGGCCTATATCGTCAAAATCCGGGCCACCCTGCTGCGGGATACGGGAGCCACCATCAGCCCGTTCAATTCCTTCCTGCTTCTCCAGGGGCTGGAAACACTTTCCCTGCGGGTGGAACGCCATGTGCAGAACGCTTTGCGCGTAGCGGGCTATCTGTCCTCCCATCCCCAGGTGGAAAAAGTGAACCACCCCTCCCTGCCGGACCATCCGGACCACGACCTTTACAAGAGATATTACCCGAACGGGGGCGGCTCCATCTTCACCTTTGAAATCAAGGGCGGCGCGGAAAAAGCTCGCAAGTTCTGCGAAAGCCTGGAACTATTCTCCCTGCTCGCGAACGTGGCGGACGTCAAGTCCCTGGTGATTCACCCTGCCTCCACCACCCACTCCCAGATGACGGAGGAAGAACTGAAGGCGGGGGGCATTACGCCATCCACCGTGCGACTCTCCATCGGGACGGAACATATCGACGATATTCTGGAAGATTTGGAACAAGGCTTCCGCGCCATTCTCTAACGATTTGACGGCAGCAACGCTCTTTCCCTACAAGCCATGAAAATTTACAAAAACATTACGGAACTGATCGGCGGCACCCCGTTGCTGGAACTGACCAATTACGAACGCAGGAACGGCCTGAACGCCACCATCCTGGCCAAGCTGGAATACCTGAACCCCGCCGGCAGCGTGAAAGACCGCATTGCCCAGGCCATGATTGACGCGGCGGAAGCCGCCGGAGAGCTGAAGCCGGATTCCGTCATCATTGAGCCCACCAGCGGAAACACGGGCATCGGCCTGGCGGCGGTGGCCGCTTCACGCGGGTACCGGATTATACTGACCATGCCGGAGACGATGAGCGTGGAACGCCGCAACCTCCTGAAAGCCTACGGCGCGGAACTGGTGCTGACGGACGGCGCGCTGGGCATGAAAGGAGCCATCGCCAAGGCGGAGGAACTGGCCGCGGGACTGCCCAACAGCTTTATCCCCGGCCAGTTCGCCAACCCGGCCAACCCGGAAGCTCATTTCCGCACCACAGGCCCGGAAATCTGGAATGATACAGAAGGCAAAGCGGATATTTTTGTGGCGGGCGTGGGTACCGGAGGAACGATCACAGGCGTGGGCAAGTACCTTAAATCCCGTAATCCGGGCATCCGGGTCGTGGCTGTGGAGCCGTTCTCATCCCCCGTGCTGACCCAGGGCATGGCCGGCCCCCACAAGATTCAGGGCATTGGCGCGGGATTCGTTCCGGAAACGCTGGACACCTCCGTGTACGATGAAGTCATCACCGTCACCAATGAAGACGCTTTCTCCACAGGGAAGGAACTGGCGCGCACGGACGGCGTGCTGACGGGCATTTCCTCCGGCGCTGCTCTCTGGGCCGCCACACAGGTGGCGCGGCGCCCGGAGAATGAAGGCAAGACCATCGTTGTCCTGCTGCCGGACACGGGAGACCGCTATCTTTCCACCCCTCTGTTTACGGACTGATTCCTTCCATTCCCTGCCATGAAAAAATTCAATCTCCATCTCTACCTGGTCACGGATGAAGCGTCCAAATGCCGCTACAGCCTTCTGGAAACCGTCCGGAAAGCGGCGGACGGAGGAGTTACCATGGTGCAGTACCGCTCCACCAATCCGGATGCGGGAACCTGTTACCGGGAAGCTTTGCCCATACGGGATTTCCTGGCCTCCCGCGGTATTCCCTTCATCGTCAACAACCGCATTGACCTGGCTCTGGCGCTGGAAGCAGACGGCGTCCACATCGGCCAGAGGGATCTTCCGGTTCCCTCCGTCAGAGCCATGATCGGCCCGGATAAAATCCTGGGACTGTCCGTCTCCAATAAGGAACAGCTCCGCGCCGTGGATGCATCCCTGGTGGACTACCTGGGCATGGGCCCCGTCTTTCCCACCATTTCCAAACTGAACGCCCCTCCCGTGCTGAGCGTGGAAGGCTTCGCCGCTCTGGCTTCCCAATCTCCCCTGCCTGTTGTCGCCATCGGCGGCCTGGACGCGGAACGGGCCCGGCAAGTGCGCGCCACGGGAACCGCCTCCGGAATTGCCGTTGTCTCCGCCATTTGCGGAGCGGAGAATCCGGAAGCCGCCGCACGGGCTCTTGCCTGACGGACGAACCGCAGGAAACACCGGACAATCAAGCACTTTTTTACGCCATGCTTTCACCGACAGACCTTGTTCAAGCCGTTGCCGCCGATCTGGAAAAAATCCGGGAAACGGCCCCGCTGGTTCTCTCCCTGACCAATTCCGTCGTCCAGCCCCTGACGGCCAATCTCCTGCTGGCCATAGGCGCCGTCCCCGCCATGCTCAACGACGCGGAAGAAGCGGCGGACATGCTCCGCAGCGGAACAGGCGCCCTGCTGGTCAACCTGGGCACCGTGACGCGCGAACAGGGAGCCGCCATGCAAACAGCGGTGCGGGAAGCCAATAGACTGAATATCCCCTGGGTGCTGGATCCTGTGGCCGTAGGGGCTCTTTCCCTGCGCACGCGGCTGGCGGGGCAATTGAAGGAACAATCCCCCCGCATCATCCGCGGAAACGCTTCTGAAATCATGGCCCTGGCCGGCTATTCCTCCGTCACGAAAGGGCCGGAAAGCACCAGCTCCAGCGCAGACGCCCTGCATGCGGCCAGGGAACTGGCCCTGCACACAGGGGCGGCCGTGCTCGTTACAGGGCGTACGGATTATTCCACGGACGGCCGCCAGGTAACCGCCACGGAAAACGGACACGCCATGATGTCCCGGGTCACGGGCGTGGGCTGTTCCATGGGAGCACTGTCCGCCGCCTGTGCCGCCGTCTCCCCCACCCCCTTGCAGGCGGCCGTTTCCACGGCCGTACTCATGGGCATTGCCGGAGAAATGGCCTTTGAACAAAGCCCCTTCCCCGGTTCCTTTGCCGTATCATTGCTGGACAGCCTTTACGCCCTTTCTCCGGAAGACGTTGTCCGCAGGGCGCGCTTTCTTTCCCTTTAACCGTCTCCCTCCCCCCTGGAAGGTTACGCCGCATTCATACGGCCTGATCCTGCCGGCTCCGGAGGAAGCAGGCGCCTCAGCTGAGGCTATCCGGGAGAAAGCCCCGCTGGAAAACCTGCGCCATGCTTTCAGGCGTTACGCCCACGGAGCAGGAAACAGCATCCCGGGGACCTGCCGGATCCCGCCACAGCCGTTTGCCTATCCCGACCGCCGAGCGCTAGGACTGCAAGCGGATTTAGTGTTGAGAAATACCTGCGGCTCCCTATAATAAAAAGCAATCCATTTCAACATGGCAAACTCCACTACCACGCAAAAACTCTGCAACTGGTTCATTCAGCAGTCGAACGCCAGGGGGCACGTCCTGACGCCCGTCAAACTGAACCATCTGGTCATTCTGGCGGACTGGTGGCATCTGCACCGGACAGGCGGTTTTCTGATCAATGAACGGGTGGAAGCATGGCCTTCCGGTCCGGTACTCCCTTCCATTTATCATGAATACAAGGATCAGCCGCCCTACTCTTCCATAGAACATCCCAGCCGCCGCCAGCCCCCTTTGGAGGAGGAAACGGACATCATTCCCTTTCTGGAACATATCTGGAACTTCTATGGCAAATATACGGCCCAGCAGCTCGGACGCATCAACACCGCCCCTTCCTCCCCATGGCGGCAGGCCCAGGGCAGGCACGAACAGGCGCACCGCCAGCAAATCACAGAGGAACATGTGCAGGCGTACTTTCAAAGCCTGGCCGGATAATTCCGGAAAAAACAGCCTGCCGCTTCCCTGCACAGCCTTTTTCCAATCAAAACATATCTTTGAGTAAAAAAAAACTTGCAAAAAACGGCCGGTTCCGCTTTAATGCGCCCGCGCTTTCAAAGCGTCCGTTACATAGCCCTATAGTGTAATCGGTAACACAGCGGATTCTGGTTCCGTATTTTGGGGTTCGAGTCCTCATAGGGCTACCACTTCTAATAAAAAGGCCATCTCTCCGGAGGCGGCCTTTTATTTTTTTCTATTACCGGCTCCGCGCCGGGCAACAAGGAGACGGCAAAAAAATCTGGAAGCAAAAGATGATTCTTTGACAGAACCTGTTTCCTCCCCGTTTATATTGGAAATATGGCACGTCCCTTATCCATTCTCGGCGGCATTCTGCTCTCCTTCTCCCCTCCGGCAGAAGCGGCAGCCCAATACAGCATTATCCCTGAGCCGTCCAGAACGGAACTCAAGCAAGAAACAGCAACAACTTTACAGCTTCTTTCCGACCGGGAAGCTCCATCCCTGGGAACGGACGCTTACCGGCTCACGGTCACACCGCAGGGAGCGCACCTAGCTTCCGGAGGAAAGGAAGGCAGAATTTACGGGCTGGCAACCCTCCGCCAGCTCCGGGACCAGTTGACGGAGCAGCCGGAGGGCATCCCCTGCGGCGTCATTACGGACGAGCCGCGCTACCCCTGGCGCGGCCTCATGGTGGACCCCGCGCGGCATTTCATCCCCGTCAAGGACCTGGAAAAATTCGTGGACCTTATGGCCTACTACAAATTCAACAAGCTGCACCTGCATCTGAAGGACAACCAGGGCTGGAGGCTGCCCGTGCCCGGTTACCCCAAATTGAAAAGCATCGCCTCCAGGCTGGCGGAAAGCTTCGGAGACGGAATCCCCCACGAGGGGATGTACACCAAACAGGAATTGAAAGGCCTGGTGGAGTACTGCGCCAAGCGGGGGATTGAAGTCATCCCTGAAATAGACATGCCGGGCCACAACCAGGCGCTCCATGCCGCCTACCCGGAATTTTTCTGCTTCCCCAAACCGGACATGAACGTGCGGACGACAGCGGGAAACAGCAGGGAACTGGTCTGCCCCCAAAAGCCGGAAGTCTGGGAATTTTATGCCGCCGTTTTCAAGGAACTCAAAGATATTTTCCCGTCCGGCACGGTTCATCTGGGCGGGGATGAGGCCCCTACGGAACTCTGGGGAAAATGCCCTCTGTGCCGGGAAGCCCGGACTAAAACAGGCATGAAGGACGAACAGGAACAAATGAGAGCCTTTTTTGCGAAAACGACAGTTCTGCTTGCCAAAAACGGGCAAACGCCGCAATTCTGGTATGAGGGGAACGCCGGCATTTACCATCCGGGGGAAACGGTTTACGCATGGCGGCAAGACCAGGCCCTCCAGTCCATTGAAAAGACGAAAAAGGCGGGATTGAACCTGATTATGGCCTCCAACGAATACTGTTACCTGGATTTTCCCCAGATTCAGGGGCAGCGCAACTGGGGATGGATGAAAACCACCACCCTGCAAAAATGTTATGAACTGGATCCCGCTTTTGGAAAACCGGAGAAAGAGGCAGGCCATATCCGGGGCGTGCATGCCCCCGTATGGGCGGAACGCCTGCCGGACCTGGACCACCTGCTTTACCGCGCCTATCCCCGCGCCTGCGCCATTGCGGAAGCCGGCTGGTCACCGATGAGCGTGCGCTCCTGGGAAAACTTCCGGCGCAAGCTGGCCGACCACCGTCAATTCATCCTCAAACGCTTCAATTATGATATGAAACGCACTCAGGGGAATGAACCGGCCTTCCGCTGGGAAAACAACAAGTAATTTCACCGTTTTTCCTTATCACGCATCCCTTACCATGGTATAATCTTTTCCGAAATAGTTCTTCATGATGTTTAAACTGCCTCTCATCCTGGCCTGCGCCATTTTTCCCGCCCACATGGCATGTGCCGCCGCAACGGACAAATACAGCGTTATCCCTGAACCGGAAAAAACGGAACTGCAGCACAACAGTACCAGAACCTTGAAACTTCTTTCCGACCAGGAGGCTCCGTCCCTGGAAACGGACGCCTACCGGCTCACAGTCACCCCACAGGGGGCGCACCTTGCTTCCGGAGGAAGGGAGGGCAAAATTTACGGGCTGGCAACCCTCCGCCAGCTCCGGGACCAGCTGGCGGGACAGCCGGAGGGCATCCCCTGCGGCGTCATCACGGACAAGCCGCGCTATCCGTGGCGCGGCCTCATGGTGGATCCCGCGCGGCATTTCATCCCCGCGGCCGATCTGAAAAAATTTGTGGATATGATGGCCTATTACAAATTCAACAAGCTCCAGATCCACTTGACGGACGACCAAGGGTGGCGTCTTCCGGTGCCCGGCTACCCCAAATTGAAAAGCATCTCCTCCAAACGGAAAGAAAGCATGCGCAACGGAATTCCCCACGAAGGGATGTACACCAAACAGGAACTGAAGGAGCTGGTGGCGTACTGCGCAGCGCGCGGCATTGAGGTCATCCCTGAAATAGACGTGCCGGGCCACAACCAGGCCCTGGCGGCAGCCTACCCTGAATTCTTCTGCTTCCCGAACCCGGATACGAAAGTGAAGACCGATGAAGGTGTCACCCTCCACCTCATCTGCCCGCACAAACCGGAAGTCTGGAAATTTTATGCCGCTGTTTTCAAAGAACTCAAAGATATTTTTCCGTCCGGCATCGTCCATCTGGGCGGGGATGAAGCACCCCTGGAAAAAACCTGGGCCAAATGCCCCCTCAGCATCCAGTACCGGGAGCAAAAAGGCATGAAGGACGTCCACGAGGAATTGAAGGAATTCATCAAAAAAATGTCCTCCTTGCTGGCTGTTCACGGCAAGCGCATCCAACTATGGTATGAAAAGCCGTGGGCCAGGGCCAACATCTACAACAAAGGAGACACCGTCTTCACCTGGCGCATGGGACTGACTCCGTCCACCATCACGGAGACGAAAAAGCAGGGGCTCTCCCTGATCATTGCTGCCGGGGAACACTGCTACCTGGACTATCCGCAACTTCCAGGGCAAAACAACCGGGGATGGATGCCCACCACCACGCTGGAGCAAAGCTACAGGCTGGACCCCGCCTACGGCAGACCAGAAAAGGAAACAAACCATATCATCGGCGTTCAGGGCACCGTGTGGGGAGAACATCTCCCTTCCCTGAACCACATTCTCTACCGCGCCTATCCGCGTGCCTGCGCCATTGCGGAAGCCGGCTGGTCACCGATGAGCGTGCGCTCCTGGGAAAACTTCCGGCGCAAGCTGGCCGACCACCGTCAATTCATCCTCAAACGCTTCAATTATGATATGGAGCGCACCAAAGAAAACGAACCGCCTTTCAAATAATCCGCCCTCTCTTTTTCCATGAGCAACATCAAATTTGCACGTCCGCACCGCCCTTCCGTAGAAGAACTGGCCCAGGGAGTACTGGCCGGAAACCGCGCCCTGCTGGGAAGGGCCATTACACTGATAGAAAGCAATGCCGTCCGGGACCAGGAATCTTCCCGCGCCCTCATCTCCAGGCTCCTGCCCCATTCTGGCAACGCCGTCCGCATCGGCATTACGGGCGTTCCGGGCGCCGGGAAATCCTCTTTCATTGAAGCCTTCGGCACTTACCTGTGCAAAAAAGGGTTCAAGGTGGCCGTGCTGGCTATTGACCCGTCTTCTTCAGTCTCCCGCGGTTCCATTATGGGAGACAAAACACGCATGGAGGAACTCTCCGGAGAAGAGAACGCCTTCATCCGCCCTTCCCCCTCCGGCGGCTCTTTGGGCGGCGTAGCCCGGAAAACGCGTGAAACCATGATTGCATGCGAAGCCGCGGGCTTTGACATTATTCTCATTGAAACCGTGGGGGTCGGCCAGTCGGAAACTACGGTGCGCTCCATGGTGGACATTTTCATGCTCCTGCTCATCACCGGCGCCGGAGACGATCTCCAGGGCATCAAGCGGGGCATCATGGAACTGGCGGATATTCTGGTAGTTACCAAGGATGACGGCGACAACCGCCAGCGCGCCGCAGCCCACTGCCAGGAACTGAAAATGGTACTCCACTACCTGCAAAGCCCCACTCCCGGCTGGACGCCCTCCGTCCTCACCTGTTCCTCCCTGGAAGGACGCGGCCTGGACACCATTGAAGAAACGCTCTTCCGCTTCCGGGACAGCATGAAGGAATCCGGATTCTGGTACAGCCGCCGCCGGAGCCAGTCCCTTTCATGGGTCCAGTCCCTGGTGCATGAAGCCCTGCTCACCGCTTTTGAACAGCACCCCGCCGTAGCGTCCCGCACGCCCATTCTGGAAAACATGGTGGCGGGGGACAAAATGGACCCCGTTTCCGCCGCACATGACCTGCTGAGCCACTTCACTTATCCAGCGCCCGGACATTAAAGAAATCTTCCAGCACCCTGGCGTAAACTTTCTTTTTAAACTCCGGCAGCCACTCCAGCTTAAATTCGGCTGGGGCTATCCACTTGTAGTCGCAAAACTCCCGGTCATCCAGGACGGGTTCCGGAGCGTCCGCATGCAGCCGGCACAGGAAGTACTCCTGCTCCTGCCCAACAAAAGGCTGCCGCCGCTTTTCACGGACATACTCCAGCACCTCCGGCGGATAATCGTAACGATACCCCCTCCGGGATTCCACAATATCATACTGGGACGGTAAAAACCCCACTTCCTCTCCAATCTCGCGCCGCACGGCTTCCAAAGCCGTTTCCCCCGGATCAATTCCTCCCTGGGGAAACTGCCAGGCCCCTTTCTGCCCGGAACGCTCGCAAATCAACAATTTCCCGTCCTGCCGGACCATCATCCCCGCAACATTCGGACGATACAATCTTTCCATGCCCTGTTCATTAACATAACCTTTTCCGCATTTCCAGCCATGTTCTTTCCATAACCCCGTTGAAAACGGGCAAAAAATCCTTTTACAGATTTTTCCCCTCTACTTCAAGGCACTCCGAATACCAACCCCTTTCCACCAGAAGAATAAGCGGTATAAAAAAACGAAAAACTTCCCGTTTGCTGCGGGAATTCCGGCCAATCAGCTAAAAACTTTAGTAATCAGATATTAACATACTGCCATTTTTCGAACATTGTTCTTTATTGGCAAGTCTATTGTTCCTGCAAAGTAAAATATGGGAACCGGCCTTCCTTTTACTTTTCACGCGTTCCGTTAATAAAACTCCGATCATGAAAACAAAAATGAACTATTTGACAGCCACGCTTCTGGCAATATTTGCATGGGGCGGTACAGGCGTCGGTATGGCAAAACAATCCAAAAAGGCGCTAAGGCATCCTGTTGAAGACAACAAAAAATCTCCCGGAGTTTACGATACGAATCAAAATGACCGTCAAGGCATTCAAGATGCGGAACAAGGCCCCGGGGACAAACCGGGTACGTGGAGCATTTCCCGTCCCAACGCCAAAAACGCGCTGTCTGAAGTCACAAAAGGAATTTACCAGATTCACGGCGGAGATTTTCCGAATATAACTATTATTGAAGGACGGGAAGGCATCATGATCATTGCCCCTTTCGTCCCGAAAGAAACCATGGCCGAGAGCCTTAACCTCTACTACCGGAAGGCGGGAAAACGGCCAATCAAGGCTGTTGTAGATGCACATCCACATACCAACTATTTTGCCAGTACCAAAAGAACGGCATCCGGGCTGGACATAGACGGCATAGAAATGGAATTCATGGCGGTTCCCGGAATGGGAGCCTCTTCTGCCGCACTGATGTATTTTCCCCAATTCAAGGCGCTTTTTTATGGAGAGGACACGGCAAGCGCCATACATGATATCTGCACTCTGGGAGTATCCAAAATAAGGGACGCAAAAAACAGGTGGAAAGCCCTTGATCAAGCCATTCAGCGTTATGAAGACAAAATAGAGATTTTATTCTCACAACACCATTGGCCCAGAATAGGAAAAGAAAATATCAAACGGTTCCTGGCCAGGGAATGCCGCAACTGCAAATACATGCATGACCGGATATTGAACCTGGTTAGCAAAGGGTATTCCCCCGCGGAAATTGAGGGAATAATCAATCCGATTCCGGAAAGCGGCAGAATCAGGAATAGCCCTCCGGAAATCACCGGGCAAAAGGACTATCGTCAAGACGCCGGGACATTAAGGCACGTTATGTCTGCCCATCTAAAAAGAGGAAACATAAGGAATCTGGTAAGAAATATGTTGAAACAATTCGGTTATCAAACGGAATCCGTATTCCGGAACGATGAACTTCTCGTCAATGCCGGAGAACCGGGAATCGGGCTGCTTAAAAACTCCCGCGAACTCACGTTGACGGACACTTTATATGCCCTGACTCCGGAACTGCTGTTCGACTATTTGGGCGTCAGCCTGAATAATGAGAAATCCAAAGGGAAAAAACTGGCTTTCAACTGGATTGCCCAAAACGGAAGATCATACGGCTTCTGGATTGAAAACGAAGTGCTGATGTACCGCGAAGGAAAACTGGTCAAACATCCCGACGCAGTCATCACCGGAGACAGGCTCCACTTCGCCCTGGTCGCCATGCGGGCAATGCCCTTAAAGACAGCTCTGGACAAAGGCATGATTAAAATTGAAGGCAATACGGATAAATTCAGGGAATTGCTCGGATGCATGGATAAGTTCCATGGAAATTTCCATGCCATAACACCCTGATTCCATTACCTGTTTACGTACGTTTCAGGTTTTTCATCCGTAAACAGGAGTAGTGGCATTTTTTATCAACATCATGAACTGTGCCAGTAAATATTATTCAAACAAGTCATGTATTCCGGCGCAAGGGAGCAACTGAAAAAGGGGACGACATTTATCGATGGACAGACATGTTCTCCCCCGCAAACATTCAACGATTTTTCCTTCCCATACAGTAAGAGCTGATATTAAATAGAAAGCATGAAACGATTCTTCCTTTCTGTTTTAGCTCTATTTGTTTGTGCAGCCGCACCTCTTTCCGCCCAGTCCAAGAAAGGAGCCGCCGTCCCGTCCACGGATGACTACAACCAGAGCCAGTTCTGGATAGGCAATTTTCCGGAGGGACAGTATGTGGTGCATCTCAGCCGGATTGTAGCGGTGGCGCAGCACAAGTATATTCTGGACAATACCTGCATGGTGTATGAAGTAACGCTGATTACCCTGGGTAATACGCCCACCAAGTTTTATTATCTGGAAACGCTGGGTCAAAATTCCGGCATCAACGCCATCAGGAATGTGACTGACCGTGCGAAGGAGCTTGGGGCCGGCGCCGTCAACCGGGCAACGGGAGGCAGCATTGACCCGGATACAACCGTTGCGAAAGCTTACCCGAATACGAATACCGTGGAATTCCGTGTAGCTACCCTGGAACAGCTCAATAAAATGTATGCTTCCCTGCTCAAGGCGTGGCAGGACGGGAAAGGGAGGACGTTCAAGCCCTGACGGCTTGAATCAGTGATTAGAGAACAGCGCCGGGCAGTCAAATTTCAATTCGCGGGCTGCAAGTGCGGTTTTTACGCTCATCTCTCATCACTGCTAAATGTATTTCCTCTCCATCATGTGGGCCTTCAAAGGGTCCGCAGAGAAGAGGTGGGTGAGGCCGATCGCCAGAGCGTCGGCGGCATCGGATTCCGGCGTTTCCCGGAGTTCCAAAAGAGCCCGCACCATGAAGGCAACCTGCGTTTTTTGAGCGGCCCCGCGCCCTACGACGGAAAGCTTCACGCTTTTGGGGGAATATTCCATAATACGCAGCCCGGCTTCCGCCGCGGCAATGACCACGGCCGCCTTGGCCGCCCCCATCGTGATGGCCGTCTGATGAGACTGGACATAGATGATGCGCTCCACCGCCATTTCATCCGGGTTCCATTTGTCAATGAGATTGCCCAAATGCTGCTTGATGGCAAGCAGGCAGCCGGACTGGGACACGCTCCGGGGAATGGTAAGCGTTCCATAGTCCAGGGCGCGCGCGCGCCGGTAATCTCCCTCCACCACGGCATAACCCGTGTTGCGGATGGCCGGGTCTATGGCAAGAATGCGCATGGGATGATTTTCATTCCATCAGAGAGAAACATCATGTTTCCCCCTTCTTAGCGCCTGCGGCGCTTGGGACCTGCGGGTTTGGGCTTGCGGACGGATTTGACGGGCTTGTCTTCCAACAGGGCGGTGTACGTGTAGTTGAACCCGTCCAGTTTTTTGCGTTCAATGGGTTTCCCGATGAAATTTTCCACAGCCGCAGCAAAGTCCAGCTCATCCGCCGTCATGATCGTGAACGCATCCCCGGAAGCTTCCGCGCGGCCAGTACGGCCGATGCGGTGCACATAGTCTTCCGCGTTTTCCGGAACGCGGTAATTGATGACGTGGGTCACGCCGCTGATGTCAATGCCGCGCGCCGCCACATCCGTAGCCACCAGAATATCGTATTTTCCGCTCTTGAATCCCTTAAGCGCCTCCATGCGTTCCTTCTGGGGAATGTCGGAGTGCATGACGGCCACTTCCCCGCGGTAGCCATGATGCTTGAGCATGCCGCATACCGCATCCGCCTCCTTGCGGGTGCGGGTGAAAATCATGACGGAACGGAAGTCCGTCCCCTTGAGCAGGGCCAACAGCAGTTCATCCCGCTGGTCCAGAGCTACCGGATAAAAGGCATGGCTGATGGTGGCGGCCACTTCACGCCGGGCGATGGTAACTTCCGCAGGGTCCGTCAGGCACCATTTGGCAAATCCCGCGATGACCGGAGGCATGGTGGCGGAGAAGAAGAGGGTTTGCCTTCCTTCCCACGGACAGAGGTTGACGATTTTACGGACAATGGGCAGGAACCCCATGTCCAGCATTCGGTCCACTTCATCCAGAACCAGGGCCTTGACTTCACCGAAGCGCATGGTGCAGCGGTAGAAGTGGTCCACCAGACGGCCGGGGGTGGCCACAACGATGTCCGCTCCTTTTTTCAGGTCTTCCGTCTGCTTTCCGTATCCCACTCCGCCGTACAGCAACGCTACTTTCAATCCGGTAAATTCACCGTATTCGGCAAAGGCTTCCGCCACCTGGTCGGCCAGTTCACGGGTGGGTTCCAGCACCAGTATCTGAGGTTTGCCGATGGGTTGAAGTTTCGTCAGCAGAGGGAGGGCAAAAGCGGCGGTTTTTCCCGTTCCCGTCTGTGAGGCCCCAATGAGGTCCCTGCCTTCCAGAATGACGGGAATGGCCTGCTCCTGAATGGGGGTGGGATGTTCATAACCGCATTTCTCCACCGACTTCAAGACGGGTTCCGATAAACCTAATTCTGAAAATAACATTGATCTTGTATGCTTGCTAAAGAGTAGAACACGATTCCGCACAACGGCGCGGGAATCGCGGTCAGGAGATGAACGGATTGGTCAGCAGTTCGTTCTTTACGGTGGTATAAGGCCCGTGTCCTGGGAAAATCATGGTCGTGGCGGGCTGGTTGAGCACTTTCTTTTCAATGCCCTGTTTCAGCAGGCGCAGGTTCCCCCCCGGGAGGTCCGTCCGCCCGATGGAGCCGGCAAAAATGACGTCACCAGTAAACATGATTCCTTCATCCGGCAAATCGTAAACAATGCTGTCCGGAGAATGGCCGGGCACCTGGTGGAGATGCCACAACAGACCGCCCCAGTTCGCCGTGTGAATGTCCGGAGTAAGTATTTCATCCACCACAAACGGCTGAACATTGAGGGGAAGCCCCCAGGCGTCGCGGGCCATTTTTTCCAGCGTCAGGCTTTCATTGTAGGGCTGCCCGGCATGAATGCGGCAGTCGAAAATCTGGCGCATGCGGCAGGCGTCCTCCACATGGTCAAAATGCTGGTGGGTAATGAGAAGGTCCGTGATGATAATATCGGGCTTTTTGGAATAGATCCAGTCCGCGAAACCGGACGGAGCATCCACAGCCACGTAAGTGTTATCCCTCGTTTTGAAGAGGTAACCATTACAGGAAGCCACTCCACCCGTATAAACGCGAATCCGATCCATGGGCAGGGATTGTAGTGAGATCGCCCGGAATATCCAGTATAAAGACAGCTCCCTTAAATTGCTTTCTGTCATCTTCCCCTGGAAAAGCCCCTCACATCACTCTCCAGGGAATGGTGCATCCGGCATCCATCGGCACCACTTTCTGTCCATGCCCTTCATAAGCGTCTGGCACCAGCATTTCACGCCGCTGCAGACGGACCGTCCTGGCAGGCGGATTCAACCCGTACAAAGCGCAGGCATGACCGGAAACGAAGCCCTGCAACCGGTCCAGGGCTCCGTGTTCGTCAAACAGGGCCGCCAGACGAGGAAGGGCGATGGGGGCGGTAAATACGCCGGCGGCGCATCCGCACGCTTCCTTGGCATGGATGGGATGGGGGGCGGAGTCACTGCCGAACATGAGACGGGGATGCCCGGAAAGGGCAGCCTGCAACAGGGCTTCCCGGTCTTCCGGCCTTTTGGCGATCGGCTTGCAGAACAGATGCGGCCTCAGCATGCCTCCGGCCACATCGTCTAAAGTAATGAGAAGATGCTGGAGGGTTACCGTGGCGGCCAGGTTTTCAAATTCGTCCAGCAGCTGCACGGCGGCGGCCGTGGTAATATGTTCCATGCAGATAGTAAGCCGGGGGAAGCGCGTGGCCAAATCACGGTAAACATCCAGGAATTCGGCCTCCCGGTCCATCACGAAGCCGTGGCTTTCGCCATGCACCAGCAAAGGAATATCCATTTCCTGCATGATGGACAGGGTAGCTTCCGCATCCTTCATGGCCTTCACTCCGCCCTCGCTGTTCGTGGTGGCCCCTGCCGGGTACAGCTTGATGCCGAACACCAGTTCCTTGAGCCGGGACAATTCCTTCTCGGAATAGGAACGGAAAAATGCCGTCATGTACGGCTGGAACACATCGTCTCCGCAAGCGTCCAGCACCCGCTGCCGGTAAGCCTGTACCGCATCCGCATCAGCCACCGGAGGCACCAGGTTGGGCATGATGACCGCTCCGGCAAAAGAGGCGGAACTTAACGGGGCGACCAGCTTCAGCATATCGCCGTCCCTCAGGTGAAGATGCATGTCCAGCGGGGAGTGCAGTTCCAGAATCATGCCGACATCATGAGGGAAAATTGCTCCTAAATCAAGCACGCTCCCCCGCCCTGCAGGAAAGCAGTTCTCCAACGGGAAGGAAAAACAGTCATTTTCCCGCAAACCGGAAGGGACGCGGTACATTTCGCGCTGTTGAGATAAAGTCAAATTCCGGAAAACGCATCGTCAGCGGAGTAAAAAGCAAATTCCACCCCCATGCCTCAGAAGCAGGGGCCATCCCGGACGATTTTCCTGAAACAGCAAGCGGAATACGGGAACAGCAGCAATCCGGGCACAAAAAAGCCGCTTGGAGGCGGCTGTTTCTTCTGAACAAGGTGGCGAAGCGGACGGGGCTCGAACCCGCGACCTCCAGCGTGACAGGCTGGCGCTCTAACCGAACTGAGCTACCGCTCCATAACCTTGGATGCTGTCCCTGCCTGATGGCGGGGACGTGGAAGCTTATACACGCCTTTATACCCCGGTGACAAGAAAAAAAGACTTTTTTTGCAACTTCTGCAACCGCCGGCGGTTTGTACGGTGAAGAAACCGTAACTTTTCAGTTACCCGATTTATTTCAATACAGCAATAACTTCTCAACTTTATTTGTTTTAGTTTGACAACAATTAACCGGTTTTGACATAACACCCTCATGCTTCAGACTGCCGCGGATATCACAGCCTCCGTTCACAAATTCGAGACGATCCTCCACCAGTTCAAAAGGGATAACCTGAATGAGGTGGATCAGAGCCATTACCAGAAAATCATGGGGCTTTCCGTCCGGCAGATGAACGCCCTGGGTGCCCTGAACCACCTGATGACCAACCGCCAGGAAGGCATTCCCCTGAAAGAGCTTGCCTATTATCTCCGCATGAGCATTCCCTCCACCTCCCTGCTGGTGGACAGCATGGTGAAGAAAGGCCTGTTCGACCGCAAGGAGAATCCCCGCGACAGGCGTTCCCTGTGCATCCGCCTTTCCGAGGAAGGCGAATCCAGGTTCCAAATGCTTTTCAACGGCATGAAGGAAAAACTGGATACCCTGTTCAACACTCTGTCGCAAGAGGACAAGGAGAATTTCTGCCGTATTGTGGATACCCTTTACAATCACGTTTACAGTAAATAATACCATATGAAAAAACACACGCATCATCGGAAGGCGCCCCTCCGTCTGCTGGCCGGCTCCGGCCTGCTTTTTTCCCTGTTTGTTCCGGGTTATTCCCAGGGAACGCCGGGAGGGGTTGCAGCCAAACCCAGTACCGTACTCGTCCAGAAAGCCGCCGCTATTGACAGTGCGGTGAACAAGAAGTACATCGGCCAGGTGGAAGCCATTGACCGGGTGACTGTGCAGCCCCGCGTCTCCGGCAACATCGTAGCCACCCGTTTCCGGGAAGGAAAAGTCGTGAAGAAGGGGGATCTCCTGTTCGAAATTGAGGATACGCGCTACAGGGCGGCTGTGGAGGAAGCGATAGCCAAAAAGGCCCAGCTTGAAGCCAAACTGCTTTACGCAAAAAACAGTTTTGAACGCTATAACAGGCTGCTGGCCTCCAAATCCGTCTCCATGGACACGGTGGAAAACGCCAAGAGCACCATGCATGCCCTGGAAGCGGAAATCCAGTCCGCAAACGCCGCCATTACGGTAGCGAAGGACGATCTTAACTATACCAGGCTCACGGCACCCATCACGGGCCGCACAGGCCGCGTCACTTTTTCCACGGGCAATTACATTACCCCCACCTCCGGTTCCCTGGTGACCATTACAGGCATCGATGAAGTGTACGTGAAGTTCCCTATCAGTGAACGCGATTTCCTTTCCCTGTTCGGCACCCAGGAAAATATGAAGAAAGACGCTCTTGTGTCCGTCAACCTCGCCAACGGCAAGGCATACGACCAGCCGGGCAGGATTTTCATGACGGACAATACCGTCCAGACGACCACGGACACCCTGAACGTCTGGGCAAAATTCCCCAATCCGGAAGACGTGCTGACGCCCGGCGGCGTAGTCACGGTTAATCTTTCCAAGAAAAATGTGGACCGCTTCCCGGCGGCCAACATTTCCTCCGTGATGCACGATGCCTACAAGAGCTACGTTTACATCGTCAACGACCAGGGCGTCGTGGAACGTCGGGACGTTACGCTGGGCAACACGGTCAATAATGAACAGTGTTTCAGTTCCGGCGTCAAGGAAGGGGAAGTCGTCATCATCGACGGCATGCACAAGGTGCGTCCCGGCGCCAAGGTGAATCCGGTATATTCCGTTCAAAACTGAGCTACCCATGATTGCGGACCTGTTTATCAAACGCCCCAAATTCGCCATCGTCATCGCTATCCTGATGATGCTGGCGGGCGGCATCTGCCTGAACCAGCTCCCCATTGCGGAGTATCCGGAAATCGCGCCCACCAGCATCAACGTGCAGGCTACCTATACGGGCGCCAGCGCCCAGGTGGTGATGGAAACGCTGGCTTCCCCCATTGAGGAAGAACTCAACGGGTTGGAAAACCTGCTCTATTTCTCCTCCAAATCGGATAACACCGGCGGGTATTCCCTGTCCCTGACGTTCAAGAGCGGTACGAATTCGGACATCAACATGGTGAACGTTCAGAACGCCTTGAAACGGGTGGAATACAAACTTCCCAAGGAGGTGACAGACCAGGGCATCAAGATCAGGAAACGCTCCTCTGACATCCTGGGATTCTTCGCCTTCCGGTCCACCAGCATGAGTTCCCTGGAGCTGAACAACTTCGTCAAGACCAGGGTGAAGGATGAGGTCGCCCGCGTACCGGGAATCTCTGCCGTCAACCTGATGCCGGAAAAGAATTACAGCATGCGCATCTGGCTGGACGCCCTGCGCATGTCCGCCCTGAATATCACGCCGGATGACGTTTCCAACGCCATCAAGGCGCAGAACGTTCAGGCCGCGGCCGGCTCCATCGGCTCGGAAGGGGAAAACAACTTCATCCAATATAAGGTAAACGTCACCGGACGACTGCAGACCGTGGAGGAATTCAGCAAGATTATCGTCCGCACGGGCCAGGACGGCCACGTTACCCGGCTGGATGACATTGCCCGCATTGAGCTGGGCGCGGAAACCTACACGGGCAGCAGCCGCAACAACGGGGAAGACTCCGTGAACATGGCAGTGTACCGCCTGGATGACGCCAATGCCCTGGAAGCCATGAACGGCGTGAAAGACACGCTGGAGAAGCTGGAAAAACGTTTTCCGGAAGGTGTGAGCTACGTCGTGAGCTACGACCCCACGCAATACATTTCCGCCACCATGGCGGAAATCGTGGAAACGCTTGTCATCGCCCTGATTCTGGTGGTGGGCATCACGTACCTGTTCCTGCAGGACTGGCGCGCCACGCTCATTCCGGCGCTCGCCATTCCCGTCTCCCTGATAGGAACCTTCGCCATCCTGCTGCCCCTGGGCTTTTCCATCAATGTGCTGACCATGTTCGGCCTTATTCTGGTAATCGGGTCCCTGGTGGACGACGGCATCATCGTGGTGGAAAATACGATGCGCATTCTGGAGACGGAGGATCTCTCGCCGGAAGAAGCCACCAGGAAGAGCATGCACCAGATTACAGGCGCCATCATCGCCACCACGCTGGTGACGGTAGCCATTTACGTGCCCATCGCCTTCTTCGGCGGCATGGTGGGGAACATTTACATGCAATTCTCCGTAACCATGTGCGTGGCCCTCTGCCTTTCCGCAATCAATTCCCTGACGCTCAGCCCCGCGCTGTGCGTTCTGCTGCTGAAAAGGAAGCAAAAGAAACAGAGCAGGTTCAGCCTCTTCCGCCCCTTCAACGCCTCTCTGGAATGGGCGCGCAAAAGCTATATCAAATGCGCCGGCATCATGGTGCGCCGCGCGTGGCTTACGCTGATTCTGCTGGCCGCTGTCCTGGTCGGCAACTGGAAACTGTTTGAGACCGTACCCAAATCCTTCCTCCCGCCGGAAGACAAGGGCACCGTTTTCTGTGATATCCAGCTGGCCCCGGGCGCCACGCTGGGCCGTACGGAACAGGCCATGCGCAGTGCGGAACAGAAGCTGATGAGCATCCCCGGCGTGCGCCAGGTTTCCTCCACTTCCGGATTCAGCTTCATGGGCGGCAACGGAGAAAACCTGGGCATGTGCATCGCCCAGCTTGACCCCTGGGACAAACGCAAGACGCCGGAGCTCTCCCTGGATTCCATCATGCAGAAAGCTTCCGTTCTGTGTGATGAAATTCCGGCGGCCAAGGCCACCGTGTTCAGCCCGCCCGCCATCATGGGGCTGGGCCTGACGGGTGGCGTCTCCTTCATGCTCCAGGCCAGCGGGGAGGAAACTCCCAAAGACCTGGAACGAGTGACCAACGACCTGCTGGACAAAATCAACAAACTGCCGGGAACCATGTACGCCCGCAGCGCGTATGAGGCGAACACCCCCCAGCTTTTCCTGAACATCGACCGTGAAAAGGCTCAGAGCATGCACGTGCCCGTCAGCCGCATCTTCACGACGCTTCAAAGCAAGCTGGCCTCCATGTACATCAATGATTTCAACCTGATCGGCTACACGTTCAAGGTGAAGATGCAGTCTGCGGCAGAGGACCGCACCACCATCAATGACATCATGAACACCTACATTCAGAACGATCAGGGCCAGATGGTGCCGCTCAGCTCCGTAGCCACCCTGTCTTACATGGTGGGGCCGCGGCAAATATCCCGTTTCAACCAGCTCATGTCCGCGGAAGTGACCGCCCAGGCAAAACCCGGCGTCAGCAGCGGCGAGCTGATGAACCAGATTGAGGCTATTCCGCTGCCGGAAAATTACTCCATCACCTGGACGGACATGAGCTATCAGGAACGGCAGAACGATGGGAAAATCGTCCTGCTGATGGGGATGGCCCTGCTCTTCGGCTACCTGTTCCTGGTGGCGCAATATGAAAGCTGGACGGTCCCCATTTCCGTCATTGTTTCCGTCTCCGTGGCCCTGCTGGGCGCTTTGCTCGGCCTGATTATCTGCAACACGCCTCTGAGCATTTACGCTCAGCTCGGCCTGGTGATGCTGGTAGGCCTGGCCGGGAAAAACGCCATTCTGATGGTGGAATTCTCCAAGATGGAGCGGGAGCGCGGCGTTCCCATCCAGGAAGCCGCCCTGGAAGGGGCCCGGCAGCGCTTCCGCGCCGTGATGATGACGGCCATTTCCTTCATCATCGGGGTATTCCCCATGGTCATCGCCTCCGGAGCGGGAGCGGCAAGCCGCAAAGCCATTGGCATCTCCACCTTCTACGGCATGATTCTCGCTACAGTGGTGGGCATTCTGTTCATTCCGGCCCTGTACGCCATGTTCCAGCGTTACCGCGAATGGGTGAAAGGCCTGTTTGCCGGAAAGGCGGAATAAATGTAAAGGAAAACTGCTCCATGAAGGACGGGGCGGCCCTGGCCGCTCCGTCTTTTTTATGCTTCAGCGCCTCCAGCGGAGTTACGGACAAGAGCGGCTATTTGACCTGCTCGTACAAATACAGGTCAAAATCTTCAAACCGTTCCTTCAGGACAGCACGCTCCAGCCGGTTCTCAAACGGAGAAAGAAAAGTGTCCGCCGGATATTCCCCCTTTACTTTGGAAACCCACATGCGGGACATGGACGGCATCATCAGGGAAAAAATCTCCGCCCCTCCGATAACCATGATTTCCGGGTCCATCAATTCCAGACATTCCAACTCCCCTGCGGAATGAACCACCTGAACGCCTTCCGCCGTCCACGCCGGGTCACGGGTCAGCACGATGTTCTGCCTGCCGGGAAGAGGCCTGCCTATGCTCTCATACGTTTTCCGGCCCATCAGCACGGGGTGCCCCGTCGTAATGCGCTTGAACGTCTTGAGGTCGTCCGGCAAATGCCAGGGGAGCGCCCCCCGGTAACCAATGCCGCGGTCGGGAGCCATGGCGACCACTCCTGTATAAGTAACGGGTTGTGACATGATGGATTAAGGGATGAATGTTCTAAACGGAGATGGGAGCCTTGATGTGCGGCAGGGGATCATACCCCACGAGCTCAAAATCTTCATAATGGAATCCGTCAATGGTTTTTACCTCCGGATTGAGCTTCATGACCGGGAGAGGACGGGGCGTGCGGGAGAGTTGTTCCCTCGCTTGGTCCAGATGGTTCCGGTACAGGTGCAGATCCCCGAACGTATGGATGAATTCCCGGGCTTCATACCCGCATACCTGGGCGGTCATAAGCAGCAGCAGCGCATAGGAAGCAATGTTGAAGGGAACCCCCAGAAAAAGATCCGCGCTGCGCTGGTAAAGCTGGAGGGAAAGGCCGTGCTTTTCTTCTCCCGGCTGGGCGGGAATCACGCAAAACTGGAACAGGGAATGGCACGGAGGGAGGGCCATGTCATCCACCAGGGCCACATTCCACGCACTGACGATGTGCCTCCGAGACCATGGATTGTGTTTCAGGCCGTCAACCAGTCTGGCAATCTGGTCAATGGGTTTGCCGTCGTTTCCCGGCCAGCAGCGCCACTGCGCGCCGTACACGGGCCCCAGATCTCCGTTTTCGTCGGCCCATTCATCCCAGATGCTGACGCCGTTGTCTTTCAAAAACTTGATATTGGTCTCTCCTTTCAGGAACCAGAGCAGCTCATAAATGATGGAGCGTAAATGAAGCTTCTTGGTCGTCAGGCACGGAAAACCGTCGCGCAAATCATACCTGCTCTGCCGCCCGAACACGCCGATGGTGCCCGTTCCGGTACGGTCCTCCCGCCCCGCCCCATTGGTCAAAACATCCTCCAAAAGTGCCAAATACTGCTTCATTCCCTTAAATTACGCTTTTCTAATCCCTGGACCCGTGATAATACGAGCATGCGCCACCTTAGTATCATCTCCTGCTCCAAAAGCCAGCCTTTTCACTTCTCCCCGCCGTTTTCATCCCCCGCATCTTTTCCGGTTTTCCGTTCCATGATCATTCCTGAAGAGCCATATTTGGGATTTGCCGCCTTTTGCCACATTGCAGGCGCCTTCTGCCTGATTCCGGCCCTGCTCCATACGCGCACGCCTCAGGGAACAATCGCGTGGCTCATTTCCCTGCTGGCATTTCCATATATTGCCGTCCCCTTTTACCTGATCCTGGGACGCCGGAGATTCAGCGGATATGTGGAAACGCGCCGCCGCCAGACGGACCCCGAATCCGCATGGGGGGAACTGACGGATAAAATTACAAACTGCATGGTTCCGTATGCCGTACAGTCATCCGACACGGCGGGAAAAATCATGCGCACGCTTTCCAATATCGTGCGGCTGCCCGTCTGCCGCGGCAATTCCTGCCGCCTGCTTATTGACGCGGCCAATGCTTTCCCGCGCATCTACGACGCCATCAAGAACGCGGAGCATTACATCCTGATTGAATTCTTCATCATCAAAAACGACTCCGTGGGGCAGAACCTGAAGGAGCTGCTGATTGAACGGGCCAGGGCCGGCATCCGCATTTACATGCTGTATGATGAAATAGGCTCCCACAAGCTCCCCCCCGGTTACATTTCCGTCCTGCGGAAAGCAGGAGTGAACATTGAACCTTTCAACGGGAAGCGCCATTTCCTGAGCAACATCCTGCGGCTGAACTTCCGCAACCACCGGAAACTGGTGGTGGTGGACGGCTCCACCGCCTTCATCGGAGGCATGAATATAGGCAGGGAATACCTGGGCAAGGGCGCTCTGGGCTACTGGCGCGACACGTTTGTTCAGCTTGAAGGGCCTTCCGTCCAGCAAACGCAAATCAGCTTTCTGGAAGACTGGAACTGGGCCATGCTGAAATGCGGCCCCTCCTCCCTTCCCCGCCTCCGCTGGGAAATCACGCCCCAGCCGGAAGATGAAACCCTGCTCATCCTGCCCTCCGGTCCCGCAGACGTCATTCCCGCCTGGAAAACCGCGCTCATCGCTCTGGCAAACAGCGCCACCCGCCGGCTCTGGATCGCCACGCCCTACTTCGTCCCGGACGAGGGGGTCATGGCCGCCCTGCAGGCGGCGGCTCTGCGGAATGTGGACGTGCGCATCCTGCGCCCGGAGCGGGCAGACCATATTCTGGTGAAACTGTCTTCCTTTACCTTCCTTCGGGACCTGGACACATACGGCATCCAGCTCTGGGCCTATCAAAAGGGGTTCCTGCATCAGAAAGTGGTTCTGATGGACGATGACATAGCCACCGTGGGAACCGCCAATCTGGACAACCGTTCCCTGGCCCTGAACTTTGAAATAACCGCCGTTATCCATTCCCCCTCCGCCTGCGCGGAGGTAAAAGCCATGCTGGAGCGGGATTTTTCCTCCTCCAAGAGGGAATCCCTGGCGGATTACAACAACAAATCCCTGGGCTTCAAAATGCTCTGCAACCTGGCGCGACTGACGGCCCCCGTCCAGTAGTTCTTCCGGCGAATCCGCTGTTGTATGCTTGACCTGCAAGGGAGGCTGTGAGAAAATCACCCTCCAGAAGCCACCTCTTCAATTTTTAACAACAGTTAACTAAATAATGAATCCTGTTACATTCAACTGCACCGTTCTGCGCGACGGGCATCAATCCCTGGCGGCAACACGCATGAAGACGGCAGACATGCTGCCCATCGCCCCCATTCTGGACTCCATGGGCTTCAGCGCCCTGGAAACCTGGGGCGGCGCCACTATCGACGCCGGGCTGCGCTTCTTGAAAGAATGGCCTTTCGACCGGCTGGACGCCCTGAAAAAAGCGGCCCCCAAGACGCCGCACATGATGCTGCTGCGCGGCCAGAATATCGTGGGCTACACCAACTATGCGGACGACGTTGTGGAAGCCTTTGTCGCCATGAGCGCCAAGCACGGCATGAACATCTTCCGCATTTTCGACTGCGTGAACGACCCGCGCAACATGGAAACCTCCATCCGCGCCGCCAAGAAAGCCGGAGCGCAGGCCCACGGCACCATCTGCTACACGACTTCTCCCGTGCACACCACGCAGACTTTTGTGGACATGGGGCGGGAACTCGCGGATATGGGAGCGGACGCCATCGTCATCAAGGATATGGCCGGCCTCATTCCTCCGTATGTCACCCAGGAACTCGTCAGCGCCCTGAAAAAGGACCTGAACATCCCCGTCTGGATCCACACGCATGACACCGCCGGCCTCGGCGCATCCACTTACCTCAGCGCCATTGATGCCGGAGTGGACGCGTGCGATGTCTCCATCTCCCCCTTCGCCAACGGCACGGGCCAGCCGGACTGCCTGCGCATGCTTGCCCTGCTGAACGGCAATCCCCGCAAGCCGGATTACGACGCGGACAAGCTCATTGAAATCTCCGAAATGCTCAAACCCGTCTATGAAAGTCTGGGCAAATTCGCCTCCCACCGCAACGAAGTGGTGGACTCCGACACGCTCCGCTACCAGGTGCCCGGCGGCATGCTTTCCAACTTCCGCACCCAGCTCAAGGAACAGGGCATGGAAGACAAATTTGAGGAAGTATTCGCGGAAATCCCGGTAGTCCGCAAGGCCCTGGGCTGGATTCCGCTGGTGACCCCCACCTCCCAGATCGTAGGCGTGCAGGCGATGCTGAACGTCAAGTTCGGCCGCTGGAAGAACATCACCCCCCAGGCGGCGGACATTGCCCTGGGCTACTACGGCCGCACCTCGGCTCCCGTGGACCCGGAAGTGCAGAAACTCTGTGCGGAAAAGATGGGCAAGGAACCAATCACCTGCCGCCCGGCGGACCTGATCAAGCCCGGCATGGAAGACCTGCGCAGGAAACTTGCGGAAAAGGGGCTCCCCACGGACGACGAACACTGCGTCATCTACGCCATGTTCCCGCAGCAGGTGGAAGACTTCTACAAAAAGCCGGAACCTAAGGAAGAAGCCCCCGTGCAGGTGAACACCGCTCCCGCCGCGGCTCCGGCGGCCGCGCCGTCCATGACCGTCATTGACAACGGAATCACCGCCCGGGTGAGCGGCCCCTCCGGTTCCCGTGACCTGACCATCATCATCAACGGCCAGGCCCACTCCGTGAAAGTGGAACGCATCGGCTAAAATCTCCGAAGCATCTGCTCAAACCGTTTGCGGGCAGCCCCTCCATAAAGGGACTGCCCGCTTTGCTGTTTTTACTGTTTATTGAGAAACGGCGTTTTCATCACAGCTCCCGTTATTCCTAAAAACCAGCATCTTTCCGGCCAGTGTCTGGCTGAGAGGCTTTGCCGGAATACTTTTGATGGAACCGGACTTGATGGGGAATGGAAGAGGGTACTCACATTTACAGGAAGTATCTGTATTCGTTTTGCACTGAACATAATTCAATCCCTCAATGGGAATGGAAAAAGAATAAGAGGCGGCAGGAATTTTACCCCAATACTGTTCTTCCACATCCTTGATGGCTTTGTTGCTTTCCTCCAATTGGCTCAAGTTAAAAACATGATCCTTTCCCCAATGACAGGCAACTGCGGTTCCGGCTACTTCCCGGACGTTCAGTAAAACGCACCAATGAGCGTGAATTCCTGAATGATCGGGTTTGCCAGAGGCATCCACGCAAAAAGGAACCATGCAGAGGCCTCCGCCATTCAGCGTTTCAATGATGGCTGCGACGTCACAGGCAACAGACTGACACGTGATTTTGGACGGGTCAAGCGCCTTGATATAATCGGCCATGCTTGAAGTAGCGTCATATAATTCTCCAATAACGGTTTTCCCGTCCTTTTTGAACCTGTTTCTCAGGGATTCCCTGGTCTTGTCCCCGTCCGCCGTGGCGGGGATTTTAATATCATAAAGATATTCCAGGACAAAGGACAAGGCGTAGAGACCGCAAGTCGGCCCCCGCTGGTCCTTGAATTCGACGTTCCGGCCTTCCGGATTGGTAATTGTAATAGACATAATTCAATAATGATGGCGTGGGGATTCATTTCCCGCACGCCGTCATTACATCGTGAAAGCACAGTAGACGCACGTTCCACCATGCTTCCTGCCATGTTCACCTTCCGAAACGCCGCATTTATCCCGCGGAAAGAAAGTGTTCCGGAAGCTCAACTTTCCCTTAATCCCTCCTGCCTCATCAGGGCGAATTCCCGCCTGGTGGTGCGCCTTACGCGCCAGAGCAGCAGCACCGCCGCTACAGACAAGCCGATGATGAATCCCGTCCAGATGCCGCGCGCTCCCATGGCCGGGACAATCCAGTCCGTACGGGCGAGGATGTAGCACGCCGGAAATCCTACCATCCAATAAGAGAAGAACGTAATGAAGGTAATGGACGCCGTGTCCCGGAATCCTCTCAGAACCCCGACGGAAAGCACCTGCAAACAGTCCGGAAGCTGGTAGGCCGCCGCCAAAACCAGCAGGACGGAAGCCGTGCTGACAATCAGCTCCGAGTCATTGTACAGGTGCACAATCTGCTCGCGGAACAGGGTGATGCCTCCAAAGGTGCACAGACAGATGGTGAGCACCAGCACGTAGGAGGACAGAATGGCGGATCTGGTGCCTGCCAGGTCATTCCTGCCGTGATGGTACGCCACGCGGATGGAAGCCGCCAGCCCTACGGAGAGCGGGAGCATGAACACCAGGCCTCCCACGTTCCCGGCAATCTGGTGGCTCGCCACCTGAGTCTCTCCCAGCGGAGCCAGCACCAGAGCCGCCGCGCAGAAGAGCATCACCTCGCACAGCTGGGAAACGCCTATCGGCACGCCCAGACGCACCAGGTGCGTGATGACGGAAGGCGTAGGCCGCCGCCAGGAAATGATGTGCCTGCGGTACGGCCTGTGCTTGGGATTGAAGTAAACCAGCAGGAACATCAGCAGGAATTCAATGTAGAAAATGACTGCCGTGGCCGCGCCGCACCCCGCTCCGCCCATGCGGGGAAAACCGTACATGCCGAAGACGAACATGTAGTTCAGGGGAATGTTGAGCAGCAGGCCGCACAATCCCACGTACATGGCGGGACGCGTCATGTTGGAGCCTTCGTTCAGGCTCTTCAGGGCCACGAATCCCAGGTTGGCGGGAAGGCCCCACATAATGGCGAACATGTAGGCGGAAGCCATCCGGCACATGGCGGCGTCATCGGAAATCCAGCCGAATACATTTCTCAACACATAAATGACCGGCATGGAAACCAGGCTGAGCATCAACGCCAGCCACAGGCCGTGGTTGGTCATGTAGCCCACGCGGCTTTCATGGCTTTTCCCCCGCATGTTGGCAATCACGGGGCCGATGATCATCAGCACGCCGCAGGCGAAGAGAGCCACGGGCAAGTACACGGAAGACCCCAGGGCCACGGCGGCCATGTCCGTCACGCCGGCGCGCCCGGCCACAATAGCGTCCACCGCCCCCATGCCCACAATGGAGAGGTTGACCACCAGCACCGGAAGGGCCAGCGGTATCAACTTTTTCATTTCCTTCAAATTCCACGTCTTATTCATTTTTTATTTCCTTCCATGCATTCCTCATTCAAAGGAGCCGGAACATGCCGGCAAACAAGCCGGACCGGAGCGGCAGGCTCCAATCCGGCTTCAAATTTAAGGGTTACCAACCGTACCGGGCCTTCCGCCCCGTCCGGGACATTCAGCGGTCAAGCACCACGCGGGCACATTGTTCAGCCACCTGGCGGAACGCGGCGGAAACCGGATTTTGCCCGGGATCTTCCAGGGCCACGGGGCGGCCTTCGTCCCCGCCGAAGCGGGTGGAAATATCCAGCGGAATCTTGCCGAGCAGGGGCACTCCCAGTTTGGCCGCTTCCCGTTCGCCGCCTCCTTCGCCAAAGATATGGTAAATCTTGCCGTCAGAGGGGCACTGGAAATAACTCATGTTTTCAATTATGCCCAGAATGGGGGTTTCCACCCGTTCAAAGAGGCCGATCGCCTTGCGGGCGTCAATCAGCGCCACTTCCTGCGGGGTGGTCACTACCACCACGCCGTCCAGTTCGGCCGTCTGGACAATGGTCAGCTGAATGTCTCCGGTGCCGGGAGGCAGGTCCAGAATCAGAAAATCCACATCCCCCCATGCCACGTTGCGCAGGAACTGCTGGACGTAGCGTGTCGCCAGAGGACCGCGCACCGCTACAGGATCGGATTCATTAATCAGCAGCCCCATGGAAAGAAGTTTCACGCCATGGGCCGTTACCGGGATAAATTCGTCATTCTCATTGGCTCCGGGGCGTTCCTTGGTGCCGAACATCAGGGACATGGAAGGGCCGTAAATATCCAGGTCCACCAGACCGACGGAATACCCCAGCTTGCTCAGAGCCACCGCCAGGTTCGCGGAAACGGTGGATTTGCCCACCCCGCCCTTGCCGGAAGCCACGGCAATGACGTGCTTGGCGCCGGGAACGGAGGATTTCCAGGTAGAGGGATCGTCATTGATTCCTTTTTTGGCTTCCGGAGCCTTATGCTCGATATTGACGTCGCAGTGCTTCACGCCGGGCAAATGCTTCATCACGCCGTGAACGCCTTCAAAAATGTAACGGGGAATATCCGCATTTTTGCTCTCAATCACCAAATCAATCGTGACGTTGTTTTCAGCGTCAATGTCAATCTTTTTCACCAGCCCGAAAGATACGATATCGCGGCTGAACCCCGGAAATTTTACCGTGGTCAGCGCAGCCCGTATCAATTCCGGAGTCAATTCCTGTTGTGTCGTCATATCTCTGAAATATTCATGGTTGCATCAACATTCCGGCCCCGCGCCTCCGGAATGCAGAATGCTCCGGGATATGAAAAAAGGGGACGGCAAAACCGGGAAGTAAAAATACTCCCTTTTTTATTTTTGACAACGCCTAATTCAGACAAAACGGCTTTTTGCCCGCCGGATTTGCAATGCCCCGGATACTAAGAAATGGCGGGACGGCCGCAGCCCCGCTATTGGTGAAATAAAAAACAGGAGGGAGGGGGAAAATTTATTCCCCCTGCTGCTTCAGGGTCTCCCGGATATCCTGGAGAGCGGCGATGAAATCATCCAAAATTTCCGCAGGCACCATAATCCGGTCCCGGTTGGAGCTCACCTTTTCCGTAATACGCACCACTTTGCCGCGCGCATTCTGTTTGAGATCAAGAAAGAACGTCTTGCGTTCCGCAATGATTTTTTCTGTACAAATAATATCGTCCTCCACGGCTGTAATCTACCTCTGGTTGAATGAGGATTTCAGGATAAAGCTTCCCCGCTGGCGGGTCAATGTTTTATTTATCCCGGCAGATGCGGCCGGGAAGCAAAAACCGGAAAAATAACGGTATTTTCCCGGCAGGGCATCCGTTCTCCGGGCAAACTGGCAGCAATCCAGCGTTAACTGCGGCAACGTGGTTGACCAACATGAATGGAGAACAGGAAAGAACACAGGAGCCGTCTCAAAAAAGGACACCGTCGCCCGAACCTGTTCACGAAGCTCATTGCTCCTCTTCCTGTTCATTTTGAGCCATTCAACCGACAGGAGGAACCTTTTCCGCCCTTCAGCTTCCGGCCCGCCCCTCGCAAAGGAACGGGAAGAAAAAGGAAAAGCCATGAGGGGCGCCCACGTCCCCTGGGAAGGAGCGCCGCACCTCAGCATTCCGCACGCCATCTGGCCTGCTCCGTCTTGTAGAGCTTGTACGTGACGGCGTCCGCCAGGGCTTCCAGGCTGGCCTCAATAATGTTGTAGGAAACGCCCACGGTGGTCCAGGTGGCGACGCCGTCCGAGGACTCAATAAGCACGCGGACATTGGAGCCGGTGCCGTTTTCATCCTCCGCCTCCGGAATGTTCGTCCGGGTGGGGGAAAGCACGCGCACCTTGTAGTCGATGAGGTGCATCTGTTCCAATTCCGGATACCAGCGCGTCAGGGCGCGGCGCAGGGCCCTGTCCAGCGCATGCACGGGGCCAAAGCCCCCGGCGGCGGTGTGCTCCACATTGCCGTGGACATCCAGCTTGAGGGAGGCTTCCACCATCATGTCCGGGTCCATTTCATGGCGTGAGGTCAGCACCACAGTGCGCAGGATGTTGAAATACGGTTTCAAGGCATTGTCCGGCATGTGCCGCAGGAAGAGCAGCTCCGCGCTGGCCGGGGCGGCCACGTAATCATACCCCAGTGCGGCATTTTTCTTCACGGCGGCGGAAAGCACGTCCAGAAGGGGGTCCCCCTTTTCCAGTTCAAAACCCAGGGTGCGGGACAGGGAAAGGATGTTGCTCCTGCCGCCCTGCTCCGTCATCAGCACGCGCTGGGCGTTCCCCACAAGGGAGGGGTCGATGTGCTCGTACAAAGCGGCTTCCTTCATGATCGCGCTGACATGCACTCCGCCCTTGTGGGCGAAAGCGGCGTTCCCTACGAAGGGCTGCCGCCGGAAAGGCGCCAGATTGGATACTTCCGAGACAAAGGCGGCAGTGGATTTGAGCCGCGTCAGGGAAGCGCCGCTGAGGCAGGAAAATCCTTTCATCTTCACCTGGAGGTTGGGGATGACGGAACAAAGATTGGCATTTCCGCAACGCTCCCCGATGCCGTTTACGGTCCCCTGCACCTGGATGGCTCCGCTGTTTACCGCGGCCAGGCTGTTGGCGACGGCCAGTTCACAGTCATTGTGGGCGTGGATGCCCAGAAGGGCATGCGGCAGGCGTTCCCTGACCGTCCTGATAATGGAGCTGATTTCCTCCGGCATGGTGCCTCCGTTGGTATCGCACAGCGCCAGGCAGTCCGCTCCATGTTCCCAGGCTGTCCGGAGCACAGCCAGGGCGTATTCCGGATCCCGCTTGAAGCCGTCAAAAAAGTGTTCTGCGTCAAAAAAGGCTTCTTCCATATTTTTCTTAAGGAAGGAAATGGAATTGCCGATAATTTCCAGATTGCGTTCCCGGGAAATGCCCAGGGCCACTTCCACATGGCGGGGGCAGGATTTCCCAAAAACCGCGGCCACCCGCGCGCCGCTGGATATCAGGGCGGCCAGCGTGGGATCCGTCTCCGGAGTATGGGAAGGATGGTGCGTGCTTCCAAAAGCGGCCAGCTTTGCATTCCTTAATCCGACACCTCTCATGGCGTTGAAAAATTCCGTTTCCACCGGATTGGCGCCGGGCCAGCCGCCCTCAATGTAATCCATGCCCAGATAATCCAGCTGGCGGGCGATGCGAACCTTGTCCGTCGCGCTCAAATTGACGTCTTCACTCTGCGCGCCGTCCCGCAACGTGGTATCATAGAGAAAGATTTTGGTGGACATCCCCTTGATTCATACATGCAAACGGGAAGCCGTTCAAGACCGGGCCCCGGCTTTTCCCCTGATGCAGACACGAAAAGCGCAAGGCTTGAAGGAGAAACCGGCTTCCAGTAGAATGGCCGCCATGAGTTTACTCAGGCAGTCTCTTTATCTCCTTTTCCTCTTCCTTTCCGTGTCCCTTCCCTCCCCGGCGGCCATTTCCGCCCACCCTTTTCTGGACAGGGAGCGTCCCATCCGCTGGAGCCGGCTGACTCCGGACAAGCTGGAACCGGATATTCAGGAAGCCATGCGCCGCACCCGGGCCTCCGTAGAGGAAATCAGCCGCCTCCGTCCGGAGGAAATGACGTATGAAAATACATTCGGAGCGCTGGAGAAAAGCAATGGCCTCCTTACGGAAGGCATGTGCAAGGCCTATGTCCTGAAAAGCCTGTGCGACAGCGGGGAACTTCGCAAGGCCATGGATTCCGTGGCTCCCCGCGTGTCCGCCTTCCTTTCCTCCGTCACGAAAGACCAGGCCCTGTGGAAAGTCCTGAAAACCGCGGAGGAACGTCTGCGGCAAACCCATCTGACTCCCGAACAGAAACGGTACATGGAACTAAGCATGCAGAGCTTCCGGGACAACGGCGCTGATCTGCCGCCGAACAAGCGCGCACGGCTTGAGGCCATTGACAGGGAACTGACGCTCGCCTCCCAGCGTTTCAACAATTTGTACATGGACGCCAGGAAATCCTGGACCTGGACGGTGCGGGACGCCGCTCTTCTGGAAGGGATAGACGGAAGCGCCCTGCAACAGGCGCGCAAGGAGTTCCTGAGGCGCCATCCCGGCCAGTCCGATCCGGGCTGGACGTTTACGCTGGATTCCGCGGCTTCCGCCCGGGTCATGGAAAAAGCCCGCCGGGAAGAATGCCGGAAGGATTTATGGGAATACCGCCAGTCTCTGGCTACGGGAGCATGCGACACGGAACCCGTCATCAGGGAAATCCTTTCCCTGCGCCGTGAAAAGGCGCATTTGTGCGGATATAAGGAATACCCGGATTATGCCCTGCGCGAGAGCATGGCGGAAAACGGGGAAAACGCCATAAAGTTCGTCAATGAGCTGCTGGACAAGATCAAGGCCCCCTTTTTCCGTGAAATGGAAACGCTCCGCAGCCTGAAAGCCCGCCTTACGGGGCAGGAAAACGCCCGACTGAATCCCTGGGACGTGGCCTATTACGCCAATCTCCGGGCAGAAGAACATTTCCGGCTGGACCAGGAAGAACTGCGCCGCCACTTTCCCCTTCCCCGCGTGCTGGACGGCCTGTTTTCCCTGGCGGAGCGGCTGTACGGCATCCGCGTGAAGGAGATTCCGACGCGGCAGTCCCTCTCCGGCATCCCGGCAGGCGAATCCGCCGGAGCCGTGGAAGTCTGGCATCCGGACGTGCGCTTTTTCACGATTGACGACGGCAACGGCGACCGACTGGGTTCCTTTTACCTGGATCTTTTCTCCCGTAGCAATAAACGGGCCGGAGCGTGGATGAACACCCTGGATACGGGCAGCCCGTCCACGCCGGAAACCCCGGGCAAACCGCGCCTGGGCATGGTCTGCCTCAATATCCATCCCCCCTCGGCAGGACACGCGGTGACACTGTCCCACCGGGAAGTCAGGACTTTATTCCATGAGTTCGGCCACTTGCTGCACCTGATGTTTACCAGGGTTTCCATTCCTTCCCTGGCGGGAACCAGCGTGCCGCGGGATTTTGTGGAAGTCCCCTCCCAATTCATGGAAAACTGGTGCTGGCGGCCGGACGTGCTGAAAAGCTTTGCGCGTCATGAACAAACGGGATTCCCCATTCCGGAGGAAATGCTGAACGCTCTGGACGCCTCCCGCGGCAATACGCCTGCCCTCGCGCTGGCCGGGCAGCTCCTGTACGCAAAGATGGACCTGGCCGTGCATTCGGAACCGGAACGCTACTCCGCCGGCTCTCTCGATGATGTGGATTCCTCCGTAGCGGGAGATATGGATTATTTCAAAGATTTCAAAAGAGCCGGCAAGCTGCGCACGGCGCGTCACTTGTTTTCCTCTCCTGCGGGCTATGCCTCCTTTTATTTCTCCTACCAATGGGCGGAAGTTCTGGACAAGGATATTTTTGAAGCCTTTGAACGGGCCGGAGGCCCGGACAGGGAAACGGCAGGAAAATTCCGGAAAACCATTCTGGAAAAAGGCTATGCGGTCCCGCCCATGCGGCAGTTCATGGATTTCATGGGAAGAAAGCCGCGCATGGACGCCATGCTCCGCAAGAGGCGGCTGGCATCCTGAAATAAAGGAGCCCCAAACCGCAGCAGCCGCTTCCAAGCGGTACCGGGACAAATCACATATTATACATTTGTTTAATTAAATTATCCTTTCATTATGCAAAGGTTACAGATATTTTGCAGAATTCAGAACACATCTTTGCGTTGACTTTGCAAGAAAAAGAAGAGAAAATTCTTTCGCTTTGCCGCATCTTCCGGCACCAGCCGCAACCAACCGCATTCATTTATGTATAATAAGCCTTTGACGTTTGCCGCAACAACCCTGCTCCTTTGCTCCCCGGTGATGATATTAACTTCCTGCGAAGGGGAAAAGGATTCCGCAGCCCAGGCGCCGGCGCTCGTTCCCGAAGTGCAGGTGACCAAACTGGTCACGAAGGATGTTCCCATCAGGCAGGAATGGGTGGGCACCCTGCGCGGCACGGAAGATGCCGAAATCCGCTCCCAGGTGACGGGATACCTTCTTTCCAAGGATTACCGGGACGGCGCTTATGTCAAGAAGGGCCAGGTGCTTTTCCAGATTGATCCCCGCCCGTTCCAGGCAACGCTGGACCAGGCCCAGGGGAGACTGGAACAATATGAAGCCACGCTGAAAAAATACAAGCTGGACGTGGAACGCTACACCCCGCTGGTGAAAACCGGCTCCGTCAGCCGCAAGCAGCTGGACGACGCCCTGCAGCAGGTCCAGGAAACGGAAGCCGCCATCGCCACGGCAAAGGCCCAGGTAGATGAAGCAAAAATCAATCTTAAATTCACCACCATTACAGCCCCCATTTCCGGCCTGGCCGGCCTGGCAACCCCTTCCATCGGCAACCTGCTGACGCCCTCCAGCCCCACGCCGCTGACCACCATTTCCTCCATTGACCCCATCCGGGTGGATTTCTCCGTGAGCGAACGGGATTTCCTGAACTCCATGGACAATAATCTGACCAGGCAGAAGCACCTCAAATTTGACGTGATTCTTGCCAACGGCACGGAATATCCCATGCAGGGCGAACCCGTGGCCATTGACAGGAATGTGGATGCCCAGACCGGCACCATCAACATCGTCGGGCACATTCCCAATCCGAACCTGACGCTGCGGCCCGGCATGTTCGTCCGCGTCCGCGCCACGGTGAAAACGCTGGAAAACGCCGCGCTGGTGCCTCCGCGCGCCATTCTGTCCGCCCAGAGCGCCAAATTCATCATTTACCTGGATGACAAGAACATTCCCCACATGCAGGTCGTCAACCTCGGCCCCGTTGTTGACGGCATGCAGGTAATCAACATCATTCCCATGCCGCACTCCACCTTCACGAAGGACAGCCCCATCGTGGTGGAGGGAATCATGCAGGCGGCCAAGGTGCAGGGACAAGCCCCCGTCAAACCGCTTCCCTACAAGCCCGTAGTTTCCCAGCCCGTCATGCCCTCCATAGGGGCCCAGTCCTTTGAAAAGGCCAGGACGCCGGAAGGCATGAAGGATGGAGAAGCCCAGCCGTCCGCCAAGTAACCTCCCTTATCCGGAGACCCGGCATCTTCCCTTTTCCCGCGCATTTTCATGATTTAACGCCATGTCCAGCTTCTTCATCAAACACCCGACCATTGCCATCGTCATCTCGATCGTGATGATCCTGCTCGGCGGCCTGTCCCTGATGGGGCTGCCCATTGAGCAGTATCCGAATATCGTCCCGCCCACCATCAAGATGCAGGCGACCTACCCGGGCGCGAATGCGGAGACGGTGGCCAATTCCGTAGCCTCCCCCATTGAGCAGTCCATTTCCGGCGTCGTGGGGATGGATTACATGACTTCCACCAACGCCAACAACGGCATCTGCTCCCTGAGCATCGTCTTTGAAGTCGGCACGGACCCCAACATGGACCAGACGCTGGCCTACATGCGCTACGGGCAGGCCACCGCCCAGATTCCCGCGGAGGTCTCCCAGATGGGCATCACCATCACGCAGTCCACAGGCAGCCCGCTGGCCGTAATCAACCTGTATTCTCCGGATGACAGCCTGAACGCCATTTTCCTGAGCAACTATGCCTACGTGAGCCTGGTGGACCCCGTGAAACGCGTTCCCGGCGTGGGCGACGTGCAGGTGTTCGGCGCAGGCCGCTACGCCATGCGCATCTGGCTGGACACCACCAAAATGGCCGCCCAGAACATCTCCGTGGGAGAAGTCCAGTCCGCCATCCAGGCGCAGAACACCGTGATTCCCGGCGGCCAGATCGGCGCGGAGCCGGCCCCTCCCGGAACGGAATTCACATACAGTATCCAGACCAAGGGGCGCCTTCAGACGGCTGAGGAATTCGGCAACATCATCATCCGTGCGGAGGGGAACAAGCTTCTTTACCTGAAAGACATCGCCAAGGTGGAGCTGGGCTCCCAGACTTACAACGTATCCAGCAAATACAACGGCAGGGATTCCGGCGCCATCGCCGTGTACGCCGCTCCCGGCTCCAACGCCATCAACACGGTGGACGCTCTGGTCAAGCTCTTTGAAGACCGCTCCCGCAGCTTCCCCGCCGGAATGGAATACAACCTGACGCTGGACACCACGCTGGCCGTGCGCGCCTCCATTGAGGAAATTGAGCACACGCTGGTGGAAGCCCTCCTGCTGGTGGTCCTGGTGGTGTTCGTCTTCCTGCAAGGCTGGCGCGCCACGCTGATTCCGGCCATCGCCGTTCCGGTATCCATCATCGCCACCTTCGCGCTGTTTCCGCTCCTGGGCTTCACGTTGAATACCATCTGCCTCATGGGCATGGTGCTGGCCATCGGCCTGGTGGTGGATGACGCCATTGTGGTGGTGGAAGCCGTGGAATCCCACATGGAGCGCGGCCTCACGCCCCGCCAGGCGGCCTTCGCCGCCATGGAGGAAGTTTCCGGCCCCGTCATCGCCATTGCCCTGGTGCTTGCGGCGGTGTTCCTGCCCTCCCTGCTGCTGCCGGGCATTACAGGCACGCTCTTCCAGCAGTTTGCCGTGACCATCGCCATTTCCATGCTTATTTCCGCGTTCAACGCGCTGACGCTCTCCCCGGCGCTGTCCGCCATTCTGCTCAAACCCAAGGACCCGTCCAAGGGAGGCCCGCTGAAATTCTTCTACCGCGTTTTCAACCGCAGTTATGACGCCACGGCCAGCGGCTACACCAAAGTGTGCCACTTCCTGACCCGCAAGCTCATCATCTCCATTCCGCTGCTGGCTCTGATCGCCTACGCGATTGTCCCCGTAGCCAAGAAAATCCCCAACGGCTTCCTGCCGGACGAAGACCAGGGCTACCTGTTCGCGGCCCTGATTATGCCGGAAGCCCGCTCCCTCCAGCTGACTACGGCCGCCGCGGACAAGGTCTCCGAACTCATCCGTCAGAACCCGAACGTAAAAGACGTGATTGCCATCTCCGGCTTCAGCCTGCTGACGGGCGTGCAAAGCACGAACAATGCCTTCTTCTTCGTCATGCTCAAGCCCTGGGAGGAACGCCCCAATCCGGACCAGAGCGCCCAGGCGGTCACCGCCCAGCTGAACGCCCTGCTGACCACGAAAGTTTCCGAAGGCATCACCATGTGCTTCCAGCCTCCGGCCATTGCGGGGGTAGGTTCCGCCAACGGCGTCACCTTCATGTTGGAAGACCGCGACGGCAAGGGTACGGAATACCTGGCGGAACAAACGGACATCTTTGTGAAGGAAGCGAACAAGCTTCCGATATTCGACCCGAACAACAACGGCGGCGTGCGCAGTGTGATGTCCTTCGCCGTGGAACAGAAAGATGTGCGGCTGGATGAAGAAAAATGCGCCACGCTGGGCGTCAGCATCAGTGAAGCCAACAGCCTGCTCCAGGCCTACATGGGTTCCCTGTTCATCAACTACATCACCCTTTACGGCCAGCAGTGGCAAGTGTACATCCAGGCGCAGGGCAGTGACCGCACCGGAACGGACATGCTCAAAAACTTCTACGTGAAGAACAACACAGGCAGCTCCGTCCCCCTTTCCACCCTCGTGAAAATCACGGATATCAAGGGGCCGGAATTCCTGCTGCGCCAGAACCTGTACAACTCATCCAAGCTCATGGTCACGCCCGCCCAGGGCTACTCCAACTCCCAGGCCATGGAGGCGCTGGAAAAAACCTTTGAAGCCAGCATGCCTTCCGACATGGGCTACAGCTATGCGGACATGAGCTACCAGGAACAAAAAATCCAGAACGGCATCGGCATCGTGCAGATTTTCCTGCTCTCCTCCGTCTTTGTCTTCCTGATTCTGGCGGCCCTGTATGAACGGTGGTCCCTGCCCCTCAGCATCTTCATGACGGTGCCCATCGCGGCCCTCGGCGCGTTCCTGGGCCTGTACTGGTTCGGTTATGAATTGAACCTGTACGCGCAAATCGGCCTGGTGATGCTTATCGGACTGGCGGCCAAGAATGCCATTCTGATTGTGGAATTCGCCGTCATTGAAATGGAACGCGGCAAGACGCTGATGGAAGCGACGCTTTCCGCCGCCAGAATCCGCCTGCGCCCCATCCTGATGACATCCTTCGCTTTCATTCTGGGCTGCGTTCCGCTGGCGCTGGCCTCCGGTTCCGGCGCTTATTCCCGCAATATCATCGGTATCGTGGTCATTGCCGGGATGACGATGGCGACGGTCGTGGGCATTTTCCTGATTCCGTGCTCCTTCTACTTCATCATGAAGCTCTTCCGCGTACGCATCGCCCGGAAGACGGTGGAAACGGAAGACCCGGACGAAATCATCGCCCGCAAACACCTGTTCCACGAAGCCCATGAATCGTTAAAAGGGTAAAACCGCCCCTGCAACCATCTAAAAACAGACTAAACGCATATGCGAACAAACCCATACATCACACGCGCCATCCTGCTGGGAACGGCTTTTGCCGCCTCCTCCTGCATGATGGGCCCCGACTTCAAACCGGTGGACATGCCCATGCCCGCGGCATTCAGGGGAGCCCCCGCGGCGACGGAATCCATTGCGGACCTTCCCTGGTGGAAAGTTTTCAAAAACAAGGATCTTCAGGACCTCCTGACGGACACCTACAATAACAACCGCGATTTGAAAGCTACCATGGCGCGCGTGGAAAAGGCACGCCAGTACATCACCATCACGGAGGCCCCGCTCTTCCCGTGGGCGAATTATTCCGGCTCCGTCAGCAAAGGCTCCAACTATACCGGCGGCAGCATCGTCCAGACTACCGGAACCACACTGACGCCTGGAGCGCTTGCCGCCGGCATTTCCTGGGAACTGGATATCTGGGGCAAAACGCGCCGGATGACGGAAGCTGCCCGCGCGGACTATCTGGCTTCCGAAGAAGGCCAGCGCGCGCTCATGCTTTCCCTGCTCCGCCAGGTGGCGGACTCCTACCTCCAGCTCCTCCAGCTGGACGAACAGCTTGCCATTGTGCAGAAATCCGTGGAATCCTATTCCGAAAGCCTGCGCCTGTTTGACGAACAGCTTGAAGGCCAGGTAGGCGACAGGCTTCAGGTGGCTTCCGCCAAGGCGGCTCTGGCCTCCTCCCAGGCCCAGATTCCCGCCATTCAGGTGCAAATCGCCAATCTGGAAAATGCAGTCTCCGTCCTGGCCGGACGCGCTCCCGGCCATATCCGCCGTTCCGGCAGCACCCGGGACATCGCCTATAACGTCAAGGTTCCCGCCGGCATTCCGGCCTACATCCTTTCCAGAAGGCCTGACGTCCGCCAAAGCGAATACCAGCTGCGCGCCGCCAATGCGGAGGTAGGAGTGGCCATTGCCAACTACTTCCCGACCATCTCCCTGACGGCGGCGGGCGGCCTGGCCTCCGCAGATCTGCGCCACGTGCAGGGGCGCCGCGGCGGCTGGGGGCTGGGAGCCAATCTGACCGGCCCCCTCTTCCAGGCGGGCAAGCTGACGGCTTCCGAAAAGGCGGCCAAGGCTGAATTCCTGGCGGCCAGAAACGATTATGAACAAACGGTTCTCAATGCCCTGGCGGAAGTTTCCAGCACGCTTATCCAGAGGGACAAGCTGCGCAGCATCACCGCCACCCAGTCCGAAGCCGTGGAAGCCTACCACACGGCGGTGAAACTCTCCTTTGAGCGCTACCGCACGGGCCTTTCCAATTACATTGAAGTATTGTACGCCCAGCAGAACCTGTACCCCGCTCAGATTCAGCTTTCACAGTATTATTACCAGCATGCCAGCACGCTGGTTTCCCTGTACACGGCCCTGGGCGGCGGCTGGAATATGAGCCACAAGGCTATCATGGACGGGCCCTGCCAGGCGGTAAAACGCGCCCTTTAAAACAGGGAATTTTCCTGACTGTTTTTTCATCCTCCGGCAAGTACAGCTTGCCGGAGGATTTTTTATCCGTTCCGCGGATTGCCAATCCGCTGACAATTAAAAAAGTTGAAGGTAAATGCATTGTTTAATATAATGCGTTGATTGTTATTTGTATTGGGTGATTTTGGTCTTTTTCTAATTCATTCCTTCTGTTATGATTTTCCATCCTTTCCTCCTGTCGGCAGAGGCAGAAGGACGCAAACGGATTGGCAATTCGATAAAAAACGAAAGTTCCTTTACAGAGGGGCACTTTTACCAACTGTTACAAACAATCAACATGAAGACTAAATATTTTGCTCTCCTGATCGCCGCCATGGGAAGTAGCTTATCCCTAGGGGCCTCCATCAGTAATCTGGAGTCCGCCTATTCAAAAAATTCCACCGTTTATGACGGGACAAACGGGGATACGCTGGACGTTTCCACCCCCACGACTCTTAACGTAAACGCCAACGGCTCCTGGACAATGGCATTCACCGTTTCCAATCTGACTGCAACCTCAGATTCGAATGTAGGGCTGCTGTTTACCTACAATACCACCAAACCTTATTACAATCTGGAAGGAATGGGCTATCAGCTGGCGGAGGACGGAACACTCACCCTGAACGTAGGCGGCTTTAACTACAACGGAGGAAACCCTGCCTCCTCCCCCTGGAAAACGCAAACGTTTTCCGGTTATTCCGCCAGCCCCCCCCTGACCCTGTTTTACACATTCAGCAGGGGAACTGTTTCCATCTCCGCCATGCTGGGGAATGACACGTCCACGCTGACCACGCTGAGCAACCTCAGCAGCGGAGCCGCCTTCAACGGCCAAAACATGACCCAGATCAATTTTTCCGCCAAAGACGCCACCGGAAACACATGGAGCGCTCCGAACGGAATCACGGGAGAATACACCTTGAATAATTTTGACCTGTACACGGCCGTTTTGACGGAAGACCAGATGAAGGAATACGCCCTGAGCGCCGTTCCGGAACCGGCTGCGGCCTCTCTCGGCCTGCTGGGTCTGGGCATCCTTCTGATGCGCCGCCGCAGGGCCTGACTTTTTCCTTCCCGCGTCCATTCCTGCTCCGTTCAGGGATGGACGTTTTCTTCACTCTTTTTCAAATATCCTTTTCATTTTTCCTTGACGCTCTGATGAAAGTCCGGCTCCCTCTCCCCCTCCTGGCTGCCCTGGCGGCGGCATTCCCCGCAGCAACCGCCGCCCCGGCGGGCACGGAACTGGGAAACGTCATGTTCGTTGGGGATTCCATCACCCACGGGGTCAACAGCGCCTCCTACCGCTGGGCTCTCCATAAAATATTTACAGACAACGGCATTTCCTACCGGGCGGAAGGCGTCAAAACCGGCAATTATTCCGGGGGAGTTACTGCGGGCACTTCCTACGGGGGCCAGATATTCAACAATGAACATTCCTCCCAGGCAAGCGCCAGGGCATGGGAAATATCCGGCAGGAGCAACGGAAGCAGGTTTGACGGCTCCAACATTAACAACTGGCTGGGGCTTTCCGGCACCAAGGCAAACGGAAGCGCCTATTCAGGCCAGACATTCACCGGAGACAATACGCCGGATACCTTTTTCATGATGATCGGCACCAACGATCTCCTTTCCGACGGAAACAACGCCACGCTGGCGAACCGCCTTGACTCCGTTTCCCAAAACCTCCTGAACGATATGGACACCATCGTGGAGGCCATGTTCCAGGCCAATGAACATGCGAATGTCATCATCCTTACCATTCCCTGCTGGACCCGGCACTCCAACGGCAATTCGGACGCCACCCACCAGGCCGTGGCTGATTACAATGATCGTCTGAAAACATGGGGGAATGGCAGGCAGAACGTCACGGTCATTGACGTCAATGCCGGCATCATTGACGTAACATCCTCCACGCCGTTCTACGGCGTAAGCTCCATGTTCAACAACCCCGGCAGCGACGGCCTCCATCCCAATGCCCAGGGAGATCTGCTTATGGCCGGCAATATCGCCAGGGCCATGGGCTACGCGGGGCGCACCGCCGGACAGGAAAGAAAAGCAGCTGGCGGCCTGGCCATCAATTTTCACCAGGGCGGGCAATCCCCCGCATGGAGCTCGAACAGCCACTTGGAAAATAAAGGGTTTTCCCTCGCCAATGTCACTGTGGACGAGAACGGCATCAGCCTGGGGCAATCCGGGGAAAGCTCCATTTCCTATTCCTGGGCGGAAGGGACGGATCTGCAAAACGGCTTTACCTTTGATTGCAACCTGGTTCTGGGAAACGGTGCAGCAGACGGATGGGATACCGCCTCCGATTTCAGCATCAGCCTGGGGAACAGCTCCTTTTACGGCACGCTCAATATTAATGAGGCCTACATCAAATGGGGCGATGCCATTCTGTATTCCCTGGACATGTCTGCCAATGCGGAAAACCTGCGTATGGCATATATCCGCGGCAATGAGCTGGAAGGGCTGAAAGGCGGCTATTACGTCTGGCTGGGGGACATGCTGATCGGGGAAGCGCTTTCCGTTACCTCCGGCTCCGGCTGCAACGGCCTCACCATTCAATACAACGGCAGCGGAACCGCTGTTCTGCACGACCTGGCCCTGGACGGCACGGGTTCCTATGCCCCTGCCACTTCCGGAACGCTTAACGCGGAAAAGTCTTTTATTTCTTCCGGCTCCTTCACCCAGAGTGGAACACCGGAAGGCAATATTGAGTGGAAAACGGAGGGATTCACCAAAACCGCTGATAATCTGGCCGGCTCCGGTACCTTTAATGCCCGCGCCCAGGCGGATTCCTCCGCAGGGGGAACGGGGAATTCCGTAAACGTCTCCATTACCTCCGGAAACGCCACTCATATTTATGCGAACAGCGGCAACTACACGGGGGACGTCTGGCTGACCATCTCCAAGGAGGGACAGGCCTCCGCCTGGTACGGAGCTCACGGAGCTTCCGGCACGCTCAACGGGAACGTCTTCCTCCGTTTCACGGATGCCGCCACAGGCGGAAGCACGGTCTTCGGTGCCGTGAACGCCGCCGGCGTCACCGGAAACGTTTATCTGGAATTCTCTGCGGAAAACGCCTCCTTCGGCACCTTCACCAGCAGTAATTCCTCCTCTGTGGTCGGCTCCTATGCCACGGATATCCAGGGGAATGTAGACATTGTGGTCAACTCCGGCACCTTCAACCATCAAATCATGGGCGGCATCTTCGCCAATGCCAGGATCGGAACCACCACCATTGGAGGAAACACGCATGTTTACATCAATGGCGGCTCCGTCACCGGAAATGTTATGGGCGGCGGCCTGACAGGCTCCATTTCCGGCGGCGCCAACGTCACCGTCACAGGCGGCGTTATCAGCGGTTCCGTTTACGGCGCGGGCCAGGGAGGCTCTATCCTGGCAGGAAGCTCGGTTTGCTTGACAGGAGGCCTGGTTAAAGGGGACGTTTACGCCGGTGGCAAGGCGGGTTCCATTCAGGGGGACACGTCCGTCACCATCACCGGAAACACGGCCACGCTTTATAACGGGAGCTCCTGGGGCAGCATCTCCGGCGGCGGTTCCGGCGGAACGGTGAAGGGAAACTCCACCGTACGCATCCAGAATCTTTCCTCAGGAACGACGGCCTACGGCTTTGACAAGTACGCCGGAAACATCAGCGGCGGAACCAATGTAAGCGGAGACAGGAGCCTGGTGCTGGACCATGTAACCGTGGACAGCCTCCAGGCTTCCCTGAGTGACTTCACCCATGTTTCCGCCGTCAACCAGACCCGCACCTCGCTGGATTCCCTGGGCGGGGCGCTCACCGTAACCATTGAGGCGGGAAGCAGCCTTATCCTGAACGGAACCTCTGACCTGACCACGCTTATTCTGGGGGAACACGCCTCCCTGACGCTTCAGGGGCTCGCCGCAGATGCGGTCGTCGTGGACATCACGGGAACAACCAATTACACACTCTCCCTGACAGAGATACCTGCCAGCCTGGACAACATCAAATTCCTGAACGACGGTGTTCTGTACGACGCGGCCATGTCCATGGATCTTCAGGCCAATTCCGCCATGCTTTTCGCCCAGGTGCCGGAACCCGGAAGCGCCGCCCTGGCCCTGGCCGGACTGGCCCCCCTCCTGTGGAGGAGGCGCAGAAAAATGTCCCATTGAGGCCCTTCGTTTTCTTCAGGCCCTGATGGACAAAAGAAGCCCCCGCCGGCGCAACGCCGGCGGGGGCTTCCCATGCGGAAAAACGGCGGAGAAGAAAAGGAAAAGCATCCATCCCTCCCCGGGCGTTTTTCATGGAACGGGAGGAGATCAGGCCCCTCTGTTTTTAAACAGTTCCAGTGCGAGCTGAGACCAGGTCTCCAGTTTCTCAAACATTTCCCCGGACAGTTCCTCCGGAGAAACAAAACGGAGATTGGCCAGGGCTGCTTCATTCGCGCGCACACGGTCCGTATCCAGCTCAAACAGGTGGACAATGCCCAGATGCACGGCCCCTACGTCATTGGTATCGTCATTAATCACGCCGAGAACCCGCTGGGTGCAGTTCCCGTCAATAACCAGTTCCTCGCGGATTTCGCGCTCCACTCCGGCCAGATAGGTGGAAACGTCGTCATGGCCGGATTGGCGGTCCACCGGATTGATATGGCCTCCGATGCCGATGGAACCCTTGTCATGCAGGCGGGCCTCGCCGCCGGAGCCTCCGCGCGTGTAATGCAGAATGCGGCCCTGGTGGCAGAAAATGGCATAGGCGATGATCTGTTTGTGGGAAGGATCATTTTCCGCAGCCTCCCGGTCCATGAACGAGGCGACGCCCGGCTTCATGAACGTATTCAGATAATGATCCCCGCCTTCCCGGTGTCCCTGGAAATAGCCCGCTTCCTCAAAGGCGGCGCGGGGAACCACCAGAACCTGTTCTCCATGGTAACGTGACATGGAGACACCCTACCCGTTTTCATCCCGCGCTCAACAAAAAAGGCGCTGAAACGGCAAATTGGCCCCTTCCTTCAGGAAGGCGCGGGCTGCCCCTCCGCATCAGGAGGCATCCTTCACTTCCACGCCATGATTCCGGAACCTGCGCATGATGCTTTCCAGCTGTTCCGCATCCATGAGATGGAGCGGCAGCCACAGCACCAGCTTCTTGCCGAACAGGAACAGCAGCGCGTGGCGCGTCCTGCACAACGTGGAAAAACGGTCGTAGGGAATATTCATGGGGTCAACGCCCTTGCTGGAGAACGTCAGGTAATCCTCATGAAAAACGTAATCCTTTTCCTGATGGTACATGGGCACCTTTTTATTGGCGGCCAGAGCGGCCTTTGCCAGAAAGGGGACGTAAAACCAGGACAGGATAATCGCCATCAGCGCCCCGGCCAGGGACAGCCAGGCGAATAAGGGCAGTGGGCGCAGGGAAAAGGAATACAGCGCCATCAATACAAAAAAGGCCGTAATGGCCAGGTCCAGCGGCTTTTTCCACCTGGGGCGCACCGCATGGTACCATGCCACCAGCACCTGGGTTGCCAGGCGGTCGGAAGGTACGGGCTTGACGAGTTTGATGACTTCTGAATCCTGCATCATGGCGGCAGGGTATCTTCATTCCCGCTGAAGAAAAAGCCTAAAAGCAGGCTCTTCCGCCGCCATGGTGTCAAAAAAGCCCCTCCGGAAAGGTCTCTTCCCCCCTTTTTCCCGCCTCCCATTCACGGGGGAAAGCCTCCTTCCCCCGTATGCAGGCCAGAATTTCCTTGATAATCATGCCTCCCTTCATAGAATGAAAAACCAAAAGCCTTCAGAAGACCCGGTGGCAGACAATCTTCAAATTCACGTACGCACGTTCCAGCCCTCAACCACTCAGGCACAGGCTCTGGAAACCCTGACGGATTCCATGGCGGAAGTCCTTGACGACCGACAGCTAAGACACATCAAGAATGCGGTTCTTCTGCGTGAGGAAACGCAGACCACCTATCTGGATCACGGCCTGGCCGTCCCCCACGGACGCACCAGCGCGCTGGATTCCATGCAGGTCACCGTAGGCATCAGCCCAGAGGGCGTCCTCTGGCCGGACGATTCCCGCAACGCTCATCTCATTGTGATGCTGGGCGTGCCCGCCGCCATGGTGACCGGCTACCTGACCACCATGCAGAAATTGCTGCGGTGGCATAAAAACGCCCCCCTGGGCCCCAACGGGGAATGGACGGGAGATGAAGCCAGTCTCCTGGCGTCCCTTCAACAAGCCCTGCAATGACGGACAAGAAAAACCAGCCTGCGGAAAAGACGCGCCTTTCCTGGTCATGGCTGCGCATGGCGTTGAGCCTGCGTGAAAAAATCAAGCTGGGGGACAAGCAGGTCATCTTCATCTGGGCGGTCGTCGTCGGAGCGCTGGGTGCCCTGATGGCCCTTGTCTTTGAAATGGGCGTGGAACTGGTGCAGGACGTCCTGACGGGGCGGACCAGCTACAGGCAAATTCAGGTCTTTCAGGAAATGGCCGGCCAGGACCCGGCCTGGTGCATCTTCGTTCCGGCGGCGGGCGGCCTTTTGGCGGGGCTTACGCTTCTTTTCACCCACCGCTTTGTGCCGGCCAAGGCGACGGAATACATGGAAGCCGTGGCGCTGGGCAATGGATACGTGCCTCCCAAGCCCAGCCTTCTGCGTTCCCTGTCCGCCGTTTTCTCCGTAGGTTCCGGCGCCTCCATCGGCCGTGAAGGCCCGCTGGTGCAGGCCGCCGCCGTAGCGGGCTCCGCCCTGGGGCGTTTCTTTCACCTCTCAGCTCCTCGCCTGCGCCTGGTAGTGGCCTGCGCCGCCGCCTCCGGCATGTCCTCCGCCTTCCATACGCCCCTGGCGGGCGGCCTGTTCGTAAGTGAAATCGTTCTGGGCGCGCTGACGATTGATTTCCTGGCACCCCTGCTCGTGGCCAGCTGCGCGGGCTATTTTACCATGGGCCTGTTCCATGAACCCGCCCCCATCTACCAGCTCCAGCAGGAAGTCTCTCTGGCAGGCAACCAGCATGTGCTCTGGTGCGTGCTGCTGGGGGCCCTGGCCTCCCTGGTCGCCAGTTTCTGGCTCCTCATCCTCAAAAAATCGCGCCGGTACCTGAACGGCAAGCGCCAATGGCTGCCCGTGCGCCTGACGGCGGCAGGCGTGCTGGTGGGAGCCATCGCCATCTTTTACCCGGAAATCGTAGGGAACGGCAAAAATATCATCACCTCCCTCATTCATTATGAATTTGACGCCGCGAGAGCCGCCGTCCTGCTGTTCCTGAAAATATTCACCGTCGCCATCGTCTTCGGCGTGGGAACCGTGGGGGGCGCCCTGACCCCCAGCCTGACTATCGGGAGCGTCTGCGGCTTCCTGTTCAGCGCGGCTCTTACCCAGCTGGGGGTGCCCGGGGACCATGCCATCGCCTATTCCCTGGTGGGCATGGCCGCCTTTTTCACTACAGCCGCGAACGCCCCAATCACCTCTCTGGTGCTGGTGGTGGAATTCACCATGGCCGGGCAGATGATGTTCCCCCTGATTATCGGAGTGCTGGTTTCCTACGGAATGGCCAAGCTCACCAAAGCCCAGTCCATGTACCATGATTCCCTGGCCTTCGGCCCCAGAAGCACCTTTGACAAACCCCTGGCCCAGGTACAGCTTCAGGATGTAGCGCGCAAGGATCCGCCCGTGGTGCATCCCCTGGACAAATTCGGCACCATTGCCGCCATGCTCATTAAAAACCCGGCCCAGCCCATCTTCGTCACTTCCCCGACCGGCAAATACCTGGGAAGCGTGGTGGCGGAAGACGTGGCGGCCTTTGCCCGCAACAAAGAGCTGGCCCAGGCCGTACTGGCCATGGATGTGCTGCGCAGCGACATGCCTACGCTTCCTGCGGACATGCACCTCCCGGAAGCCCTGGGCATTTTCTCCCGCCCCCACTGCGCGGAATCCCTGGCCCTTGTGAACCCGAACAACGATCTGCTGCTGGGCGTGGTCAACAAGACGGACCTCTACCTGGTGCTCTCCGAAATCATGCGCAGGGAAAAGCTGCAATAAGGGCTGCCTTTCCGCATTAACATCCGTTGAAATAGCGGAAAAAAACGCCGCTTCCATCCTCGGATTACGGGAAATGTCCGTTCAAAACCGAACACCCGGCCCGTCCAAAGGACATTTTCCTTTCTCCGTGTCCGCAGCGCCCCGCCTTCCTTTCACGCCTTATCCGGGCATGGCATCAGAGAGACGACGTATTCGGGGATGTTTCTCCATCCCGTTCATGAAAAAACACAGGGCAAAGGCATGCTTTCCCCGGCACAAGCGCCCTGCCGCCATTGCGGAAAGTGAATCCGACTTCTTCCAAAGACCTTTGCCCGGAGCCTCTCCGGCAAAATTTACTTCCTCCGGAAAACGCGGAAGAGCCGGGAAGCGTATTTTTTTCCTCTTCTTTTTTCACAATAGGGGTCAGGTTAAAAATAACAACAAACTTGCATTTCAGACCTTTTCCGGTACGCTTCCGGCATGAGCCGCACCCTGAGAATAGAATACCCCGGAGCAGTCTATCACGTGCAGAGCGAGGGCAACCGCGGAGACGCCATTTATCTGGATGACGAAGACAGAGAAATCTTTCTGCGGACTTTTCAGGAGGCGTCCCGCAGAAGCGGATGGACCGTGTACGCCTACGCCCTGATGGCCAATCACTACCACATTCTTTTCCAAACCGCGCGCGCCAATCTGGTGGATGGCATGAAATGGCTCCAGACCGCTTATACCCAGCGTTTTAACGCGCGCCACCGAATGCGTGGGCATCTGTTCGCGGGCAGATACCACGCCATGGTGGTGGAAGCGGATAACGCCCACTATTTTTCAACTATCATTGACTACATCCACCTGAATCCGGCCCGGTCCGGCCTGGCGCGCCGCCATACGTTCCTTTCCGGCTGCAAATGGACGAGCCTGCCCGCATGGCTGGACTCTCCCGCAAAAAGACCCAAATGGATTCATCCGGAACGCGGCCTCGTCTGCTTCGGCTGCGACGACACGGAGGACGGACGCCAAAAGTACCTCAACCATCTGATGGGCCGCTTTGAAGCGGAACGCATGGATGAACGCTCCCTGCTGCCCGCCGGCCACGTTGGCCCCGGCACCGTCCAGCGGGGCTGGTGCTACGGCTCCAGCGCCTTCCGTGCCAGGCTGGTGGGGGAACTTCCCCGGCTGGCGCGCAGAAAGCCCGTCACGACGGGGATGCGCGCATCGGAGATCGGGGAATACCAGGCGGAAATCATCGTCAAAAACGGGTTGAAAGCATTCGGCCTATCGGAGGAGGAGCTGCTTGTCACGCCTTACAGTCACCCGTCCAAGCTCATCATCGCCCTGGCCGTCCGGCAAAGCACGCTGGTACCGTATGCCTGGATCAGCAACCGGCTGCACATGGGCATTCCCAAATCCATGGGAACCTTGCTCCACCGGGCAAAAAAAATGGCGGAAACGGATTTGAAAACGAGGGCGTGGATCGAGCGCCTGAGCTCCTGACCTCCGTTCCTCCCACGGAATAATTTGAAAAACTTTCCTCCCGCCACAAGGATGCGCCGGGCATGAAACCGTCATCCCGCGGCAGGAAGCACTCAAGGTCAGCCCCTTCTCCGGCACATCATCATGCAGACCGGCCCAAGCAATCCCACGGATGCCGCAGCCGGTTCCGGAACTACTGAAAAAGCCATGGCGGCAATTCCGGCTTTCTGCCACCAATGCGGAAACCAAGATGGCTCCCACCCAGCGTTGTTTGTAACATTCCATCTCTGCCGCCTTGTCTGTTCCTGATAATTTTTTCCTTTGTCATCCATTCTGCATGGACACCGGATTCAAAATCCGCCTTATGGAAACAGGAACCCGAATAACCGCAAACAAACTCCATGTCCCCAGCATCCGAAACACGCAGTTCTGGCAGGCGTCAATCAGCAAGAACGGGGTCAGCTTACAAATCACAACATATAAACATATTTTCTATTTTCTTACTGACCCCTGAAAGCCGCCAGGGAAAAAAATGATTGCCAGCCCGCTTAGCGGAATGATAAACGGAAAGCGCGTGCGAAAAACTGCGCGTAAAGCGTCAACCCAAATACAACAACAGAAAAGATGGCACAGACATATTCCCAGCGCGTGCTCGACTTGGTTAAGGCCAAGCATAGCCACGAAAAAGAATTCATCCAGGCCGTTCAGGAAGTGCTCAGCACAATTGAACCGGTTTTGGCCGCGAATTCCAAGTATGAAGACCACGCGATTCTGGAACGGATCGTAGAACCGGAAAGAACCATCCTGTTCCGCGTGCCGTGGATCGATGACCAGGGCAAGGTTCAGGTGAACCGCGGGTACCGTGTGGAATTCAACAGCGCCATCGGACCGTACAAGGGCGGCCTCCGCTTCCACCCCAGCGTCAACCTCGGTATCCTGAAGTTCCTGGGTTTTGAACAGGTTTTCAAAAACTCCCTCACCACCCTTCCCATGGGCGGCGGCAAGGGCGGTTCCGACTTCGACCCCAAGGGCAAGAGCGATAATGAAGTGATGCGCTTCTGCCAGAGCTTCATGACGGAGCTTCAGCGCCACATCGGCGCGGATACGGACGTTCCCGCGGGGGATATCGGCGTGGGCGGCCGCGAAATCGGCTACCTGTTCGGACAATACAAGAGAATTCGCAACGAATTCACCGGCGTTCTCACCGGCAAGAGCCTGAACTGGGGCGGCTCCCTCATCCGTCCGGAAGCCACCGGCTACGGTTGCGTATACTTTGCCCAGAACATGCTTGCCACCCGCAACGACGGCCTGCAGGGCAAGGTCTGCCTGGTGTCCGGTTCCGGCAATGTAGCCCAGTACACGGTGGAAAAACTTAACGAACTGGGCGCGAAAGCGGTCACGATGTCCGACTCCAACGGCTATGTTTACGATCCGGACGGCATTTCCCCGGAAAAACTGGCCTGGGTCATGGAACTCAAGAACAAGCGCCGCGGACGCATTGCGGAATACGTGAAGCAGTTCCCGAAGGCCCAGTACTTTGAAGGCCAGCGCCCCTGGAGCGTTCCGTGCGACTGCGCCTTCCCCTCCGCCACGCAGAATGAAATCAACGGGGAAGACGCCCGTACCCTCATCAAGAACGGATGCACCCTGGTGGCGGAAGGCGCCAACATGCCTACGGACCTGGAAGGCATTGAAACCTACCTGGCCGCCAAAATCCTGTACGGCCCGGCCAAGGCCGCCAATGCCGGCGGTGTGGCCACCTCCGGCCTGGAAATGTCCCAGAACAGCCAGCGCCTCTCCTGGACGCGTGAAGAAGTGGACCACAAGCTGAAAACCATCATGGCCAACATCCACGCAAACGCCGTGGCCCACGCCCAGGAATACTCCTCCGACAAATCCTTCACCAACTACGTCACCGGCGCCAACATCGCCGGCTTCGTGAAAGTGGCGGATTCCATGATCGACCAGGGGGTAGTCTGACCCCGGCCCGACATACTTGCTGCCAATGTAAAACACACCAGAAGCGCCGGGTTCGCCCGGCGCTTCTCTTTTCTACGGAAATGTCTCCATTCCGGAAGTTCCTTTTTCCCGTATGGGCCAGACATGGCGGCGGAAGGACTTCAAAAGCCTCCCGGCATTGGGGACAACCACCCTCAGGACTTTTTCCCGGCTGCAGGGACTTTATCTGCTGCATCACGGCAGTCTCCGACTATTCAGACTGGGCGGTCAAAAGCGAGCCAGATGACCTGCTTCCGGAATTTGAAGGGCTATTCTCTTCCCCCTTTCCCATTTTCCTGCATCAAGAACCGGAAAAACGCTTCCCCGGCTCCAATTCTTAAAAGATACTGTTATTCCTTTAACAGGCGGCAGACGGCCTGGGCCGCATGTTCCGCCGCCCCTCCCTGCCCCAACTTGTCGGAGGCCTGTTTCATTTCCTTCAGCAGGGCATCCCTGTTTTCCGGAACAAGCAGACGTTCTATTTCACCAATCACCTTGTCCGGCGTAAAATCAAACTGAATCAGCTCCTTCACCACAGGTTTCTGCGCCAGGATATTCACCATGCCGATGAAGCGTATCTTGATGAGCATGCGGGCCATCCAGTACGTCAGCAGGGGAACCTTGTACACCAGCGTGTACGGCAGGCGGTGCAAGGCGGCCTCCATGGTGGCGGTGCCGGAAGCCACTACCCCCACGGCGGCGCGGTCCATCAGCTCATGATATCCCCCCACCGTAATGTGGAACAGCTCCGGCGGCATGCCGGCCTTCCGCGCCATGCCGCGCATTCTTTCCGCCAGAGCCTCCGTGGAAGCGGCGGTTTCAAAGGACAGTTCCGGCCGTTCCCGGGAAAGACGGCTCACTACCTCTATAAATACCGGGAAATGCCTGTCAATTTCACGGTTCCGGCTGCCGGGAAACAGACCGACCAGTGACGGCTCCCGGACGCCCTCCTTACGGATGGATGCAATTTCATCCACCAGGGGATGCCCCACAAACTCCGTTCTCAGGCCGGCTTCCTGGAACAAGGGAGCCTCAAAAGGGAAGATGCACATCATCAAATCCAGCATGCGCACCATCTTGGGAATGCGCCCGCGATGCCATGCCCACACCTGCGGGGAGATAAAATAAACGATTCTGGTGTGGGGACAACACTTGCGGACCCTCTCCGCCAGCCGCAGATTGAACCCCGGATAATCAATCAAAACAAGGCAATCCGGCTGGTCCTGCCGTATCCTCTCCAGAATGGAGAGAAAACGCCTTCTGAACCATCCGTATTTTTTGAGCACCTCCACCACGCCGATAACGGCGGCTTCATCCGCCCAGTCTTCCACGCCGGGACATAACGCGTGCATGCCCTGGCCGCCCAGCCCTGCGACCTCCATGCCGGGCATCAGGCGCAGCAGATTCTTCAACAGCAGGGCGCCATGAATGTCCCCGCTCTTTTCGCCTGCTATGATATAAAGCTTCATCACTATCTGCATCGGCGCACGCCGGACGCCTCTCTACCTTACCAGCCCCGTTCCCGGGACGCAATAAAAGACTTTCCTTTCAAGGATTTTAATGCAAGATACGCGCCGTTATGCATGAGTTGATCTCACTTTGGATGTCCTGGGTGCAGGACTGGGGATATGCGGGTGTCATCGTCCTGATGGCCATGGAAAGCTCCATCTTTCCCGTTCCCAGCGAAGTGGTCATCCCGCCCGCGGCCATCCTGTCCGCCCAGGAAGGAGCATCCATGAGCTTCTGGGGAGTGGTGGCTGCCGGAACGTTCGGCTCCTGGCTGGGTTCTGCCATTACCTACGCCGTGGCCCGAATCGTGGGCCGCCCGGTCATCATGCGCTGGGGCAAATTCTTTTTCATGCCGCCCCACAAGGTGGAAAAGGCGGAAATCTTCCTTCAGCGGTACGAAGTTTCCGGTGTCTTCTTCGCCCGCCTTCTGCCCGTTATCCGCCACCTCATTTCCATTCCCGCCGGCATTGTCCGCATGGGCTTCGGCATTTTCTCCCTGGTCACCGTGCTCGGCTCGTTTGCCTGGTGCACGGTGCTCGCCTGGTACGGGCACCGCATCGGTGAACGGCATCCGGAACTGCTCAAATCTCCGGAGGAGCTGATCCGTACCGTCAAGAGTGAAAGCCTTCCCCTTATTCTGGCCGTGCTGGTTCTGGCCGTCTGTTACATACTCATGCTTCGTCTGACGGACCGCAACAAGCCGGAAAAAGCCGCAGCGGACACGTCCGCAGAAAAAGAACAATAACCCTCCCTTTTTCCCATGATCCCTTCCAAGGAAGACCGGGCAGCCCGGGCGCTGGATTATTTCCACCAGGGATATAATTGTTCCCAATCCGTTTTTGCTGCTTTTGCAGATGTCTGCGGCCTGACGGAAGAAACGGCCCTGAAGCTGTCCTCTCCCCTGGGGGCAGGCATTGGACGCATGCGGGAGGTATGCGGCGCTTTTTGCGGAATGAGCATGCTGGCGGGAAGCCTGTATGGAAACAGTTCCCCGGAAACTGGAGAAAAGGAAAAAATCTTTTCCCTGGTTCAATCTCTGGCCGCCTCCTTCAAACAGGAATTCGGCACTCTTTACTGCCGGGAACTGCTGGGGCTGTCTCCGGAGCGCCTGGCAGCGGAAACGGCGCGCCCCGGAGAAAGGACTGCCGCCTATTACGCCTCCCGACCCTGTGAACGCTGCATTGCCTTCTGCGCCCGCTGCGCGGCCGAGCTGGAAGCAAAAGCCCGGCGTCATGAAAATACCCGGCCCCCTTTGCAGGGGAACCGGGCGCTTTAACCATACGCAAGGCGCCGTCAATGAGAGGCGGAACTGCTGCATGCGCCGTCCGGGCAGGACGCCTTCAGCTTGTCTATCTTTTCATTCGTTTCCCCCATCCCCTCGTCATAAAAGCCCTGCTCGTCCGGGGCCAGCACCTGGAGGAGGCGGAGAAATTCGCCCGCGTGTTCCTTTTCCTCATTGGAAATATCCAGCAGAACTTCCTGGGCCAGCTTATGGTCTATGGATTCTGCAAGCTGGGTATAAAGCTGGATAGCTTCATATTCCGCTGCAATCATGAACCGGATGGCTCTCACCAATTCGCCATGGGTGAGTTTCCGGTTTTCCTTTAATCCGCTAAATGCATTTGTAAATTCAGGCATGCAGATGGGACCTGATACGTAACCCATTCATTCAATATGCTTTGTCATAAATTTTATACGATGGTGGCCTTAAAGCAGTCCAGCGAACAAATTTCCAGCCTCTCTTGCCGGAACAAAAAAAGAGCGCCGGATTCTCGTCCGCCGCTCCTGTTAATCAAGCTCCTCTCCGGAACACCTGCCTTACTTGCCTTCCGCAGTCTTGGGTGCGTATTTCTTGAAAAATTCAACGTACTGGGCGGGAGTACGGCCGGGAACATAACCCGTGCGGCCCAGCTCCTTGCCATCCGCATCCACCACCACCATGGCCGGCACGCCGGTAATGTTATACGTCTTGGCTTCCTTGGACTTGCTGAAATCCGAACTGCCGAACTCAAATTTGACGCCAATGGCCACGCCGTCCATGCCTTGTTTGAAGTCCTTTTTGGAAAGGATTTCTTTCTCCAGCTTAATACAAAAGCCGCACCAGGACGTTCCCGTGAAAAGAAGAACAATGGGAAGGCCGGTTTCCTCCGCCTGCTTTTGAGCGCTTTTCAGGCTCTTGCCCCAGCGGAATTTCACTTTCGCCGCCTTGGCAGCCTTGGCTGCGGCTTCCTTGTCCGTGGGAACGCTTTGAGCCATGGAAATGCCGGAAACGCTGAACCCCAGCACAGTACACAATGCAAAAATAAAATGTCTGTTCATCATACTCTGTGAAATGTTCCTCTCAGACTAGCAGAAATACTTTGTATAGGAAGAGAAATCGGTGTCTTTTTCCTAGAAGGAACGCTTCCGTCCCCTGTCCCCAAAATGAGGCGTTCTCAAAAAAAGTATTGCTCTTTCCTCCTTAATCGGGTAATAATCCGCCCGCACTTACAAACGCGCGGTTAGCTCAGTGGTAGAGCAACACCTTGACATGGTGGAGGTCGTAGGTTCAAATCCTATACCGCGTACCATTTTTCTTAAAACCCCGTTCCTTTCCGGACGGGGTTTTTCATTGCCTCCCTCCAGTTAATAGACATAGCATCTTCTTTTCCCCGTAACAGGCTCAATTGAAAAATGCCGGCATAAAGAGACGGTTAATGCAAAAGTTTGCGTTGATAAGAAAAATACGGGATAATCCTATCTTTACTCACTTACAGTGAAAGATATAATGAGTATTTAACCTCATTGGTCTCCCATACAGGGAAAAATGTTTTTCCAACTTTTTTTGAACACAAGCCCCTTCCCGGGACGCTAATGGTAGGAGGGCAGCTTAAGGCCCCAGCCCTTACCCCCTCCTTCCCTGATGAAACAATGACTATTAAAAGCCCGGCGGAAAGCATTCCGCCGGGCTTGCTTTTTATGAGACTCCACCGGTTAAAACGTCCGGGAAATTAACGGGTAGTCAAACGATCATATAACTCATTGGCATATTTATGATTGGGATGGTTCACATTCATATACGCCTCATAAAGAGGATGGGATGGATCCGATTCCATCCGCATGGCTTCCTCCGCGGGGGAAGGCACCGCATTTCCTGTATGATGGAGAGGAGCTTCATCAAGCAGGCGTGATGCCTGGTACAACAGGCGGATTGCATCCGGATTGGAACCGAGTCCCGGATTATCCAGTAAAGCGTCCGCATCCACCCCTGTTTCAGAGGCAAGCCGCCGAAGAACGGCAGCAGCCCTGCCCATGTTGCGTTCATAATTGGAACCCCATTCCTGCTGAAGGGACTGTTCCGCCTGCATTTCCATCTCCATCCGGGCATCTTCCATGTGCTCGCGGGCCTCATCATATGCCTGGGCCATCGTCTCCTGAAGAGCGTTCATTGCCTCCGGCGGCACTCCGTAACGATAGGCCGTGCGGGCCATGCGTTCTGCCAGGTCAGCATTCCATTCGCTTTCCGGCGTGGATTCTGGACGTTCCAGGCGATATTCTTCCTCCGACTCCGGCAATCCGGCCAGCCGGCGGAACCGCGCCATCTGTTCTTCATTCTCCACGCCGGGATAACGTCGCAGGCGTTCCAGCTCCGCGTAACTCTTCGCCAGAGCCTCCGGCGTCTTAAACTTGGAAAGAGATTTCTCCATCCCTTTCAACTCATCAAACCGGGCGTACCAGTCCGGAGCAAAACCACCGTCCTCACCCAGAAGGGGAGGAAAAGGTTCAGTTTGAACTTCGGTTTCGGACAGTGCGTCCGTCTCCGGGGAAACGAAACCGGAACCCTCCGCATCCCTGAAAGGAGCGGCCATGCTGTTATCAATGGAATCAATCATTTTTCTCTTCTTCTGTGGTTTCTTTAATGGCTAATTGAAGCTGGCGGCGGATGTACAGAAAGATCTCCCTGTAGGCATCCCTCCTCATGGCGTCCAGAGGGTCGTAATTCCCCGGACTTCCTTGAAAAACGGGCAAATCAGTCTGGAAACGGGTTTCCAGAAAGGTAAGCGCCTCACGCCCGTCCGGGGTGTCAAACACCCGGAGAAGCTGGCGCCTTTTGAGACGGGCCTCCCGGACGGAGGCCTCCTGCTGCAATGTCGTATCCTGGTTCATTTTTGAATCGCGGTTAACTGGTCAAGCAAAGGATTGAGGGAAGCATAAGGATCCTCTTCCGCCGGAGCCAGGGAGGCTCCCTGCTGGAGGTCCGCCCGTTCCTTCCGCATGGCACGGACATCGGCCCAGGGCCTCAGCATGCTCTCCGGGGCGCCGTCCACACGGGCGGACAGGCGGAAACAGTGGTCCCAGTCCACATGATCCGCCAAATCCGGGGCAGCCTGCATCATCATATTCAGCCGCTGAAGGCTGCGGTCCATCCCTTCACTCTGCAAGCGCCTGAGCACCAGGGCAATCTTTGACTGATAGACAACCCTGGGTTCTCCCACGGCAACGGAGCCGTCCCTCCCTACCCTCAATACCGCACGGGGTGGCCTGGGAAACTTGCCCATCCGGAACAGCAGGGAAAAAATGCGTGTCATTGTGGAATACAGATCACTCACAAACAGCGTGAAGGAAGGAGAAAACATCAAGACGCGCTCATTCTCCCGCGCCATGACCTCCGTGGCAGTCATATTGCCGCGGTGCCCGCTCCAAAGCTCCAGCATGGGCAGATAATAGGCACGGCGTATCGCATCCTGCTTCTGTGTCAGACGGTCCATCCCAACATCATACCTGCCCTGCGTAGCCCATTCCCGGGGAAGGTGAAGGGAAGCGGCCTCCGGGGTAATGACGGTCCTGCCGCCGGCCCGCAAATCCACTTCCCCAATCTGGTTGGCGAGCTCCAGAATACGGGGAAAGGCGGCCACCTCGCCAAGAGTATCCAGAATACGGTTCAGGAACTGCACCTGCTGGATGGCGGGAAACACCAGCCTGCCGGGAGCCAGACCGTACGGGCCGCTGCCCCACTTCAAAAAGCGGGTCACCAGATAAGGGAACTCCATGTATCCCCCTTCCTCCACAATCACCTGGTCGTCCAGAGACAGGTAAACGCTTTCAAACGGCATGTGGGAGGCCTGCTCCCTGCGGCGGCTGCGCCGGGTGCGCGGGCGCACAACATGCAGAAACCTCAGAGTTGTGGCATACGGATTGCCTCCGCGCTCCAGAACTTCCCGAGCCTTGGGCCCCAGAGCTTTCACCCCGAACATGGAGCGTGCCTGATGAGCCGTGTAGGTAAACTCCCTGACGTAGGTATCCACCCGGCCTTCCGCATTCTCCGCACAGGCGAACTGTCCGCACGGAATATTGGTAAACAACAGCCTTCCGTCCGAGGATATGCCCGTAAACAGACTTCCGGTCCCCAAAGCCACCCGGTCCAGAAAACACTCATGAATCTCCGTATAAAAATTGGAAACGGACAATTCTTTCAGGGCAATTTCCGAACACTGGTTATACCAGGCCTCCGCCTCGTCGCCTCCCCGGTCATCCGGAGCCGACCACTTGAACCATACGTCATGGCTGGGCGTAATATAGGACATATGGCCGCTGGCCAGCTTCTGGCATGCCTCCACAGCCGTAGTATCCGTCATGCGGTCCATGGCGTCCCTGTTGGGTAGGGAAACATCCCCTTCCCGATTCAGGCGGCGAGGCAGCACGTAATCCCTCAGACGGTCCCACCACGTTTCCCATGGCGCGCGCTGGGCGGCCAGGGACTTGTACACGGAATTCAATTCCGCAGTTCTTTCTTCCATGGCAGCGCCTATCCCAGAGTTTTCCTAAGCAGAGTCCGCGGATTGACCTCCCCCTGCCCGGCGGAAGAATGACGGCGCGCCAGAATGGTGGAAATCATTCCCTGCCTCTGCCGTTCCCGGGCCTGATAATCTTCCCCTACTTCTTGTTCCACGCTCTCCGCCTTGACCGGGATGGTCTGCTCCGGAGCAGAAGCGGAAGGTGTGGACGGTTTCATAAATCCCATAATTTCTTTTGCTTTCTATTCATGGTTGATACTGATTCCCCTTCCCTTCTGCCGGATATAAGGCTCCAGAGGATGCCGGACGCCCGCCTCACAGACAATCCATGCGGCGGGAGCGTTCTTTTCCCATGGAAGGAAAGGGAGCTCTCTCCACCTGCCCGGACAATCCGGGCAAGTGCTGGCATTTATCAAATAAACAAATCGGCAAAAAATGCACCTGAGGAAAAACCGGACGCATACATGCCATTGGTGGCATCAAAGAGGTCGCCTCCAAACGTGATGCATTCCGCATCCGTTTCCTCCAAAACATAGGGCGCTATGATCAATGAATCCTTACTTCAGCCGGATACGCCATCCGCGCTGGACATATGCAACGCGGCCCTCTCCAAAATAGGGGAGGCACCTCTGGACGCGCTGATTGCCAATGAATCCACGGCATCCCGCCTTTGCGTTCTTCATTACCATCCGGCCCGCAGGGAAACCCTTTGCATGGCGCGCTGGACCTTCGCCGCCACGCAAACCACTCTGGACTCCGTTTCCGCACAGGCGCCCAATTCCCTGACCCCCTATCAATTCACGCTGCCCGCAGACTGCCTGCGCGTGCTGGATGTGGAATGCTCGGAATGGAAAATGCAGGGACGCCGCATTCATGCTTCCTGCGCCCCGCTGCCCCTAAGCTACATTGCCGATATTGAAAACGCCGACCAATTCGATCCCCTCTTCATGGACGCACTGGCCACCCGGCTGGCAGAAAAACTGGCCATGCCCCTGACGGGCAACCAAAGCCTGCGCCAGAATCTTAACCAGGAATTCCATAAAATCATTCTTCCGCAGGCGGCTACCGTCAATGCGGTGCAGTGCTTTTCCAATGATTCCCACCCGCTGCTGGATTTGCTGAGAAAAATCAAATCGCCCTCTTGCCCGGAAGAATGTGAATAACATGAGAATAATAAGCAAATAACATAATAATAAATTGTGAATACATACTCATGAAAGCACTGGATTTCATACAGATATTTGCCTCCAACGTCCGCAGGCTGGACTTTCGCCTCAGCAGTGCCCAGGTCATCCTGGCCGTCATTGCCGGGTATAGGCGCCACAGCACCATTACGGAAGCCACACGCCTGCACCCTAATACCGTCACCAATATCCTGCAGGATCTCATTGCGCAGGGATATGTCAACCGTATTGGAGACGGTCGCCCTTATGTTTACCGGCCCACTGCGGATGGAGAACAGCTTGCCGGAAACCTGCTGGACAAAAATACATTCCCCGGCACATGAAAAATCCCCTGCTCAGTACGGAAGAAAAACGCCGCTGGTTGGCCCGCGTTTTCCGGGACGAGGACGGGGAATACTCTCAGGCGGACAAATTCAAGGCGCTGGTGGAAGACACCAAACTGGCAGCCCTGCAGCAGGAAGAGGAGGAATTCAAACGCCAGCGGGAAATGGGCGCTGCACCACAGGACCCCATCCTGGCTCTGCTCCAGTCCCTCCCCCCGGCAGAACTCAATCTCAATAATCACCCCTCTTCCTGACAACTTAACAAGATGATGGAACAAAAAAGCTCTCTAGACCAAACAAGCTCGGAGAGCTTTTTCTTTTTCAATCCACGCACTCCTTGCGGAGTGCGACAAACGGGAGGGGAAATAACATGGACGCGTTGCTGGTTTCAATCCACGCACTCCTTGCGGAGTGCGACCGGGTTGCCGGATGACTAATTGCACTCTTGAATTCGTTTCAATCCACGCACTCCTTGCGGAGTGCGACCCCCGCACAACCCACAACAATAAACCAATAGAAAGTTGATCATTATCAGTGAAGGGTGGAAAGGGGTGAAACTTGGGTGAATAGGGGTGAATGCTAAGGAAATCAAGGGGCGCAGGCGTCGGGCGATCGTGGAAAGGCAGTGTGGAAAAAATCGGCGCCAGGAATGCAAATTATCAAGCATCGTGGAAAAATCTGCACGGATGCAATCGTGTTGCAAAAGAGGTGCAAGCTGATTGAAATAGCGACCATGTCTGAATCAAATACACCTCTTGTTATAACGCCGATCCCCGTGTACGGATCGATCACTGTCATCTCGCCGCAGGACCAAGACAAAGAACAACCCCAGACCTATCATCTGCGAGAGTCGGCCATCGTGCTGATCTAGGCCACTCGTCAAGGGCATAAGGTAACAGCGTGGGTGCGTGACGTACTCGACAACGTGTGGATCATTATCCACGATGAAGACTGAACCAAGAAACAAAAAGGCCGCCAGGTTGTCCCTGGCGGCCTAAATGGTATCTGGGCTAGTTATCGCATAAAGCGCGGACAAATGGCGTCATCTCCTCGTCATGATGATCATCTAGTAGCTTGCCCGTCCGCTCATCGACGATGCCCAGGATAGTAGAATAGAGACCGTCAGCATACAGGGATTGCTTGGTGGCGACGACAAGTATCTGGATGGCTAGATTGGACTGCTGGCCATTGCGATCAATAACGTAGCAATTAAGCTTATCGCCTGGAGTTAAGGTCTTCATGATGTTTTTTCTGTTTGTTTCAATCCACGCCCCACAATGGGGCGAAAAGGGTTAGAATGGGAATCGTGCGGTGTTGTGCCATCCACGAGATGTGGAAGGATTGGGTGCAGGGAACTCGTCAACGATGACAGCACCGACATGGCCACGCAATCCACCAGGGGGCATCGTGCGCGGATCAGCATGCGGCTCGTAGGTATCCTGACCAGTCTCGGAGGCTAGTTTGCGGGCATCCTCCCGGCCCCGGTTGATCACCGTATACATCAGATGCTGGACGTGCTCCACGGCAACGTAATGCCGCAATGCCTGGTACACATCCCGGCCCGTGCAAGGCAGATGCAGCTGGTCCCGCACGATCTCGGCCAGATAGTCTGGGCTGGTCTCGTAGCGCATCATAGCCTCGCGCAGGTTGTGGAGGGCCGTGTCCATCTCCGACCAGGTACGATCCTTGAGGGGAGCCTCGCCGAGATAGGCGGCTAGCCTGTTATAAATAGGCACGTAGTGCTCCTGAGTGGCCTTGGTCAGTGACTCGGTGACACCTGTGGCAGCCCAAACCTCGTCATGCCGCCAATCCGTCAGGGACGGAAGGGGGCAGCCCTGGGACTGGATGCGCTTATAGGCCTTGCCGGCCATGATGGACAGTACGGTGATCTGTCGCTTGGTAAGTGGTTTGTTCATATGTCGATGGGTGGGTTAGTTGTTGTTACCCTTATCCCTGTTGGGCTTGAAGGGTGTAGGGTTAATCAGAGCATTGATCAGTTGCTTGTGCTGCGTCGGCGTGAGATAGATCAATGTTGCGGTACTGGCCCCACGGATTGCTCCTGTGGTAATGGACAGGATAATGTGGTGCCCCATGTCCTTGACCTCAATATCAGTCATGCGCTTATCCTCCCCGCTGTGTCGGTCTTAGGCTCCACCCAGTAAGCCTCCGTCTGATCAATGCGCAGTCCCAGGGCGGCCAATCGCTCGTCGTCCAGCTCGGCCTTGAGCTTATCCTTGTCCGGCTTGGGAGCGGACACCTTGAGGTAGGCGGTGAGGCCCATCTCCTTGATCCTGACACAGACGGCTCCCCAGGTGAATTTGCGGGAGAGAAGCACCAGTGTGGGATTGCCCAGTCTCCAACCCCATCGGGCCTTGCCGGTCTCTCCAGACTTGGCGTCCCCCTGAAGGAGCGCATCCCGGTTGCGGATGGCGTATTGCTCGGCCTGGGCCAGCTTGGCGGTGATTAGGTTGTTGAGGCCATCAACTACTCCGCCGTACTCCTCGCGGGCGGCCAGGATGGCCTTGTCCAGTTGGGCCTGGGCCTTGTCTCGCTTGACGGTCAGATCGGCGATCTGGTCCAGGCATTGCTCATACTCGGCCAGGGTGGCCAGTCCGGTGTTGCGTGTTGTTAATTTAGTCATTGTTATGTGTGTTGCTTGTTGATTTGTTTGCGTTTGCGAGCCACCATGGATACGACGTCCTGCCAGGTGAGACCGGGCGTCTGTAGCCATGCGTAGAATTTAGCCCCATCCACCGGGACGTAGCGCTCTCCCAGCTGCTCCAGACGGATGGCGATCATGCCCGGCCAGCGTGGGTCGTAGATAGTCCAGTAGTTGCCGGAGGCGACAAATCTGGACAGCTGCATGCTGATCAGCGTGCACAGGGTCTCTGGATCGTAGGTCATATCCTATTGGCTCTATTTGCGCGTTTGGTCTCGTCAGGAGTCATACTGAGCAGCTTACTGAGTAAGTCGTCAGAGGGGATGGTCTGGCCACACCCTGCCTTGTAAATCTTGTTGGCAAGGATATTGGAAAGCACCTGCCGGCACTCCGGACAAACCGCATAGGTCTACCCATGGCGCTGGATGATCTCTAGGCGTGCGTGCCGGTGGTAATAGCAGTAGATGGGATCAGTCATGGTGAGCCTCCCTCCTACTGTCGAAAAAGCGAGGAAGGAAAAACCCCTCTAGTTTGCCCGTGCCGTGGTCAAGGTGGATGTTTATGCCGGTGACGTCGTGCATTAAATTGAAATCATCAGCCTGCTTCATTTCAGAGAGTCTCAGAGGGCACCCGTTGCAATGGCATGCCTCCAAGTCCATCTGGATGTCCTTCTCATTGACATCTGTGTTACCGTATTTGCGGTAGAGGGCGACTGCCCGTTTGGCGATGCGCTCAATGATCTCACGATCCTCAGCTGTGGCGGTAAATAAGTCTTTCATTACTGGTCCTCCTGGTTGGTCATTGCCTCTTTCAGAGTGATCACATCCTTGAGTAACCGTCCCAGTACGGTGTACGCGTTGCCAAGGTGTTGTTGAAGGTCTCCCAAGTCGAGCGCATCAGTGGTGCCGACCGGCCCCCATAACTTAACGGCCTTGACGATGGAATCAGTCAGTTGCAGCATGTCTCCGCCAATCCGTATGGCGGCGAGCGTTTCCGGCGGTATTGCGATGGTATCTTTTTTCTTGTCTTTTTGCATAGTGGTGGTGTTTGTGGTGAAATGGTTATTTTCCGGCAGCCAAGTCTTCCAGTGTGTCGGCAGCAGAACGAAAATGTTGCCATCCGTATTCCTGTCCGGTTTTGGTGGCAATCGTGTAACCTATTGAAAGAAGCTTGGTGTAGCGTCCCAGCCCCACGTCGTTGGCCGTGGATTTCACAAATGCCAGTGTCTGGCCGTCCGGTTCCGGTAAGCCGTAGTGTTCCCATAACTGGCGCAAATCCTTGACGGGAAGAACGTCTTTCAAGGCCACCGTCATGCCGCGCTTGACGATTTGTTCCAGCACTCCTTTCCAGTTCAAGTCACGGTTGAGCGCGTCGCACCAAACCTTGGTACCAATGAGAAGCATGCCGCAGCCGCATTCATCCGCGATTTCCCGCAGGGTTTCCACGGTGCGGATTCCGAGCTTCCGCTCTTGAAGAATTACTTGGTGTATCTCGTCTACCACAATGAGGTGTTGGGGCGTGATGGTCCGGTACAAGTAATCCATGTACATGTCCATGTTGCCCGTTCCGGTATTGCCCAGGGCCTGGGCCATCCGGCGGATCATCTTTCCAGGGCTGGGGGAAACAGGGCACCGAACCAATACCGTGGCTCCCTTGGTGGCAGCGTATTCACGAATCGCCGTTGTCTTGCCTCGCTGGGTCAGGCCAATCACGGAAACAATTTGTTGCCGCACGCGAGCATAGTCTGCCGCGTCCCATATCCGCTGAGCCATGCTGGTCTGCACATAGGGGGGGCGGTCTCCCGCTTCCTTGCGGGCTTCATACAGGGATTTATATCGGTAAATGCTCGTTATTACCTTGTCCGTGCCCGCACCATAGGTGCCGGACAGTATGCGCTGCACCACGGTGGGGCTGTAATCAATGGCATCCCCCAGGGCAGCAAGAGTCATGTTCTCTGACCTGCCCAGGTTATTAAGCCAAAGCACAGCCTTGCGTTGTTCCTGCGTATAGCCGGGGCAATCAGTAATTGCCTTTTCATATTGATCCCACAGCGTAGCCGGGGCCGTCATTTCTGTTTGTTTGCTTGCGTCCATTTAATTTTTGATTGATTAAAAAAGGTTGGTAATGTCCACGCCGCCGTCCTCGTCGTCATCTTCTTCTGAGGCGGCCGTGCTGGCCAGGATGGCGGCCAGGGCATCCCGCCGTGACTTGGAAGAGGGTTTGTCCGGGAAATCCGGCACCGCTGGCGTGATCATGCCGAGATCGGTTTGCCGGGCTTTATCCAGCACCTGCACGTTGTGCGCCCTGGTGGTTTCAATCTCCGCTTCCCGGTCTTCCATCGTTACGCGCAAGGGGCGCAGAATGCGCGCCTTGCGGGCGTTGGCCCTTCCCTGGGCGGCTTCATAAGCCGCGCGATCCGCACGGGGCACGCGCTTGATCAGGCGGCTGGTTCCCAGGTAGCGCAGTTCTGGTGTCAATATGAACAAGCGCCCCATGTCGTAGGGATTCACAAATCCGTAGTATTCCCCATCCGGGTTCAGTTCTTTTTCCAGGCCATCCTGCGTTGTGACAGCCAGTTCATAGCGCAGGGCCGTGTCGGCAATGTCTGCATCCTGCACGATGATCGTGCAGCCGTCGCCCACCCGCAGCCGCTTGGCCATGTGCTTGCCCAGGATGTCGCACACGTCAACCGCACTGATCCGGCGCAGTCCGCCGGGTATGGATTTGATGGAGGTTTCCCAGGCTTCCGCCGGACTCATGCGGCGGGTGCGGAACAAGTCCGGACTGCTGGCCACCAGTTGGGAAACCATCGGCAGCAGTTCCTGCTTCACGGCGGACATGGGCGTCCAGGGTGTAGAGGTGCCCAGCCTGTATTCTGCCGTTTCAAATCCACATTCCTTCCAGTCGTTCAGGGCATGGTGCGTGCGGATGTTCATCAGCCATTTGGCCTGTTCCGCCATGACGGCGTAGTCTTTGAAAGAGTAAATATGATGCTGGGCCTGCTCCTTCGTTTCAGACTGAATTCCGTCCATCAGGGCCAGCAGCTTTTTCTCTTCGTCAATTTGGCCCGTGATGATTTCCGGCGCGGTAGCTCCGTGATTGTGGCCCATGTGGCCCACTGTCACCAGCATGGCCATCAGGTTGTGATAAGGGTTGTGCCAGCTTTCCAGACCGGCCTTTCCTCGCGGATTGCCACCTTGGCGTCCGTTGTAACCGTTGAGCAGCACCTGAACCTTGCCAGCCATACCGGAACGTCCTACTTTCACCACGCCCCCGGTGATGGAGGAAATAAGTTCTTCCTCTTCTTTGTTGATTGAGGCTGTGCCGTGCTCACATATCAGAGTTGTACCTGCCGGGTTGTACCCTATCGTGTAGAGTAGCCCTACCACGATTTGGAGCATTTCAAGTTTGCCCAGCCCGGTGTTGGTTCCGTCCTTGCGCATGATGCGGGGCTTCATGCCTTGCATCAGCCGCATGCCCGTGTAAAGGTCGTTGCAACCCAACATCAACGGCCTTGCAACCTTGCCGCTGTAGTGGACCAGGTGGTCCATCCACACGTCATCGAACATCACATATTGCATCGGGGCCAAGTCGGCCCGGCTGGAAAATACCTGGGGAAGCATTTTGTAGGCGGCCTTGATTCCCTGGCGCATAAGGGTGCGTTCCCGCCGGGACGGTGCCAGGCGGCGCAGGTTGGCGCGGCTCCATCCGGGGGGCAGCGTCTTGCGGTTCCATACATCCTCGTAGCCGGGTATTTCCTCTCCCTTCCGCCAGCGTCTATAGAGTTCGTCAATGGCCTGTTCCGTGGAGCGTTGGGATTGGAGGCAAATTGCCTTGAAGTAAGTGACGAAAGCCGGGGCCGTCGTTCGGCTGCGCTCCTTCATGCCACGGGCGCGCCCGTCCATCAGGCAGCGCCAGTCCTGGCCGCATTGCAGCCATTCATAATAGCGTTCCCGCATCTTGCTGTAGGAGCAGCCAACCGATATGGCAGCATCATGCAAGGCAGCCGTCACCCTGGGCGCACCTGCTACATACCGGCACGCTTCAAGCAAGCGGCGCACCTGGTCACGCTGGGCAACCGTCAAGCTGTCCCACACAGCCCCGGATGGTGTCTGCACTGCAATTTCCTGTTTCATGTTTTTAGCAACGGGTTTGATAAATTGGTTTTTCTGTGTTAAAAGAGGTTGTCATGGAACAACCACATCCTCTTTTTGCTTATATAACTGGTATTCTTAGTGTTGTAATACCGCTCGCTTCATGGGCACTCCCAAAGAGCAGAAAATTCATAGTCAGCCATGTGAAAATACTGCAAGGACTAGAAAACTCGTATGAACAATATTTGAGAAAAACACATGCACCCATCCGCAGGATCATTAAATTGATAAATATTTTCATATACCTAGGTATCTTTCTTATACTATTTTTCGTAATGTTCATCTCGTGTTCAGAAGAATACAAAGTGTCTACGAAATTATTTTATTGTGCTGGTTCGTTTTTCATAATGATAATCTTCATAGGTTTTGGTAGATATATTTTGAGCTACTTAAGTGAAAAATTTAATGTAGATTGAATAAAACAAGAATTATGAAATCATAAAATAGAGGATGCAATGTACTAATAAAAATACAGATCTATTATTTTATGTTTGATTTAATATTTGCTGTGCCAAGTCCGTAAGGGAACCGGCGAAAAAGGAGCGTTCGGACGGCGGAAGTTCGTGATGAAGGCCGTCTTTCAGGAAGGTTTCAAGTTGGCTAATAATGCTTGCGTAGTCTTCGCGTGCCCGTAGCTTGCGAGCTGTCAGGATTTCCCCGTCTTCCCCAATGGCCGCCAGGGTTTCATCCAGGTTCTTTTCATCGGCCTTCCTTCCTGCGGGATTGCCGCTGCCGTCAAAGCCGTGTTTTTTAGGAGCGGCTACCACGCCAAAGTCAAAGTAGGCTTGCCGGAGGCTGTCGGCGTCGGAAAGCTTGCCGATCTCTTCCAGCGTGCGGGCGTCTCGGCGGCCGCTTTCTATAAGCGCCACATCCACCGTGCCCAGCTTCCGGGCGCGCTTGAGCACTTCCCGGTAGAGTTTCATGTAGCGTTGAGCGGTTCTTTGGTCAAAAACGACACATGTGTCGTTTTTGGCGAATAAGGCTTTCCATTCCCCATGCTGGGCTGCCGCTTTCATGCGTGCGAGCAATCCGCCCAGCACAACCGCAGTCATCCAGCGTTTTTGCTCAAGGGTTTGAATTTGATTTGTCAATCCGGTGATTTGGCCGTGCAGCGCGTTGGCCCGGACGATTGCAATTTCCCAATCCCGGTTGGTAGTTGTCACCTCATTTTGAGGCAGTATCTGAATCTCATATTTCATCTTTGAATTTTCTGAAAGCGATTTTGATTTTGCGCATGGCGGCGCGCTCAATGCTGAAAACCCGTTGCCGGGTCAGGCCCAGATAGAGGCCAATTTCCCGTTGTGTCAGGCTGCCGGCATGATCCAGGCCATAATGGCGGCGGAATTCCGGCACCCGCCAGAGGGCCTGCCAAATGGCCCATTCTTCCTCCGTCATGGGGGTGTTCATGTTCACGGCGTCCTCAGGTTGCATGGCGTTATTTGGTGAGGGGTACAGGCAACACGGCGGTGCGGGCATCCTTGAGGCCCTCGCGCACCTGAGCGGCTTCTTTGTCCAGGCAATACACCACCGCCCAGGCGGCCAGCCAGCCCATCAGGGCCATAACGGCCACGGCTCCAGCAAATTCTGCAATATCCCGCATAATGATATTGATGTTAATGGTGGCGGCGTTTAGGAAGCTTGCTAATCCTGTCCAGCAGAGCTTTACTCTGCCTTATCCCTGTGAGGACGCTGGCCAGGTGCTGGTAACAGACACCTAATTCCGGAGCGGCTGTTCTATAGCTCCAGCCCTTGTCCTTGAGTTCTTGCCGTGCCCTCACCAGATTCCCGGTCAGGGCTTTGGCCTTGTGTTTCTCTTGTGCTCGTGCGAACATACCAATCGGAATATACCGAACCGTATGAACAAGCAAGAAGAAAATATGCAAAACAGTATATTTTCATTGCGACTTCTTGAAGCAATGAAATCAAATGGACTAACACAGAAGGAATTAGCGGATTCAGCAGGAATTACTCAAGCTGCTGTATCAAGGTATTTGAGAGAGGAAAATACTCCAAGAGCATCCGAATTAGGGGCACTCGCAATAGCTCTTGGGGTAAGCATGGATTGGCTTTGGGGACGAAGCGGAAACAAAGAAGAGCAACATGAGCATTATCACGATCTCGAAAATTGGAAGGTGAGAGCCATTAAGTCTGAAGAGAAGCTGAAGATGCTGAAATCAGCCATGCAGGGGTGGCTGAAAAAAATTTAGCAAAAATGTTCGCGGGAGAACAATTAACTTGTTAAAAAGATACGGAACTATGCAAGAATAGTCTTTCTGTAGGATTTTCACCATCATTCAAATGTTGGATACCCGGCAACATATCCGGAGAAAGATAGAGAAGATGGCTGGAACAAGACTAAAGTAAATAATTCCGAAAAGATATAATACACAGTAAAATATTACCATGGACAACACAAAATACTACTATCAATTTAATAGTAAGGCTCGCGGTCCAATCTCCGCAGACAAGATCAAAGCCTTACTGGACTCCGGTCTGATTACCATGGATACCATGGTAGCCAAAGAGGGTGATCAACAATGGACGCCGTTAAACCAGGCAGATATCATTTACTCCCCTAAACAAGCTGAGGAAACTACTCCAGCTGAGGAAGTCAAAAAAAAGAATCCTGTCAGCATGCAACGCCTCATCTACGCTTCTATGGTGTTAATTGCATGCTTGATATTAATCTCCGGAATCAATACATGGCTACTCTGGCAACACAATGTTGTTCTTACAAAAACCGTAAAACCGCAACAATGGGAGTATGATAAAAAATTTATTAGTCTAATCCATGAATACACGGGAAAAGGATCCTTCGTGGATCGTAACAAAGATTCTGACTGGATCAAAGGAGGATGGGAGCCAATCATGATCATTAACAAAGATGGAATGGGATTTGACTGCTTGATGCGTCGCCCCAAACCAGCTCAATAGCATGAAAGTGGCAGCCCAGCACGGAGAATGGGGAAAGCTTTTCAATCCAAATTCGAACAATTGTGCGAATTTCAATTTTGGGCAGCGGGAAGCTAATAAAGTTATGAAGCTTTACCGGGAACCATGATTCCCATTTCAAATTCAGTAAGGAACCAAAAGCGACACATGTGTCGTTTTTGAATATCAGCAAAGGGGGGAGTTATTCATCAAAACGGAAACATGTTTCCGTTTTGATGCCAGGGATGGGAGAAGATGTCTGAAATTCTGTCGCGGGGAATGATCAGGCGAAGGGGAGAGGCGCAAGGGCTTTTGCATGGCCTGAAATGTCGGAACAAGGCTGATGCCCGTGTGTTATATTATGCACATGGACGCAAATATCACTCGCTGGGTGAAGGGGGGAACTTGTGGAGTGACGGAGGCCGCCCGAATCCTTGGTTACAGCCAGGACACCGTGCGCCGGATGATAGAGGACGGCGAATTGATCGGTTGGCGTGCCAGGCGCGGAGGCCGTAAATTTTTGATGTACAGGGCGCAAGTAAAAGATGTCGCATCCAGGGCACAGGCTCAGGCGGTGCAGTATGCGCGGGACATGCAGCAACTGACGCTGCCCCTTTAATTTTGCCGCAAATGCCGCAAATACAGCTTTTGCGGCAAACGCCGCATTTGCCGCAAACGCCGCAGCGCCATCCGGGAAATGGGCTAAACTGCCCACATGAACGACGCGCAAAAACAAGATTTTGGAGCTGCTACGGATAGTGGAACGCATGACGAGCAAACCCTCACGTTGGGAAACGTCGGGGTGAGCGAGCCGAAGGCGAACGAATCAAACGCCGGGGCAGCTGCCACGCAGCAAACGGCAAAGAATAATACGCCCTGGTATTTGAGCCGGACATTTTGGATCAACGCTGCCGCCCTGGCCTCTTTATTGGTGCCGGCAGTGAGGGATTGGCTTGAATCCAACCCTGTGGAATTTACAGCCGCTCTTGGGGCGGTCAACGTATTGCTCCGGTTTGTGACCGTGGGCAAATATCAATTTGCGGAGCCGACCGGTGATCAGGATGGAGGCGTTGACGAGTCAGCGCCGAGAGCGTCCAACACGTCCTGCGCCGGCGGCTCCGCCCTCTTGCTGATGATCGGCATGTCCCTGGTCATGACGACCTGGGCTTGCAGCAGCACGGATAAGCAGACCGCCGCCAGCGTGGCTCTTACGGATGGCCAGGTGGTGGTCATCCGTGGCGGCTCGTCCCTGGTGGTGGACCGTGACAATCACAGCGTTTCCTGGTCCCAGTCCACCCCGGACGTGGTTGTGGTGCCGCCCGTGGTGCAGGCTACTTCCAAATAATCGTTATTAACTCTAATTATGAAAGTAGCACTGGATATAGGGCATTGCTCCACGGGCGACCAGGGCGCAGTAAGCCGCGACGGCCTGGCAGAGCATCCTTTTTGGGCGCAGTACACGCCGGCAATCGTCCGAGAACTGGAAAAGCTGGGGCACCAGGTGCGCGTCTTCCGGCGCGAGGATTACAGCCGCAGCATCAAGAATGAATGCGTAGCCATCAACGCCTGGGGAGCCGATGTAGCCGTGAGCCTGCATCTCAACTCCGCCGACAGCCCAGCCTGTAAGGGGGGGCATGAAGTGGTGCACTACGACGGCAGCAAGAAAGGCATTGCCCTGGCCAAAGCGATAGATGCGCAATTTGACCTGATTGCGGAGCTGGCCGACCGCAACATACGGACGCCTTATGCCAACCGTGGCGACGTGTTTTTACAGGGCACCGTGTGCCCGGCGGTGATTGTGGAAGGGGCGTTTTTGTCCGTGGAATCCGATGTCAAATTTATCCGCAAAAAGGGTGAGGTACTGGCTCAGGCCGTTGCTCACGGCATCCATGCTTACGCAGTGCAATGTGGGGCGTAATTGCAGAGGCGGCGGCCACCATGGACGCCGGAGCGGTGGGCCAGATGCTGGCCTACTTAATGGGAGCCGGCGTGATCGGCGGGGGTGGGTACGCGATGGGCAAAGCGCGTAAGTCACCCCAGCAATCAGAGGATGCCCAACGCGTTTATCTGGAAGATAAATTCGCCACCCGTGAAGAAGTTGCCGAAATCAAGCAACAACACCGGGCGGAGGTGTCCGACCTCCACGCTCGCCTAACCGGCATCACGGTCAAGCTCAATGAGATGTACGGACAGCAAAACATGATGATTGAAATTCTTAAATCACGGAAATCACTATGAACCAACATGCCAAGGTTAAAATCGCCATCCTGCGCAGTCTCAAGCGGATGCCCAAGACCTACACGATGCGCGACGAAGCATTGCGCGCGGAGGTCTGTCTGGACGTGCAGCCGCGCCCCACGCTGCTGGAACTGGAAGACGCTCTTACGGACCTGGAACAATCTTCCTGCATTATCGGCACCCGCAATGAACTGACCGGGGAACGCAAGTGGATGATCACGGATGCCGGCATACTACAGCTTGGACAGATATGACCATCCCGGACGCCATTGTTACCATTGCTTCCATGGCCTTTAGCTTAACCGCTTTATATTTATTCATTAAATACCGATGAAGAAACTCCGTCAGGACAGCGTAGCCGCCAATCTGCCGCCCTACCTCCGGGATGCGGTGGACGAGATGTTTTTCTCCGGCACGACTTACAAGGCCGTGCAGGAACGGGTGGCGGAAGACGGCATCACCTGGAGCCTGACGAGCATCGCGCAGTATTACCACAACCACGTCCAGCCGCTGATGGCGACACGCCGCAAGGACATAGCCGCCAAGCTCAACAAGATGGACGCCTCCGACCTGGACGAGGCTACCTTGCAGGCTGTGCGCTCCACGGTGTTTGACCTGGCAACCTCACCAGGCAGCGACCCCAAAACCCTGAAAACTCTGTTCGGCATCGTGCAAAGTTACGCCAAGGGCAAGCTGGAATCCACCCGCCTGCAACTGGACATCGACAAATGGCAGACGATGGCCGCCCAGGCTCTGCTGGACAAGGCGCTTTCGCCGGAGGTCCAGGCAATCGTCAATGGCGAGGGCAGTGACGCCCAGAAGGTGGCCATGCTGCGCCCGCTGCTGTTTGGCAAGGCACAAACAATCACACCGGAATTTATCAATGGATAAAGGCAACTCCCAGCCCCTGATCAATCTGCTTACCTTCCAGGAAGTGGCCTTTTGGCTGCGGCTGCGCACCATGTTTTTTTTGTGGGCTCGGCAGCGCGGCAAGTCCTACCTTATTGCTGCCAAGGCGATAGACCGCATGCTGGAACGTGCCGGACGGAGTTGTTATTTTGTCAGCGCATCCATCGCCACGGGCAAGGAAATCGTGGAAAAGGAGGCCCAAATCTGGCACGACGCGCTGGCCAAACTGCGGGCAAAACAGGAAGCCCTGGGCAAGGAACTGGGCGGCAATGTGGTGGACAAGCGTTCTCACAAGCTGCTGGCAGTGGATGATCTGGCGGAACTGATGGACAAGCAGACGGCCCAGGTGCGCATCTACCATACGCGCACCTCTTACAGCCGCACCAAGATTCTGGCCCCCAACCCGGACACGGCGCGCGGCTGGACCGGAGATGTGTTTGGGGATGAAGTCGGGTTCTGGCCAGACTTCCGGGCGGTCCTGGACGCTGTGGAGCCGATCATCTCCCGCAACCCTGATTTTCTGATGTGGATGTTCACGACGCCGCCGGAGGACGACAAGCATTTCACCTATGATTTTCTCAACCCCGGCCCGTTGGAATTCACGCCCAACGCCCAGGGGAATTTTTACAAGACGGAGGCCGGCTATCCGGTCCACCGTGTGGACATTTTTGACAGCGAGCTGGCGGGACTGTCCCTGTTCGATCCGCTCTCCGGCAAGCCGGTGGCGTTTGAAGAATACCGCGCCCACGCCATGGACAAGGCATCTGCCGATCGCAACTATGCGCTCAAGTTTGTTCAGGGCGGGCAATCCGCCGTGCAGCTGGCGTGGCTCAACAACGCCATGTACAAGGGAGCGCAGTGCTGCACGGGCATTGATCTTAGCAAGGAGGTACTGGCAGCATGAGCAACTATGAGACATTGATACCGTCCACATGGGCGGAACACTTGAAAGGCGGCAAGGTATGCCTGGGCCTGGACGTGGCGTCCACCATTGAGGACAAGTCCAACCCAAGCTCGCTGACAGTGATGGAGCAATGGGAAGGCGTCTATTATGAACGGCTGGTTGTGCGATGGAAGACGGAAGACATGGACGTGATGGAATCCATCATCCGGCACGTACTCAAACCCATCGCCAAATCATATCGCAAGGCCTTGGTGGTCGATAAATCCAATGAAAAATTTGCGGCTAACAAACTGCGACAAAGACTGTCCGGCGAAATTCGCGTAATCGGATTTGCTGGGAACAACAATGTCATCTACGAGGGAGAAAAGACCGACGCCAAAACGGCCATGGGGTCCGCGTACTGTGGCGCGTTGGAAGATGGCCTGATCGCCATGCCCTCCGGCAAATGGCTGAGGGATGATCATCGGCTGGTCAAGCGCAACGGGGCCAAGTTTGAGTGCAAGCCGGACAAGGACGGCAACCATGCCGACACGTTTGACAGCGGCAAGCTGGCCTACTGGGGATTTATCGGCAAAAGCTTTGTAGTAGTCCCCCCGGAACCGGGACGGCGCGACGTGAACAACGCCTACTCAGAGGCGGCTGTCCAGGCAACCCTGGCCAATAACATCAACCTTGATGAAAGACCGTTTGCATGAGCCGGAACAATAAATTCAGGAAGGGAGGAACCCTGGGCAATCTCACGCTGACGCCGGCACAGGCTGCCCGCCTGAAAAGCGACAGCAAGCCGGTGGTATTTTCCGAGCAGGACTTGCGCGACATCCTGGGCGACCAATCCCGGCACCTGTCCTATACGCCTCCTCTGGACTTCCTCAACATCTCCACTGTGCGGTCCTGCATGAATGAAGCCCTGCGCGGAGCGTACGCACAGGTGCAGTGGATATGGGAACAGCTGGAACCGGCCGATGCCGTGCTGGCCAGCTGCGTGGAAAAGAGGGACACCGCCCTGAAAAAGCTACCCTGGCGCATCGTCAAAAAGAAAGGCCTGAGCGATTTGGAAGACGCTATTGCAGACGCCCAACTCAGAACGGCCAAGGACTTTTGCAATGCCATATCCAACATGGATGAAGCAATCGCTGCATTCGGACAGGCATCTTTCAGGCATTTCCGCCGGTTGCAAATGGTGGAGACTTCCCGTGAATTTATCCTGCAAGTTACCGATAACTGGAATTGGAGCCGAGACGGCTACAATGGGAAATGGCAGTGGAACCCACGCGCGACGTTTGGAACGGCGCGGGCGGAAGAGGTACCCGTGCCGGAATGGTCCATCCTGACGCGGCTCTGCCCGCGTCCCATTGACCAGGTGGCCATGATGCTGTGCCTGGACCGCAAGAACGCCAAGGCACAGTGGATGACCTGCAACGGACGTTACGGCACGCCGCCGTTTTTTGTGATCATGCCGGAAGGAACGGATGAAGACACCAAGACGCTTTATCTGAAAATGGCTATGCAGTGCATCAGCAACAGCTGCGGCACACTACCTCCCGGTGCTGATGTCAAGGCCGTGAGCGTACCGGCCAGCACGCCGGACATGTTTCTCAAACTGATCGACCTGTCCACCCAGGAACTGGTGCTGCGCTCCACCAACGGCCAGATGACCATGCTGACCGCTCCTGGGGCAGGCACCAACACGGAAACCGGCTCAACGCACGAAGACGGCTTTGACGATTTGGCTGCGGCCGAAGGCAAGGACATTGCCGGCGTTCTCAACCGGGGCATGGTGCGGCCCATCATCGAACAATGGCACCCCGGCCAGGAAATTTACGTGGAACTGGAAATCAAACACCCGGAAGCGGACGACACGGTGGCCAGCGTCACCAACATTTCCCAGCTGGCCGGAGTAGGCTACCGAACTCCCGACGACCAGGTGCAGGAATTGACCGGGTACAACGTCACCACCCAGGCCATGCCGGGAGCCGACGGACTGGGCTTGCAATCTCCCCTGCTGCGGGAGATGCACACCCGTTATGCGCCAACCATGCTGTGGCCGGCAGCGCGTGAAGCGTTTGACCAGTCCTGCATGCGAAAAGACTGCAACAGCCGCACCCAGGAACCGGCATTGAGCAAGGATGAACTCGATACCCTGCGCCGTATGGCGGAGGTGCCGGGAATAGGAGAAGTGGCCAAATTGGCGGAAACGCTACAGGCCCCCTTAAAAGCCGCCATGGACACCGAGATGCAAAACGGCCCGCAAGAGCCGGGAACCCCCGTTGCAACCCCGTTGCAAATCGCAAATTTGGAGGATGACGACGAAAGGAAGGACACCAACGGGAAGATGAGCCGGTCGGAAGCGGCCAGACACGCCGCCAGAGTGCGCTGGGGGCAGGAAGGAAGAACCGGCCGGAACCGTGGCGTCGGGCGTGAAGGGGAAACCAGATCCGGCAGGAGCAACACGCCATTGAAAGCCGGCCAAAATGCCACAGTCACCGAAAAAGTGGATGCGGTGGAAAAGGCCATCACCAGGACGGCCATGAAAGGCGGCAGCGTGAAAACTGGCGTGAAGGTCGGCAAGAAAGATCTAACGGTGGATGGAGGGCATAAGGACTACTACGGAGCCAAACACGCGCAGAAGCATATAGACAAGGGAGAGACAACCGCCCGGAAAGCAGCCCAGGCCATTGTCACGGGCAAACGCTCCAAAGATGGCGCCGGAGTAGTGGCACGGGGCAAGAAAGGCTCCAAAGCGGTTTTGTTCAACGACGGGAAAAAACAGATCAAACTGAACACGGCCTACAAAGACAAACGACCATAAAAGAGAAAGGCCCGGTCATGAACCAGGCCCTACGGGCGGATAACACGGGCTTTGGCCCCAGTTTACTTGCTCAAGCTCATGCATCACCGCAAAAGCAAGTTGCCGACCGGATCTTTAAGCTAACACACAAGAACTAAATAACAAGAGCGAATTTAAGACATGAAAGTGATACCGTTTAACGAAGCGCCCCATGCGCCCTATGAACTGGGGAAAGTGCCGGCTGCCGGATGGTTTGCGGTGGAGCCAACCTGCGAGTGGACGCCCAAAATGCAGGATGAACTGCGGCGAGCCCTGAACGATCCTTCCGACACGGTATACCAGGCCCGGCTGGATGCCCAGGGATTGATGATCCTGGAAGACAATTTTTCCCTGGAAGATACCGACGGACGCGGCCTGCCCACCTCTGAGCAGCACAAATTTGAAAAGGCGTTCGGCTGGGTGAAAGCGCTGCATGCGGAAAGGGATATGCTCTGGGCCTGGATTGAATGGACCCCCAAGGGACACCAGGCCGTGAATGAAGGGGAATATGTGTTCTTCAGCACGGAATACGATTACCCGGATTTTGAAGTGATTGACAACCGCGTGGTGGCTCCGGTCCGTCTGGCCGGCCTGAGCGTAACCAACTACCCCAACCACAAGGGACAACTCCCGATGACCAATTCTCGCAAACAAGCAAACCGAGATAACCAACAAGACAAAGACATGAAACCGACCAACAAGACCCGCACGGCCATCACCAAGCCGAAGCGCGACAAGAACAGCGAGTTGGACCAGACGCCGGATGAACCGACCGAGGAAAAGACGCCTCCCACCCCTCCTGCCCAGGAGGACAACAAACCCGCCGACACGAATTCGGACACTGACCCGGATGACCCGGAAAAGGACACCAACGACGACGGAAGCGCTGCCGTGGATATCCTGATGCAACTCGCGGAAGAGATGGACCTGGACGAATCCGCCAACGCGGAGGACGTGCTGGCCGCCGTCCAAGGCCTCAAGTCCAAGGTGGAGGAACTGACCAAAGCCCTTGCCGCCGCCAATGCATCCGGAGGACCGGATACCAACAGCCGCCGGCGTTACCCGAACCTGGCCCCCCTGCGCGATGTCAACACGCGGATGCAGGGCCAGAAACCCAACCGGGATGTGAGCGTGCGCATCAACGGAATGAGGCGCGACGTGAACACCCAGGAGAAAGCCATGACGGACTACTGCCAGGGCCGCGTGGATAAGGAAGAACACAAGCTGGGGCGTCAACTCAACTCCGCCGAATACGCCCGCGTCTGGCGCGATGCCCGCCAGGACTACCAGGACGGCCTGCGCTAAGGCATCCGGCAACAACCAACACACCAACACACGAAAGGAAACCAACCATGATCGTCTATGACAAGCCGGTGCTGCGCCGGCAATACACGGAGGAAGCCAGCAAGCAGGGCCATCTGCACGAAGGCAAATTTGCCTCTATCAATGCAGCCGGGGAAATCGCCCTGGAAGACAACGACACGATGCCCCATGGCGTGATCAGCGAGCCGGACGGTCAGCTGCGCTCCATGCTGGGCAACCGGACCGGGGCATCCATCATCCTGTGGTCCAGCCAGTCCATCGTGCAGGCCCAGCTGGGAGAAGAACCCGGCACCATCAAGATGAACACGCCGCTCAAGCGTAACGCTGACGGTACCGTTTCCGCTTCCTCGGAAACCGCCGGCGACCTGATTGTGGGTTACGCTGTTCAGGACGTGGCCACCACCAAGGCCGGGCAGCTGATCAACGTGATCATGTGCAAGCCCTACAAAGTGGAGGCTGCCTCCGAATAACATCATTATTAACTTTTAACCATTAACTGATATGAGCACAAATTACACTTACTGTTACTCGTTGCACCAGATGGTGGTGGGCTGGTTCCGCCGTTCTCCGGTCAATCCATTGTCCTTTATCGCGCCGTCCGTGAAGGTGGACGGCGACAGCGGGACGTATGACTATTTTCCCCAGGGATATGCGTTCCGTCGCGTGGACACCTCGCGCGGACGCCATCAATCCGCCCGCAGCCTGGACCTGGTTTGCACACCACGTCCATTTGCCCTGGAGGACCACAGTCTGCGCATCGGCATCGACGATCAGGATTTGCATTTGTCCAGGGAAGAACTGGACGCCCGCCGTTCCGAAGTGGCCACCCTTAAAGCGGAGGCCAGGACGGGAACGCTTCTGGGCGTCTGGCAAAGGTCCATGATTGCCGACGGGTTTGACCATTTCCGCAGCCAGGTTCAGGCGCGTTCCGGCGTGGGCAACTGGTCGTCTTCCTCCGCCGATCCAATGAAGGAACTCAAGGACGAGATTGACCGCATGGAAATCCAGGCCGGCATCAAGCCCAACCGCATTCTGATTCCGAGCAAGAAGTGGGATGTGCTGGGGGCCTCCCCCGCCATCCTGGATGCCATCACCTACAACAGCGCCAGGGAACTGACCGTTGACTTGTTCAAGCAACTGCTGGGCGTCCATGCCGCCGACGATCTCCAGGTAATGGTGGCCAATGTCTCCGTTGGCAAGGATGAAGCAGGACCATCCGTGGAGTTTGAAGGAACCAACTTGCTGGGTGACGACGTATGGCTGACCTATGCCCAGGAGGGAATGACCGTCGGGGACTTCTCCGGCCTCAAGGTGCTGAGCGCCGGCGGCGATGCCTACGCGGAAAACGTAGAAAGCTACTACGAGCGCGGCATCCATACCACCTGGTACGAAATCAATATGAAGCATACGTACGCCGTAACGGCTCCGCCCTGCGTGAGCCGCCTGACGATCAGCTGATCATGGCCTCCCGCTTCCGTTGCGGAAGCGGGAGGCAAAGACTAACAACAACTAAAAGACCAAATCATGATGACAAAACCTAATACCAGCAAGACCAAAACATCCGCCCCCATGGCTGAACCCCAGGGCGACAACACCAAACCGGCAGACGGAGAACCCACCGACCCCAACAAGACCAAGCAAGAATATGACGCCTTGACCGGCACGGCATCCCAAGAAGAGGATCCTCCTAAAACGGAAAACAGAGAAATTAAAGGACAGGAACCTGTATCATCCGCCGCCACCTTGCGAACAGCTGAACCTTCCCGCGTGGAAATTGCCGCGACGATTGCCTCCGGCCTGGTGGCTCACGGACGCTATGCAGCACTGCTGCGCGACGAGCGCATGATCTGCGAGCTGGCGCTCAACTCCCTGCGGGTAGCCGATGCCCTGATCGCCGCCGCTAACCCCCAAGCCTGACTGTTGCATGAAAGCCTGGATCAAGCTGACGACGGATGACCTGGCCCTGGTATTCAACGCCAAGGAATTGGCCGTTGTGGCACCGTCCGGCCCGGACTCCGCCAATCCCTGGACGCTGGACACCCTGGACGACGTGACGGCCATGGTCCGGGAATCCATCGCCAGCAATCCGGCCAACGCGCTGGACGATGACCAGGCAACCATACCGCGCACGCTGCGCGCTGCCGCGATGGACATTGCGGCGGTGCGCCTGCTCAAGCGTTTCAGCATGGCCATCACCGACGAGCGGCGCAAGGCGGCGGATGATGCCGCCGCACTGCTGGCCTCCATTGCCAGGGCGGAACGCAAGGTAATGGGGCCGGACGGCAAGGTGCATGTGCCCGCATCGCACAAGCCGTCCATTATCGCCCCGTCTCCGGCCTACGGCAACGACGGCACAGGCTGGTACCCGGAGCCATGATCGAGGCATCATGGCAGTTAATAGTGAATAGTTATCAGGTAATAGCATGCCCGCTCCCGGTCAGTTTATCCTTAACAAGCAAGTCATCCCGTCCGAGCTGCGCAGCCGGGAATGGGAAGCTGCGCGCGTGGATTACTGGCGTATGGAGCGGGCCTTTGTGATGGCGGGCAAGGTGCGATTTGAGGATGCCCAGGCTTGCCGGAATGCTGCGGCTGCTCTGGCCAACGGGAAAGTGTCTCTGATTGAAGCGCGCCGGGCGGTCCGGGAAGAACTGGAACGCGCCGGCTACCGTCCCACGCCGGGGACAGCCGGAACGATTAAAGACATCTACACCCCGCGCCGCCTGGATGTGACCTTGAAAACCAATGTCAACATGGCGCGCGGATATGCGGAAAAGAACCGGCTCACGGGCAATGCCATGTACCCGGCCAGCGAGCTGCACCGCAACCGTCAATCCCGCGAGCCCAGGGACTGGCAAACGCGCTGGAATGAGGCCGCCGCCTCCGTCAATTATGAGGGTGTGGCCAGGGACGGTTCTTTCATTGCTCTGAATGATTCCCCCATTTGGGCGGCGCTGTCCCGGTGGCGGACGCCTTACCCGCCTTTTGACTACGGCAGCGGCATGTGGTGGCGTCCGGTGAAATGGCGTGTTGCCGAGAAAAAAGGCCTGGTAACGGACGAAGATATGGCCCGCATCGAATCTCAGCGGCCGGAGTCGTTCAACCATGATGTTGCCTTGGACACCAATATCCGGGATGAAGACTTGGGCGCAGCCCTGGCCGAACAGATGAAGGGCATTGCAGAATGGGACGGTTCCTCCCTGCGCCTGGTGGACCGCAACGGCACACGTCCCTATGATGCCGGAGAGATTGGCCGGGTGATCGCCACCCAACCGCGCGAGGACGTGCCGGCATCTCTGCGCACCAACTACCAGGCCGACGCCCTGGCTGAATTTTTAAGCAATCCCGACGGCTTCCGGGCCGATGCGCCAGAGAACCGCGCGGGATTGGACATGATTGAAGACGTGGCGCGCCTGTTTGGCCGGATTCTTCCGGATGCAGCCCCGGAACTGGAAACGTCCCTCACCCTGACAGCGCAGGATCTGGCAGCCCTGCAATCCGGCGTTTATCGCGTGCCGCTCACGGTGGCGGCGTTGCCGGCTGTGCCCGTCGGGAGTGCGCCCCCTGCCTCCGGCAACGTGCGCCTGGTGGTGCAAGGCGGCAGCAGCGCCAGGCGCATTGACCTGGCGGCGGCTGCCATCGGCCGCCAGGTGACACCCGGCAGCCGGGTATTGTTGGGCGGTACGGCGTACCGCGTCACCGGCATCGACACGGCCACCAGGCCGGCAACCATCACCGTGCGCGAATTATGATCAGTCTGAATGTGGCCATCACGGGCGGCATTGCTTTGAAACTTGGGCGCAAAGAACAAGCCCAGGTAAATGAAGCCATTGCCCTGGACCTTCAGGACAACCTGCGCACCCACTTTGAGGATCGCGGCGGCCGGTCTTTTTGGGCGGATGCTGCCCGCGCCACCGTCGTGGAGCCGGACGGCAATGACCGGCTGGCCGTGCGTGTGTACAAGCGCGGCGTCCGGCACCAGTGGCTCGGATCGGAAAAGGCCTTGGGCGGTCCGCTGCGCGCCAGCGGCCGACCGTCCGAAGTGACGGGAGAACCGACCAAGAATCTGGCTATACCCACCGATGCCGCCCCGTATGGGTTGAGCATCCAGCAGGCAGGGCTGGGGGGAAGCCTGGTGTTTGTGCCTTGCAAGGGGCCTGCAACGGGGGTGCTGGTTGGCGGCAAAGACGTTCCCATCACGAGGGGACCGCGCAAGGGGCAGACCCGGCGTGTGGCAGATCCGCAAAGCCCGATTTTCTACATCCTGATGCGGGAGGTCACCATACCGGAACACCCGGATGTGATGCCTGATGAAGACGAAGTGCGCAGCGTGGCCGAGGAAGCCGTACATGATGCCCTGGATTTCTTAAGCAGAAAGAAGAAATCATGAAGAAAGCGCCCAGTTACCTTTATGCCCGCAAACTGATGGGACATTTACAGGGGGACACAGATCTAGCCCCGCTGGTGATGCCGGGCCTGTTTGACCGCGTGAGCCAGTGTGACCTGCTCCTGATGACGGCCAATTCCCAGTATTGCTGCGTGGCCGTCACACCGGGCGATCCAACCAACACGGACCAGGCGCAGCGCACGCGCACCACACGGATGGATTGCCCGATGGTAGTCGGCATCTACATGCAGCAGGAATCCCTGTTGCCGCCAGGGTATGAATCCGTGGATGAATATCTGGCCGACGTCGCGGCTACCATTATTGCGCGTGTCCAGAACTGGATGCGCGATGAAGAGGACAATCAGGAAGAACCGGTCGTTATTGGCGTAACGCCGCTGGATTTGAGCAAGCTGGAAAAAATCAAGAACCTGGTAGGCAAGGCCGTCGTGCTGGCTCCGAGACTTTTTTATTAACCCTGAACCATAAATTAAACCATGGCAAAAGCAGAAACCAAACAGGAACAGGCCCCGGCAGCAGCCGTGGGGGAAGCAACGCAGGAAGCCGCCGTCAAGGTGCGCATCCTCAAGACGGGAACCGAGATTGACGGCTGGCGCTTTGCCGCCGGCGCGCTGGTGACGGTAACGGCCAAACAGGCCGCCGCTCTGGATGCCGACAAGGCCGCCAGGCGCGTGTATTAACTTCTGACGGTAACGTCAGGCTCAACTATTAAAGAAGAAAGACTAAACATCATGAGTGAAGCAACAAGACGAGTGAACTACCTGATTGGCGGCATGCCGGTCAGGATTGCCAAATTCGGGGCGACGGACGGCAGCAAGGCGGTGGGCGCGGACGCATGTCCGGCAATCCCCACCTCCGAAGCTCCCGGCCCCTGGCTGTACCTGGGCAAAATCAAGAGCGGCCAGGTGGAGCAGGTCAAGAAGAACGTCCAGATTGAGGGCGTGAATGACGCCACCGGCATGTATGAGACGGAGGATGTAACCATGGTGCAGCAGTACAAGCTTAAATTCACCACGCAGTACATTGCGCCGGAAGTGATTCAACTTGCCTTTGGCGTGGCTGATGAACTGGCGGACAACCAGGAAGCCGTGCCGTTTATATCCAACGGAGAAATCAAGGTCTGGCTTTATGGACGCCTGACGGACCACGCGGAAAATGGCAAGGAACTGATGGAGTGGTGCGTCATGGGGAGATTGCGGCTGACGAATACTCCGAATTTCGCGTCCGACCCGGCAACCGCTGAATGGGAATTGAGCATTGAATACAGCCCGCTGCAAAAGCTGACGCCCAAGGCGTTGGCATCTCCGGCGACGGCCTGATGAAAACCCGGAGCGGCGGGGGCAGGCAGCCTCCGCCCTCCGCAACCCTAATCACGAGACATGGAACTGGTAATTGATGGCAGAACAATGGCGCTCCGCTGGCCCTCCGGGGTGCCGGTGACGGATGTGTCCCTGGTGCTGGGCGATACGGTGCCGGTGCGCATCCGTGTGGAGCATGCCCTGGATAATTGCACTCCGGCGCTGGCGGTCAAGCAGACGATAGGCAGCCCTGACCTGATCATGACCGTGACCGGGTTTGTTCGTGAGGATGACTGGCAGACGGCTGACTGGGTGGTCAATACGGCGCCGCTCCAGGAGGCGCTGGACAGTGCGGACAGCGTGGCCCTGGTGGCCGAGGTGGTGCTGGTGGCCCCTGATGGAGCGCAGCACACGTCCCGCCCGATCCGGGTGACGGTGCGCCGGGACATCCTGCCGGCAAATTATGCGCCGCCCGCAGAGGTGTTGGCCGACTGGTCCGAACTGGTGGCCGACGCCCTGGCCGCGCAGCTGCCAGCCGCGCTCAAGGAGGCGGGAGTGGAATTGGCCGCGGCAACCGGGCAATCCACCTTGTCCAGCGGAAATGCCGCCGACACCTGGACCATCGTGGGTGGCTACGCGTTCACGTGGGGAGACGAGATACTGGCCGGGCATCTGCCCGACAGCTGCCGCCTGACGAGTATTTCAACCGTGTATTTCTTCACCGACCCCGCCCTGAATCAGTATTGTCTGCGGATTTGGCGGCTGACGGACGGCGCTTACAGCCTGATTGGAACCTCCACCTATGTGTCCAACCTGTCCAGCGGCCAGACGGCCACGTGGGTATTTACGCCGGGCATTCCCCTGACGCGCGGGGATGTCATTATCATCCAGGTGTGTGAGGGGACCGAGATGACGCCCTACGCGCTGGGCATGCACGCCGTCCTGACCCCTTCCGTCCCCGGACGCGGTTTGATCACGGAGGTGTCCAACCCGCCCACCGTGAATGGTACGATGGCTCCCTTGATGACCGTGATGGTGGACTACGACAACGGCATCACCCTGGGAGGGATGGAGCTGGCCACCGCGCGGCAACTGGATAGCCTGGGGCGGGATGTGCGCCAATCTTCCGCGACCGCCGAGGCTGCGGCGCGGACGGCTGGCCAATCCGCCACCACCGCGTCCACGGCTGCTGATAATGCCGCAACATCTGCCACCAGCGCGGCCAACTCCGCGACGGCGGCCCAGCAGGCCCTTGAGGCTATTCCGCAGGTGGACGCCTCCGGCAACATGACGCTGGCCGGAGGTCTGACGGCGGCGGGGGCTATTAACGCCAACGGCGGCATCAACATCCCGCTTGCCGTGGGCGCGCCGACTGATACGTCAGCGGTCAACTTTTTTTATGCTATGGGGCTGGCAGGAGCCATACAGGCGTTGATTCAGCCTCTGTACCTCAAAACCAGCTCCATGCCCGTAGTGGGGAAAGGCAGCACCTCTGTTCAATATGCCGGACTTTATGCAACCAGTTCAACGTCGGCAGCTTCCAGCTCTCCTGCACACAGTACGACTACCTTCACATTTGAAGGGCCGCAGGGCCAGCATAATTACAGCTCTTTCGCGGGCTTTTCGATACCGCTGTCCGGTTCAACAGCATCCAAATTTACCTTTGGATTAGGCCGAGGTTCAAAAACGGTAAGAGGCGGCCTGACGATGGAATCATTTTCCATGATTCCAGGCAATAATCTGGCCGTCAATTACGGAGAGATCATCGACATCACAACCACAGCGGTACGTGATACTGTCCGGGGTGGCTACCTGCTTAGAGTTCGGGAAATTTATTACGTCTCTTCCGGCGCGTCATGGAAGGTGAAAACTACGGAAAGCTTTATTCCGGCGACCAATAACCACCCATTTCCCGCCTGCCTCAACAGGCTCATTTTCATGCAGGAGGGGTTTTCAAGCATGTCGTCATACGAGGGGAAAGCGTCACTTTATATTGAGCTGGGGGGAGGCCAGACAAACACTTTGTTCAAAATAGCCAACCTCAGAGGTGTTTCAGGATATGAAGACGGGATAGGTTTCAGCACGCTGGTGGCGGATGTAGAAAATCCCAATTCCTGGACTTCCTCGGTTCGCACGGGAGCAGGCAGCCGCTACCTTTATGCCAATGGACAGCGCAATCCAATGTACGCTGCATTGGAAGCAATGGCAGTCAATGCCATTGAATCCGAGGAAACGGCGGATTTTGAAGATATTAACGAGACTCTCTAATGATGACCAACGCAGAAATACAAATACAATTTCCCCAGCCCGGCAACTGGCAGGAATTCTCTCTGACGCCCATCTATCAGGACAAGGGCGGTTATAGACCTCCGGCCCGCTTTAATCAGGACGAGATACCAGCCGACCATGCCCCGGCAATGCAGGCGGTAGTGGCCGCGTTGGTTGGATTGTCGGAGCCGTGGAAGGCCGTTCAGGTGTGGGCGAGACTGAAAGAGTTTTATGCGCCGGAAGAGGATGATCCTGTGCGAACGGTGGAAACCGTGGATTTGACCGTTGAGGCCGTCAACCAGCAGGGCGGCCGGAGGGTGTTCACTTCCCGCGATTACCCGGTTTTTGTCCTCACGGACCCCGCTGCCGTGGAGTTTTTCAGGTTTTTCACGACCAGCAATCTTTGACTGATTATGGACGCCTATCGTTCGCAAGATACAGTGATCTACCGCCCAATCGGAGACGATGCCCCGGAGGCGGTGGCCTTGTGCAGTTACGGGGATGTGATGCCGTCCCTGGTAACTGTGGTTCCCTCCGTCCAGGTGCAGCGCGAGGCCGTTATCGGCAGCCGCTGGATGCACCAGGCGGCACGCGGCAATGCCGGGTTGCAGATGTCTTTTTCCCTGGCGCGGGCTTTCAGCACTTACGCCGCCGTCAGGGCATGGGGATTGGACATAGCGGAATTGCTGACGCTGTACCCGGAGGGCATGGTCACCTGGATGACCGCCTATCATGCCGGCATCCCGCAGCGCACGCGGGAATACCACGCCACCCTTGACCATGTGCAGCCTTTGCCGCCGACCAATGATCAGCGATATGGAGCCGCAGCGTTTTGGGGTGTGCTGGAAATTCAACTTTTTTTAACAGGAGACATTGATTGACCTATGGATTATGACGTAAGCATCAGCATCGGGACCACGGCCAACCTGGGAGACCTGGCCAAAGCCAACAAGGCGGTGCAGGATTTGTCCAAGGCTGCCAAGCAGGTGCCGGATAGTTTACTTTCCGGAGGCGTGGGCGGTACCGCTGCCCCGGCTTATACCGGGGCAGCCTCCGGAGGCGGCATGACCTGGCGGCTGGAGGGTGCGGCGGAACTGTCCCATGCCGTCAAGACGATGGACGGCGCCCTCAGGCAGGCGGGCAAGAATTTCACCGTGACCTCCCAGCGCCTGGACAGGAGTGCATCCTTGTTGTCCCGGAGCATCAGCACGCTTACTTCCCTGCCCGGCAAGCTGCAAGCCTGGGGCAGCAGTACAATGCAGTCCTGGAACCAATTCAACGGCGGCCTGCAAAACCTCAAAAATGTGATCGGATTGGGTAAGCAGGCATGGGATCTTGGCTGGTCCATAGGAGAGTCGCTCAATGAGGCATTTGGCGTCAAGGCCAAGCAGATTGACGCCAAGCTGGCCGGCATCATCCAGGCAGCCCAGGACAAGCTGGCCCGCTGGCAGGATAGCATCAATTCCGCCCGTGCCCAGCACCGGGAGGACGCCTTTCTTAAACAAGAAGCCGCAGGCGTCAAGCAGGTCAATGACGCCTACGCCGCCCGGCTGCGCACCATTGAGGCCATTGACCGCAAGGCCATGGCCGGGTTGGAACATCAGCAGAAGCTGCTCCAAATTGAGAACGAGAAAAACCGCCATATCATCCAGGAGCGAAAAATCCGTGGAGAGATCACCGAATCCCAGGCCCGCGACATGTTGGCAATGATTGATGCCAAGGATGCCAACGAGCGCATGGAAATAGAGCGCAAGCAGGCTGACCAGGCGGCACAGACGGCCCAGGCCAGGGCGGATGCCGCCGAGGAACGCTACCGCAAGCTACAGGAGTTATCACGGTCCGGCATGGCCAGACAGGCCGTGCAGGACCTCAAACCCATGCAGGTGCTTAACCAGGCTGATGCCCTCAAACAAGCGGAGGAAGACCTTGCCCGGTGGAAAAGCATCATCAAGCGCCAGAAAGATGCCCTCAAGGAAGTACAGCAGGCCATTAAAGACCAGGCACGGGCCGCCACCATGCTCCCGCTGGTTGGCGCGCCCATCGCCCTAGCACGCAAACAGGATGAGGATCAGGCCCGGCAGGATTATGATGCTGCCATAGCCGCCCAGCATGAATTCATGCGCGCCAAGGGGATGAGGTTTAACCAGACGGACAAGGGCAACGAGGATATTTTAAAAAAGGCCGTCGAGGAACGCCGCAAGGCATTGGACAACATGCTAGGTCGTATCGGCAAGACTGGATTGATTGGGAATCTGGACGGTAAGAATGACGATGAAAGGCTGGCCGAGTACGTAAGGGTGTTGCAGTTGGTGCAATCGGTCATGAAGGAAGACAGCACGCGGCTGGAAGAGATATTCCTGGAAACGGAAGCTGCCAAACAAGAGGCAAATGAAGCTAAAGAGCGGTTGCAAACCCTATTGAATGAGCAACAATCCCAGAAGACGGCCAATGAAGCGATGGCCCAGGAGACGGCCAAGACCAACGCCCAGCAGGATGCCGTGAAACATACCGATGTGATGGCCTCAGCCCTGGAAGACCGGCTCCGCAAGGAAATTGAAATCAGGCAGAGGAACCAGGAGAAGCAGAAGGAGGTTCTGGCCAGAACCAATGAACGGCTGGATGCCAGCATGGAACGCTTCCAGCAGTATGCGGAGAGCTTTGAGGGCAATGACGCTTTGGCCGCCAAGCTCAAACAGTTTTCCGATATTTTCGCGCGGTTGAAAGCACTGCCGCGCAGCGCCTGGGACAAGAAGGATTTGAAGGATGCCAAGGCGGCCGAGAAATTCGCCAAAGAACTTTCTGAGGCTGCCAAGCATTCAACCAATCAGGATGAAAAGGGGATTGCCCAGGCGGCTATGCAGGCCATTAAGGCTTGGCAGGATGCCCTCAAGAAGGAACGGGCCATCAAGAAAAATGATAAGGAGTTGCGCGATCTGGAGCTCACTGCCCAGGATGTGGCCAATTTGTCCGGCAAGCTGCACGATGGCCAGGAGAAGGTGCTGGAGCTGGATGACTGGCTGGCCAAGATGCGTCGTAAGGTGCTGGGACGCTCCGGTGAGATCGCCAACAAGGAGCCGATAGGAGCGCTTCCGTACGCCGAAGAGATGTTGAAGAAGGTTCTTTCCGAACAGGACGACGGGGGAACATCTGTAACTCAGGGCGAGCGCAAGCTGCTGGAGCATCTTAAAAGCAGGCTGGAAAATGATGACCGCCGCCTGGAAGCAGGGAATGAGTTTAATGAGATGATCGGACTGATTGACCAGATTTTAACCAGGTATTCCTCCGCGCAGTCCGCCCAGGGCAAACTGTCCGGAGAAGTGGCCCGCCTCAAGGCGCGGCTGGATAAGATTGATTCCCAGGGGAAATTCGGACCACGCAGATGAAGACTGTTGAACTTACGGACAAGGCCCTGGAAGACGCGTCTTACAGCTGGCAGAATTTTACGCCGATGTGCGTTTCCTGGCGGCAGCTGGCCAGGACGCGGGATGAGACGGCTCCCTATCTATATAAAGAGCCGGTGCGCGTGGTATGGGATGGCGTGACCATCCTGGAGGGCACGATCCGCAAGTGCTCCCTGGAACAGTCCGGCGACGCCTGGAGCTGGAACATTGAGGCTTGCGATATTCTCCAGCCTTTGGAGGCGGCGCTGTACTTTGGCGCGTCCGGAGCGTTGAGAGGGTCTGTAGGGGCATCCTTTAGCGTCAGCTCCGGGACGGGGCAGGATGTGCCTCGCCAAATTAAGATTGCTGATGCGTTGCGCCGGGTGATGGAGGCTGCCCGGCAGTATGGATTGCTCCCGCCCGAAACCGGCATTGATGTGACCGTGCCGGCGGCGGCCACCGCCTGGGATTCCTCCATGTCCTGCGATACGTATGCCGGCGTTCTGCGGAAATTGTTATCCCTGCGCCCCGGCATGGTGATGTGGGTAGACTATTCCGGCGCTGCCCCGGTGATTCATGTTGCCGATGGCGCGGATTTGAAACAGGCGCGGCTGGACAGGGTGGCCGACCGTCTCTCCGAGATCATGCTGTACCCACGTCCGGATCTGGTTCCCCCGGCGGTGGGCGTTGTGTTGACGGCTGGCGACCTGGTGGTCGACACCCAGTCCTGGCCCAGGGGGGCCAGTCTGCACCAGGAAGGGTGTGTCACTGTCCAGATAGCCGCCTCGGTCAGCAGCGGGGACGACGGGGATGATACAGCCCCCAGCGAGTCTCCATGCTGGAATTTCACCAAGCCTGTGGTGGAGGTGAGAGGGGCGGATTTCCCTTCCGGGGCGGATGATGCCGCCGAGTGGTGGAGGAGCAAAATTCCGGGGTTGTCTGCCGTGTCCGGCGTTAAGTTCGGCTCCATCAAGAAAAACAGGGTCGCCAATGTTGAAGGAATGGACATGTCCAATTATTCTGCCGACGCGACAGCATTCGAGCATGTATCCGGCCAGTTGTCGGAAGCCTGTAAGACCATTAAATGGAGTTACGTGGAATTCCGCCAGTTCGCCTGGATTACACAGCCTCCGCCAAAAGGATGCGAGATGCTGTTCCCCATAGAAAAGAACCGTGGCGGCCAGCTTTGTTATTGCAACTGGTTCACCTGGACTTGCCGCACCATCAATGTCAAACGGCGCAAGTACAGAGCTGACAAGGAGGGCACAGACGGAGGGGATGGAGGCGGAGATCCGCCCTCGGGCAGCACAGGGGGCAGCGCAGATGAGCCGGCCGTGCCTGACTATACTGCCGCGCTCCGGGATTATTACGACATTACCCGCGTGACGCCCTGGGAGGGCCAGGTGACGGCTCTGCATGCGATCAAGCCTCGTTTTGTGGTAGGCCGCAAGCTGATCATTAGCGGAGCCAGAGAAGAGTACCTGACGATGGACACGGTAGTCCAAAGCGTCAGCGTTGATGCGGGCGGCGGGAGAACCTCCCTCCGCCTGGGAGCGCCTGGCCATTTGTCCCTCCAGGATATGATTGACCGGGTGCGGCAGATGGCTGCCGCGCAACAGGATTTGGATGAGGATCTGGATAAATCGGACACTCCGGCGACGGGATTGACCTGGGATATGGAGGCGTCGCAGTCTCCGCCGGCTCCGACAGCCGGTCCGGAGGGCAAGATGGTATGGGCTTCCGCCCCGGCCATTCCTCCCATTTATGCGCTCCAGGTAGCGTTAGATTGGGATGATGATTTTTCCAATGTGGTCGGTTCCCGGATGAGGGAAGTGGCCTTTTTGATGGATGGAGCCAAAATCGGCCAGATACCCGGCGATAACAACGGGTGGAAAACGCTTGGTCAAACCAGCGGGGAAGTGTGGGTAAACTGCATCGTCAACAAGGAAGGGGCCTTTGTGTCTGCTGGCGTAAGCACCCAGCAGGGGCCGATTGATATTTACCCGCCGCTGACGGCGAAGGAAGGGGAAAAGGAGCAGTATTCCTATTCTTTCCACGTGGCGACGATTAAGGACAAGCAGGTGATACAGCATATGCTGGGCGATATACAGCTGCCGATTAAGGTGGCGAGTACCTATCCCGACGGCCCGGCGGAATAATAACTCGGCAGTATGATCAGGATATTCATTTTTTCTTATGCTGGAGACGCTGCCGAGGCGGCGGCCTGCGTGCGGTGCGCCCGGATGGCCGTACCCTGTGCCAGCGTGACGGTGGTGGATGATGCTTCCCATCCGGTACAGGAGGAGACGGCGGAGGTTCTCCGGAGCATGGGCGTGGAGTATGTGCAGTCCTCCTGGGAACGCCACGGCAATCTGCGCGGGCCTGACTGCATCCGGGGAATGCTTTCCGAGATGTGCCGTGAAGCAGGGGATGACGACATCCTGGTCAAGATCGACTGCGACACGGCCCTGTTGGATGGAGGTTGGCTACGCTGGATGCAGGAGCGGCCCTGGTGCCAGATGTACGCCTCCGGTTCGCTGGTCGATGGGGAGTGGATGATTTACGGCTGTTTGTACGCCTTGCGCGGCCGGGTCGCCAGGCGATTGCTCCGGGATATGGATTGGGAGAACATGGATGCCCTGGCTCCGGAGGACTGGACTATCGGACGGGCGGCATTGACCAGTTTGCCCGCCGCGCTGGCACGTATTGATGAACCATGGAGCCAGCGCACGCCGTGGAGTTCATGGACGGCCTGGTGCTGGTACAGCCTGACGGCCTCTCCGGAGCGCTACGCCTCCCGGTTTGCTGTCGTTACGACCGGCAATCCTCGACTGGATACCCAGCCGGCCAGCGATCGGGCCAGAGTGATGCACCTGCTGGCCGATGCCAGGGAGCGGATGATCCCGGAGGATGTCTCCAAAGAGGACGACGAGGCGGTGGACTGGGGAGACCTGCTGGCCGCCTGCAAGGGAGATGCAAAGGCGTTGCAATGAGGGGTGTTTAAGGTCGTTTTTCCACAATGCTTGATAAATTTTCTACAAAGCATTGCGACGTTACATCAAGGAGAACGTGTCGAGGTTTCAATCCACGCACTCGTGAGAGTGCGACATTTCCCGGTAATTCTGACCCCGCAACTTGCGAGGTTTCAATCCACGCACTCGTGAGAGTGCGACTCCTGAACGTCTATGGTTTGATTATCAACAGTGCAACGGGTGTTTTGCGCCAACCTCCCATGGGAGGTACAAAGATTCCAGGCCGTGAAAAAGAGATGATAGTTGTCAAGATTAGAACCCCAACGGATTACGAAAATCGCCGGTGTCCCGGGAATTTTCTGTGAGCTTGGGGTCGGCGGAAGGGAGACCGGGAAAGGAGCTTTTCATGCGTTAAAAAGCCCGCATCTCCGGCAACCTAGGCCTGTACACGATGCTGGGACATCCTAGCCTGTTCCCTCTTTCCCGTCCAGAATTTTGCAGGCCTCTCCCCGGAAACCGTTTCATTCTCTTTTCCACAAAAGAAGAGACATCCCGGTACTGCCGTGTCCCCGAAGCGACCTGCGAAAAATATCTGCGGTTTACATGATGCTTTTGCGCGTCCACCTGTTCAGGCTCAACAGCCATACCAACGCCGCGGAGACAGCGGAGGCCAGACAGGCCATCAACGGAATTTTTACGGCGGAGGGCAGCCTTCCCAGCCCGATGAAGTTCACGAAGTCATAGGAGCACTGGACAAAGAAGAAGTGGCACAGATACACGCCGAAAGTAAGCGCCGCCACCTTGCTCAGCACTGGACCAGCCTTGATTCTGAGCCGGCTGACGATGGTAAAGATGGCAAAGGTCATCAGAAATACATTGATTCCGGAGAAATACCAGAGCACTTCCAGCTTGGAATATTGACCGGGGAAGTGCTTCTGCGTTTCCAGAAAGCCGAAGAACGTAACGGCAAAACCAATCAAAAAGAGGGGAATAGTAATGGACAGCGTTTTTTTCCAACTCCAGGCCAGCGGGTATTTGGTCAGGTAATGCGCCAGCACCATGTATCCCAGGAATCCGGAAAAGTTATAAAACATACCATACGGATTCCAATCGCAAACACCCAGAATACCCATATTGCCGTAATTGCCCTCATACCCCAGTGCCGGAGCAAGCATCTGGATGTAGGGGAGAGTCATGCTGAATATCCAGATGCCCAGGAAGATTTTCACATCCTTCCTCCTGGCTTGCGTCAGCCACGCGCTCATGATGGGCATGAAGAGGTACAGGCCCACCAGCATGTATACGTACCACAGGGGCGTGGTATCATAATTGAAGTTGAAGAAGAAGGTATACAGCTTGCCGACGGTGGCGCTCCATGTATAAGTGTCCATCACGATATTGGGGCTGGCCGTTTGAACGCCTGCGGCAAAGTATCCGAAGTAGAGCAAGGGAAGCGCCAGTGACCAGACAATGAGCGGAACCAGCACCCTCTTGAGGCGCCTGGAGTAAAAAGCGCCCATTTCCAAGGTGACGGGAAAGAGCAACACTCCGGAGATCATGGCAAACAAAGGCACGCACGGCCGTACCAGACTTCCCCAGAAGACAGCGGATTTAAAGTTGAAGGAACCGTCAAAACTTCCAACGAACGGATCACAGCAATGGGCCAGGACAACGAGGAAGCAGGCCAGGATACGCAGAAAATCCACCCAGACGATGTGGCTGCCGCGGGAATTCAATGATTGGTTGGTGTTCATGGTTACGTGGAAAAAACAGCGCCGCGTCATCGCAAACGTTCCTGATAATATACCCGTTTCCCGGAAACGTTCTATCATTAAATGGAGAAAAGAAGCAAAAAGCACCCAATCCCTCCCCCGGCAACAGGGGAAAGCTCTTCGGGAAAGCCTGCGCTTCCTGCAGACTTCCACGCCTCTTCCTCCATAAGGATCATGGAACCTTTTCCCGCCCCACCGGAATTGTTCACCGTGAGGCCTGGTGAAAATTTTCTCATTCGGCGAAGTTCATATTTCATTCAACAGGATACTCCTCTTCCCTCCTTGCAAGTGAAACTTTCCCCCCTCTCCTTTCGGTGAAGAGCTATTCCGAAACGAAAGGGAAACACCCCCAACACCCATGTTTTCCTTTTGAACCGGCAGGAGGATTTCCCTTCATTTTTATGGCTAAGATACCCGGAAGCCGGGATTCAGGCCTTCCCTACCCTTCACACGCTGTCTGTTTTAAAACTGCCCGGCGGCGGGATGAGATTGCCGTAGCGGTGAACGGTTTCGGAAACAGCCTGTTCCCGGAAATAACCCAGCAGCTCCAACCGCCCATTGGCAAGCACGGGACGGTCCAGTACTTCCACATCCCGGGCACGGGCGGCATTGGCCAGAGCCTCGGAAATATCTGTTCCACGCAGGAACCGTACGCCTTGAAGCGCTTCCGGCATCCGGACGATCAATTCCGCTTCCGTTTCCACCGTCAGGGAAGCATAGTAACCATGCATTTTCTGAATCCAGGGGCGGCTCGCCCCTATGCTCAGGTGCAGGAGCACCCCGCACAGTTTCGCCCCCAGCAGCAGAATGGCGACGTTATCGTCGGACATGTTTTCCACACGGGCCAGAATTCCCTTCACCGGGATATAGCGGAAGGTATTATTTTCTCCGTAAACACGGGAGGGATCATGTTCCACGCCGAATTCCTCCATCCACCACTTGGCCTGGGACCCGGCCGCAGAACGGATGCGCTTGGCGCAGTCCGGCAGCTCGGAACACAGTTTTTCCACCAGTCCGGAGATACGTTCACCCGGCGTACGCAGCTTTTGGGGCAGCGCCTTTTCCTCCCAACTTCCCAGCATGGTAAGGTAGTTGGGACCTCCGGCCTTGGCTCCAGGCCCCATGGAGGAATGGTTCCACCCACCGAACGGCTGGCGGCGGACAATGGCGCCGGTGATGACACGGTTGATGTACGCGTTGCCCACCTGCACTTTAGTTTTCCACAAGGCAATTTCCCGTTCATCCAGGGACTGAAGGCCGCCGGTAAGGCCAAATTCGGAGTCGTTCTGGATGTCAATGGCTTCCTCCAGGTTTTCCGCACGGATGATTCCCAATACCGGACCGAAGCATTCCGTCTGATGGAACCAGCTTCCCGGTTTCACCCCCAGCCGGATGCCGGGAGACCAGAGGCACGGGTTGTCTTCCGAAGGTTCCGGCTTGAGCAGCCATTCCTCCCCGGGTTCCAGCTGCGTCAGCGCACGGAGCAGATTCCCTTCCGGCTCCCTGATGAGCGGCGTCACCACGGAGTTGACTTCCCAGGACCCGCCTACCTTCAGGCTGGCGGCGGCATCCTTCAACTGACGCAAAAAGGCGGGATTGTCATAAACGGAAGCCTCCACAATAGCCACGCTGGCGGCGGAACACTTCTGTCCGGAATGACCGAAAGCGCTTTTCACCAAATCCTTTACAGCCTGATCCGGATCAGCCGTAGCGGTGATGATCATGGCATCCTTTCCGCTGGTTTCAGCCAGCACATGCAGGTCAGGCCGCAGTTCGCGCAACATTTTCCCGGTGCGGAAGGATCCCGTCATGATCACGCCGTTCAAGCGGGGGTCCATCAAAAACTTGCGGGAAATTTCATTGCGCGGCATCGGCACGAATTGAAGGACGTTTTTAGGCACACCGGCGCGCCAGAACGCCTGTACAATCTGCCAAGCCGTATAAACGGCCAGTTCAGACGGTTTGAACACCACGGCATTTCCCGCCATCAGGGCGGCAGCTACACCGCCCGTCGGAATGGCGAAGGGGAAATTCCAGGGAGACATTACGCAAATAGTACCCAGCGGGGACATTTCCACGCCGTCGTTCATTCCGTCGCGGTCCAGGCCTTCCGCGTAATAGCGGCAGAAGTCTATGGCCTCGCTCACCTCCACATCAGCCTCCGTGGGAGCCTTCCCGGCATCCCTCACCATGGCAGCAATAGCTTCCCCCCTGATTCTGGACAGCTCCTGCGCCGCCCGGTGCAGGATTTCAGCGCGTTCGCCAATGCTTTTGGACGCCCAGGAGGAACGGGCCCTGTCCGCCGTGACCAAGGCATGTTCAACCTGGTCAAAGTCCGCATAAGCGAATTTATAGGAAACTTCATTATGGCGGGACGGATCGCGCCCCACGCCCCACAGATTAGTCGTAATTTCCTCACCATCTATAACCAGAGGGATTTCCTCGCCGGATTTTTCCTTCTCCGCGGCAATCATCCCGTTGATCCATTCCGCATTCTGCCTCAGAGACCAGTCCGTATCCCGCTCGTTGGCAAAGGCATCCCGGTAATGTGAAGGCTGAATGGGGTCCGCAGCGCGGTTCTGCGTGCGGTTGGGTCCGTACTTCACCTCATCCTTTTCCTGACAGGCCTTCAAAAACCTCTTTTTCTGGACCTCCCAGCTCCGGGACCCCGGCGTCATGCCGAAGAGATCATGCAGGAAGTTCTCCTCACTGGTATTTTCATCCAGCCTCCGCACCAGGTAGGCAATGGCGCTGTGAAAGTCTTCCTTCAGAACCACGGGGGCATAAAGGAGCAAACCGTCCGCCGCCTGGCGGATGACCCGCGCCTGATGGTTCGCCATCCCTTCCAGCATTTCGAATTCCACCTGGTCACGCACGCCTTCCCGCTCACGCAACAGCATGGCATAACACAAATCAAACAGGTTGTGGGAAGCCACGCCGAACTGCACATATCTGGCATTATCCGGCATGCAGCCGTAATGGAGCATTCTCTTGTAATTGGCATCCACCTGGGCTTTCGTGCCATATGGGGCCTGCGCCCAGCCATGCATGGAGGCCTCCACCTTCTCCATCGCCAGGTTGGCGCCTTTCACCAGGCGTATTTTGATGCGCGCTCCCCCCTGCTCCACGCGTTCCTTCGCCCAGGCGCACAGCTTCATTTGCTCCTCCCAGGAATCCGGCAAATAGGCCTGGAGCACAATTCCCGCCTCCAGATGCATGAATTCATCCTCCATCAACGTACGTTTGAACGCTTCCGCCGTCAGATGAAGATCACGGTATTCCTCCATATCCAGATTCACGAACTTGGGCTTTCTGGAACCGTCCGGCAACGTTACCGCATTGGTAATGGCCGCCCGGTACAGGATGCGCAGACGCTCCTGAATCAATTTGACGGTTTCTTCAAAGGCTACCAGATGAATCTGGCTGAAAATGGCTGAAATCTTGACGGAAATATAGTCACAGTCCTTGTCTGTCAGCCGGTCCACGACCTGCTGAAGACGGTGGTGCGCCTCGCTTTCACCCAGAATGGCCTCCCCTAACTGGTTGATGTTCATCCGGATGCCGCCCTTGCGCCTGCGGCGCAGGTGGGGGCGCAGTTTTCCATCCTCGGCAGGAAGAATTACATTGGAGCTCTCCTTTCTCAACTGGCTGGTAATCACGGGAATGACCACACCCGGAAATTGAGCGGAAAATCTCCCCCCCATCTTCATGGCGAAACGGTCGGCCGCAGACAAATAACGGGGAACGCCATATCCGTCCAGAAGATAGCGGAACAACTCCGCGCCCCGCGCCGGAGAAGAAGGACGGAACACCCGATCCGCCAGCGCCAGCGTAAACGCCTTGCCCGCCGGATCATTCATCATACGCTCCATTTGCTGCGCCTGCCTCTTCTCTTTCCCTCTCATCCCGGCATTCGACTGCTTTAAAATGGACTCCGCCAGTTCCACAGCCTTGGCGGCCAGTTGCTGGTCAGTCCATTGGCCTCGGCGAGCCTCCGCCATCATGTCCGGGATGGATGAATCTGTCATAACGGTTCGAAGACTAGCCCCGGACAGGGGCAAAATCAAGCCAATTTGCCCGGTCCTTCCTGTGGAAAGAGGAATCACGGAGGAAAACGCATCCCTTGATTCCGTGACGGAAGCAGGGGGGCCTTCCTGTCCATTTCCGGCAACTCGGGAAAGACACATCAATCATACCGCGCAGCCGCCAGACGGGCTCTTCTCAGCTCTTCCCTGAGCTGGTGCGCCCGTCTGCCGCAAACGCTGGAACGGTTCATGTCCCGGACCTCTTCCAAAACCGCAACCGCCTGGTTGAAGGCATCCTCGCTTTCCGGAGTGTGGGCTTCCCGGTACAGAACCTCTTCCAGCCGCACCCAGAGGGGATGCACCATGGAGAGCAGAATTAACTGGCGCTCCTCCACGGATAACGAGGGGTCATCCGCGCAGGCACGCCATGCTTCCAGGCATGTTCGTATGGAAGAAGCTTTGCTGGCCCGGAAAGACTCGCCAAGCAATTCAGCCGTTTTCCTGTTTTTCTCCAGACGAAGGGCCACCTCCCGGGCGTTCAGAAAAGCCGGAACCGTACAGTTCAATTTTTCCAGACGCTTCATGGTGCCAGGATAATCCCGGAACCAGGCTTCCGGAGGCACCTGTTCCAGCTCCCGGCAAATGGCGGAGGCTTCTGCCGCAGGGTCCCCGCCCTTCGGAATATCATTCACCCGCGTCACCGGCCGCACGCGCTGCGCTTTTTCCGCAAGCAGGGACACTTTTTCCCGTAGGGAAGCTGCAGAGGCCCCTCCTTCCACCAAGTCGAATACACGTCCCTTGGAGTCAAGAAAAACCACGGAAGGCAGCATGCGCACACCATGCATCGCCGCACGGGACAGGCTGCCGTCTTCTTCCCAATCCTTCACGGAAGGATGTCTGGGAACCGTGACAAACTGCACGTCACGCACATATTCATCCAGCGCGCGGCGTTCTTCCGTGCCCGGCTGGAGAGCTTTCAACCAACGGGCTTCCGCTGAACCGGGTTCCTCTGAACCGTACACAACCAGAACAGGGGAGGGAAGGGAGGGAGCCGCAGAACAGGAGACGGAAAGGGCATCCATTTCCGCACGTCCCGGAAACGCCAGCGCCAAAAACGCAATGACCGCTAAAGCCCTCATGAATAAACTGCCATCCATCAGCCCTTTCTGATGGTAATGCGCTTGTAACGGCTGTCTCCGTCTTCGGACTCCGTCACAATTCCTTCCATGGACTGAAGGGCATTATGCACCAGGCGGCGGTGGTAGGCATTCAACGGCGGCATCTTCATCGGCCTGCCGCTCTCCTGGACGCGTTCGGCCAGGGAACGGGCCTTTTCCAGCAGGCGGGCTTCGTTGCGCTCCCGGTAATGGTCGCAATCCACCTTCACGCGGGGAGCATTCTCCATCTTGCGCTGGATCATGCGGTTGACCAGGTACTGAAGGTCATCCAGCCTGTCCCCGTCCCCCCCAATGATGTACTGTGAATCCGGAGAAGCAATATTCAGGCACACTATGCCGTCCGTCTCCGTTACTTCGATATCCGCGGAAAACCCCAGCGAAGCCAGAAGGTTCTTCAAACTCTGTTCAGCTATTTCTTGCACCGTCATTACTTTAAATTAACAGGAAAAAGGTTCCATACCGGAAAAACCGTCTCGCGCCGGACGGCGCGGGCCTTGTCTCCAATACCCGATTGACATAAAAATCATAACCTATTTATTCCCCTCGTCTATGAAAATTTGTGGAAGCTCCGTTCCATTTCATGTACGCAAAGCCGTCCCTGCCCTGCCGTTCCGGCAACGCGGTTCCGTTTCTCCCTTCGGCTCCAGATGCAGGAAACACCGCTCAGAAAGGAAATCGACTGTTTTCTGCCAGCCCGCGGCCATATCCCGGTTATCTCCGCTTCTCCCTGCCGACAATGAAACATGGGATACAGAGATCACAGACATGCCAATCAAAAAGCCCTCTCCACACAGCCCGTTCTTTATCCCATAAAATATTAAATACCAGTTTCTATAAAAAATTTTTCATCAGATCCGGAGAAATACTGATGACAAAACAGGGCGGAACATCCCCGGAAAAAGGGAAGTCGAACTATTACCCACATAGAAAAATTCGGTCCCTCATGAACAAGCCAATGAAAAAAAAGAAACCGCCCATGGAAAACAACATCGCCCCTTTTCCCAACGGAAAAGAAGCCGCTCCCCATTATACGGATACGATTGATCCGGAGATAATCAAACCCACTCCGAAACCTACGCCGCCCAATGCGGAACCTTCCGCGCCCGGTTCCATGAAAATGCCGGATAACGCTACGGAAAAAATCAGGGCGTTGGATGCCATGCGCTCCAACGGCATGGGACAGGCCCTCACAAGCAACCTGGGAATTAAAATATCCGATGATCAAAACACACTTAAAGCAGGAAGCAGAGGCCCATCTCTGCTTGAGGACTTCCACTTTCTGGAGAAAATGGCTCATTTTGACCAGGAGCGGATACCGGAACGCGTGGTTCACGCAAGAGGTTCCGGGGCACATGGTTATTTTCAGGTGTATAAATCCCTTTCCAAGTACACCAAAGCGGCTTTTCTGCAGGATCCGGGAGAAAAAACCCCGGTCTTTGTGCGTTTTTCCACCGTGCAGGGCTTCAGAGGATCTCCGGATACAGTAAGGGATATCCGCGGTTGGGCCACCAAATTCTATACCAAGGAAGGCAACTATGATCTGGTAGGCAATAACACGCCCGTCTTCTTCATTCAGGATGCCATCAAATTTCCGGATTTCGTCCATGCCGTCAAACCGGAACCCCACAATGAAATGCCCCAGGGACAGACGGCCCATGATTCTTTCTGGGACTACGTCTCCCTGCAGCCGGAAACTCTGCACAATGTCATGTGGGCCATGTCGGACCGCGGCATCCCCAGAAGCTTCCGTACGATGGAAGGGTTCGGCATTCATACGTACAAGCTGGTCAATGAAGAAGGAAAAAGCACTTTCGTCCGTTTCCACTGGAAACCGCTGTACGGGAAAAAATCCCTGGTGTGGGATGAAGCCCAGGTATTGACAGGACGCGATCCTGACTTCCACCGCAAGGATCTCTGGCAATCCATTGAAGCCGGAGATTATCCGGAATACGAGCTGGGGCTGCAGCTCATCCCGGAAGAAGACGCAGACCAGTTCGACTTCGATATTCTGGACGCTACCAAGCTCATTCCGGAAGCACTGGTTCCCGTGGAAATCGTCGGGAAAATGGTGCTGAACCGCAACCCGGACAACTTTTTTGCGGAAACGGAACAGGTAGCCTTCTGCCCCGCCAATATCGTGCCGGGCATTGATTTTTCAGACGATCCGCTGCTCCAGGGCCGTATTTTCTCTTACAGCGATACCCAGCGGCACCGGCTGGGAGGAGCCAATTTCACGGAAATTCCCATCAACCGCCCCATTTGCCCCTTCCACAACAACCAGAGGGACGGCTTCCACCGTATGCAGATAGACGCCTCTCCGGCCAACTATGATCCCAATTCCATCGGGAACAACTGGCCGAGAGAAACGCCCCCGGAGAAAGGCGGCTTCACCACCAGCCCCCAGACGGTAAGCGGTGTCAAGGAACGTCTGCGGAACCCCTCCTTCGCGGAATACTATTCCCACCCCCGGTTGTTCTGGATGAGTCAAACTCCGGTGGAACAGGAGCACATTATCAACGCGTTCAGCTTTGAGCTGGGCAAGGTGACGCGCCCCTATATCCGGGAACGCGTGGTGGACCTTCTGACACGCATTGATCCGGACCTGGCAAGCGGAGTGGCCCGCAACCTGGGAATTCAACTCACCAGGGAACAGCTCAGCAGGGAACTTCCCAGGCCCGTCTGCGGCCTGGAACAAGATCCGTCATTGAGCCTGTATGCCCATACGGACGGCAACCTCAAAGGCCTCCGCGTCTCTTTACTGGCAGCGGACGGCGTCAGCCTGAAATCCGTGAAAGAAATCTGCGAGGCCCTGCATGAAGAAGGCATCCACCCCCAAATCATTGCCCCGCACATGGGAAGCGTAACAACGGAAGAAGGGGAAGATCTGCCTGTTGACGGAACCCTGTCCGGCACTCCTTCCGTCCTGTTTGACTCCGTCATCGTCCCGGAAGGGGAACAAAGCATCGCAACGCTCCTGAAAGACGGAGATGCCAAGTACCATTTGCGCCAGGCCTACAGGCACCTGAAAGCCATCGGCCTGCCCGGCAACGCCAAAGCCATGCTTGAGGCAGCCTCCCTGCCCCAGGATATGGATGACGCCGGACTGCTCATACCGAAGGACACCAAGTCCCTGATGTCCCCCTTCATCACGGCCATGAAACAGCACCGTGTCTGGAGCCGCGAGCCTAAAACCCTTGATTTCGGCGCCTAGATTCGTTCCTTATTCAGGAACCGCTTCCCAGTACAGGCTGCCCCGCCGAAAGGCGCGGCAGCCGTTTTTTATCAGCAAACCCGGAATGTTAAACAATACTTCAGGAAAATTGAAAAAGGAAAGTAGAAACATTCAAAAAGGGAACGGAACCCGGCATACAGCATCATGATAAATCATCTCAAAAGAAAACCCTGCAAGCTTTTAAACTCGCAGGGTTTATTGATGGTACACGGAGAGGGATTCGAACCCCCGACCAACTGTGTGTAAGACAGCCGCTCTACCACTGAGCTATCCGTGCGTGAGGTGGAGGGAATATATACCGGGAAAGCAGGACCGGCAAGGAGAAAATGAAAAAAATGCGTCCTCATTTCCCTGTTCTCCATGCCTGTAAAATCCGGACACCGCAAATTACAGAAAAAGGAAAGAAGGCAGACAAAGATTTCCTGTTCCTTTCCGGGAATATGTTTCCGTATTATTTCCGAAACCTGTTCCCCTACCTGACATCTACGCGCCGGAGCGCGCGGTAATGCAGGATAATGAAGAGGACGCACAATACGGCTTCGGACCAATAGAACATGTCTAACGCATCCCGACCGGAAGTGAAACCGTAGGAGTGCAGCCCCACTCCCAGCATATTGACGCCCCACCAGGCAAAGGCAATGATAACGCCGCCCACTACATTGCTGAAGTGGAGCAGCCAGGAAGACAGCCATCCGGCTTTCCGGGCATGCAATACGGTCAATTGCCACAGTACAATCATCAACGCTCCGTTTTCCTTGGGATCCCAGCCCCAGAAGCGCCCCCAGGATTCATTGCCCCAAATCCCCCCAAAAACCGTTCCCACCAGCGTAAACACCAGGGAAAAACACAAGATGCCGTAAGCCATGCGGTCCAGGGATTGTTCCGTTTTTCCGCCAATCAGGCGCAAGGGGGAAGCCAGCAGGTATATATGGGAGAGCACCGCCGCCAGCAACCCGGCCGCGTACCCCAGCACAATGGTAATGACATGGGTGGAAAGCAGGAAGTTGGAGCGCAGGATGGCCACCAGGGGATCCATATGGTCCACAGCCTGGGAGGATTCATACAAAATACCCATCTGACAGGAGAAAGCCCCAAGCAAAAGCCCCGCCGCCAGTACAATTCCCTTTTTACTGAAAAGTTCCACCACAAGAGCGCAGAGAACTCCCATGCAGGCGATAAAGGCGATGGTTTCATACGTGTTGCCCACCGGGGACCTCATGGTGATGAGCACGCGGATGACCAGCGCCGCAACCAGCACTCCGGCTCCGCCCGCGCCTGTCAGCCACGCCAGGCTGAAACCTCCGGGCCGGAGAAAACGCCGCCAGAGGGGAGCGTTGGCGGCTGGGCGGAAAAGTGCGCAGAGCAGCAGACACACGAACGCCGCCACAAAAACGGCCAGGGAAACATAAAGCGGATCCAGACGGTAGTAGAAAATTTCTCTTTCCAGGCTGTGCCGCTCTCCGGCGGAGGCGGCTTCATTGGGTTGCGCCAGCTTTTCCAGCAGCACGCCTTCCGCTCTCATCCGCAGTGCGGAAGCCTCCGCCCCTTCCATGCCGATAGCTTTGCGTTCCAGCAGGGACGCCATTGCCAAAAAGGCTCCGGCAGCTTTATCCGGGGCAGCCGTCCACAGGCGTTCTCCATCGCGGCCGGCAGAAGGAAACCAGCGTGGGAATTCCATCCGTTCCATGGCGGAAGGGTTTTCCAGCATGATCCGGGAGACAAGCATCCATCCCCGCATTACGTCAAAGTTGCGGGAAAGGGACAAAATTTCCTTCTGGGCTTCCGTCAGATTCGTTTCTCCCAACAAACGGATTTCCCGGACGGCACGGGTCATTTCCTCCCAGCGTTCCGCAAGCTGCGCATAAGAGTATTTTTTCCGCTTGTCTTTCTGGTCCGGCAGGTGCAGGCGCCTGACCACCTCTTCTCGATTGACCAAAAAAACAGGGTATTGTTCCGCCAGCTCCGGACGGAACATGCTGTCCAGCATCCATTCCACTGGGGAGAGCTTCCTTTTCCCTTCCGGCGTATCAACAACAAAGCTTCTTTTGCCCAGCGTCCGGAGCAGATGGAACCCCGCATAAGTAGAAACCGGCTTCAGGCGGCCGCCGTCCTGGACGGCCATGGCCCCGGCCCGTTCCACCAAAGCGGGAGACCAGGGCACATAATTTTTCACCAGAACAGGATGGGCGGCAGGACGCGCTGCCAGCATGCCGACGCCGAAGATTGCCGCTACCAGCAGACAAATGCCTGCCAGACGCAAATGTTTTTTCCCGCCGGGGGCGGAAGCGGCCTGCGGTTCAGCCGTCGCCGCCGTTCCGGCAGATGCCAGACCGGGTTTGCGGCGCAGGTATCTGCCAAAAACACAGGCAAAATGCCACAGCAATCCTATAGCGATGATGTAGGAGGACCATTTGGGCATTTGCTCCAGGGGATTATGGGAAGCGCGGAGAATGGAGATGAGCCTGCCCGGATGCAGGGAATCCTGGCCCCAGCTCATCTGGTACAGCGTCCAGCCGGAAAGGCGCAGAGGCTCGTTCATGCGGATAACGGCGTCATATTGACCGCCGGATTCCGGGAAAACGGTTATCTGGGATTCATAGGATTTAGGCTTGGAAGTCCCCGGATAAAACTCCGGCACAAAACGGTTCAGGCGCAAATCAAACGGAAGGGAATATTCATGCACCCGGTCCCCCTGGGGCAGTTCCACCTGTTCCACGGCCACCGTCATTTTGTTGCCCAGCATGATACCGGCCAGCAGCAGCAAAATTCCCCCATGAGCCACCAGCACGCCCGCGTGCCTCCAGGTCCACCGGATGCGGAATACCCCGCCTATGAGCAGGTTGGCGAACAGCAGGACACAGGTAATGCCCATGCCGGGCAAAGGCAGGGAAATCAGGGAGTTCTCCCCGCCCAGCGGTATCAGCACATAAGCCGCCCCGAAAAAAGACTCTATGGCAGCCTCCGCCCCCATGGCAGAAGACAGCTGCACCTGGTGCAGCGTCCCGGCAAAGGTCAGCACCAGAAGGATCAGCATCAGGGCAATGCCCAAGCCGTAGCTTCCGGCAACATTCCAGAGGCTGCGTCCATATTTTTTCCATACCGCATCCGTTCGTTCCCTGTCCATCAGCGTAAGGCGTCCGTAGTCTAAAAAGAGGGCCGATTGCACGATCAGCTCGTGAAACCGGCCCCAATCATATTCCTGGGGAAAAGGTTATTAAAAGTTGTCCGCCAGTTCTTCAAAGAATGCCTGGGGATGTGCACAGGCCGGACATACCTTGGGGGCAGTGGAACCGGTATGTACATAACCGCAGTTGCGGCACTTCCACTGGATTTCCTTCTCCTTGGCAAAAACCCTGCCTTCGCGCACATTTTCAGCCAGCTTGAGGTAGCGGGCTTCATGGTGCTGCTCCACGGAGGCAATCTTGCGGAAAGTTTCCGCAATGGCGGGGAATCCTTCCCTGTCCGCTACTTCGGCAAACGCAGGATACATGTCGGACCATTCGTCATGCTCGCCGGCGGCTGCGGCCAGCAGACAATCCTCCGTAGATTCCAGGGGAGCCGTGCAGACGGCGTGCGTTACTTCAACGCAAGCGTCTTTCAGCAGTTTGAAAAATACCTTGGCATGTTCCTTCTCATTGTCGGCCGTTTCCAGAAAGATAGCGGCAATCTGTTCGTAACCGGCCTTCTTGGCTACGCCGGCAAAGTAGGTGTAGCGGTTGCGCGCTTCTGACTCCCCGGCAAAAGCCTTGAGAAGATTCTTTTCTGTTTCTGTTCCTTTGATGGATTTCATAAATTAGTCATCTGGTTGCGTAAGCGAAAGCATCCTAATAAGACGCCGTGAAAAAACAAGCAAATATTGAATGAATCTAAAAAATAGACATATCCGGAAAAACATACGGCAGTTTCCCCATTTGGGAAAACTGTTGCCATGCACGCTTCTGCTGTCCCCCCCATACGCGCCGGCAGCAAAACGGCATCCCGGGAAACAGGCAGGAACCCGTACCGCAACATCAGGCCTAAGCATGAACCGGATCATTTGACACCCCTTGTGTAAATAGTAAAATTAAACGGAAAAAAACCTTAAGCTCCATCCATGAATTCCGCCAATACCCCCTTATTGGAAACCGAGAGATTAATACTGAGAAAATTCACGGAAAATGATCTGGAGGCCCTGTTCAACATTTACAGCAATGAAGAGGTAAACACGTATTTGCCGTGGTTTCCATTAACCTCCCTGGAAGAAGCGGCGTCCCTGTTCAAAGAAAAGTACCAGGAAGTGTACAAACGGCCTTACGGGTATCATTACGCCATCTGCCCGAAAAACAGCAACCTTCCGGCAGGGTATATCCACGCAGGCACGGACGACAGCCATGACCTCGGCTACGGATTGCTTCAGGAGTTCTGGAACAGAGGCTTTGCCACGGAGGCGGCCAGGGCTGTTGTCACCCGGTTGAAGAAAGACGGCATGCCCTACATCACGGCCACACACGATATCAGGAATCCCCGCAGCGGAGGCGTCATGAAACAGCTGGGCATGCGCTACCAATATTCTTATGAAGAGCTGTGGCAACCTAAAAATATTCCGGTCACTTTCCGCATGTACCAGTTGAATCTGGATGGACAGGAGGATCGGGTTTATCAGGAATACTGGAACAGGTCATCCGTCCGTTTCAAAGAAACTGGTATTTGAATTCCCAATACCCGGCCTCATCTTCAGGAGCTCCTTCCCGCCCTGGGAAACATTGCGGATACCTCCGCATCCGGTTATCTTTCCACCGGTTTTCCGGAGAAAGTCCTGCTCCACGGTTCTTCCAGCCTGTCCGGAACGCTTTCCAACTCCCGGAGTATTTTCTCCCGCTCTCGGGAAATCCGCTCCTGATCCGCAGAGGCCGGAACAGGCTGCTCCCCGGGCAGAGGCATCAGCCCGTCCGCCGTCCTGCCGCCGTCCGGGGCAATCGGCGGAGCAACAACCTTGCTGTCTTCATCCGTTTCCGGTTCAGGGCTGACCGGCTTCTGCTCATCCATCTTTCCGGTACTTTCCGGAACAGCCAGGTTCCGATACAGGAACACCAGGTCCCCCGCCTCCACAGCGCCGCTGCGGATATCCGCAGGAATGCGCGCACGCCCCATTCGCTCCTCCGTCACAATCAGGTTGGCGACTCTGCATTTTTCCTCCCGGCCCGGAGATTGGGAGATAAGCACGGTCCCCGGTTCATAAACATTCCCGGCCAGAGCAATCAGCACATAATGATGATTGGGATACACCTGCTCCACCTTGCCCACATATACGGGGGGAGGGGCTGCTTTTTTAACGGGCTGCTGCACCTGCTGGGAACAGGAAGCGCCCAGCACTACAAACGCCGCCAGAACAGGCAGGGAAACAATTCGTCTCATGGTGAGTTTTTTCGTCGTTTCATTCCACCAGCACCTTGCGTGGACGGTTGGTATTATCCGCCGGGGCAATAATGCCGCGGGATTCCAGCAAATCCATCATGCGCGCTGCACGGCCGTATCCAATGCTCAAACGACGCTGCAGCAGGGAGGTGCTTACCTTACGTTCTACAACAGCCACTTCCAGGCACTTGGCATAGCACTCCTCCTCTGCGTCATCCAGCGGACTGTCCGCACCTCCGCGGGAAGGCTCGTCCAAGGACTTCTGAACCTCTTCATGGAATTTCTGCTTGGCCTGGGAAGCACAGTGGGCCACCAGGGCTTCCACTTCATCGTCAGAGATAAAGGCTCCCTGCGCCCGCTCCACCTGGGCGGAACCCGGCGGCAAATACAGAAGGTCTCCCTTGCCCACCAGTTTCTCCGCCCCCTGCCTGTCCAAAATCACACGGCTATCCGTACCGCTCGCCACCTGGAAAGCGATGCGCGTCGGGATATTGGCCTTGATCGTCCCCGTCACCACCTGCCTTCTGGGCGTCTGCGTCGCCACAATAAGGTGGATGCCTGCGGCACGGGCCTTTTGGGTAAGACGTCCGATATTCGTTTCTATGTCCGCTCCTACTGTCTGCATCAGGTCCGCAAGTTCGTCAATAATAATGACGATGTAGGGGAAGCGTTCAGGGATAACTCCGTCGTCCTCCAGCTCCAGTTCATCATCTTCTTCCACAGGCCATTCCCCCTGGGATTCCAGGTCTCTGGCAATGGATTCCGCCAAAGCTTCATCCACCTGCCCGTCTTCCGGTTCCTCCGTCTCTTGCGCAGGAACATCCGGCGGGCGCTTGTTGAAAGCTTCAAAGTTTCGCACACCCACCTTGGCAAAGCAATGGTAGCGGTGCTCCATTTCATTTACGCACCAACGCAGGGCATTGGGAACCTTCTTGGGATCCGTCACCACCGGAACAATCAGATGCGGCAGCTTGGAATAAGGCTGCATTTCCACCACTTTCGGATCCACCAGAATAAGCCTCAGTTCATCCGGACGGAATTTCAGAAGCATGGAGGAAATGATACTGTTGATGCACACGGATTTCCCGGATCCGGTGGCACCGGCCACCAACAGGTGCGGCATGGATGCCAAGTCCCCGATCACGGTACGTCCATACACGTCCTTCCCCAGCGCCAGCGGAATCTTTTTCTTGGGGGAACAAAAAGCAGGATCCTGCAAAAGTTCCCGCAGGGGAACGGCCACCTTCTTCCGGTTGACAATTTCAATACCTACCGTATCCTTGCCCGGAATGGGGGCCACGATGTTCACGCTTTCCGCCTTGGTCGCCAGCGCAATATCTTTCGCATACTGGTCAAAAGTATTTACGCGCACGCCGCGCGCGGGATACACTTCATAACGGGTGATGGTCGGGCCTCGGGTAATATCCCCAGGCGTCACGTCCACGCGGAATGTCGTCAGGGTATCAATAATCTTCTGCTGTATTTCCAGCATCTCTTCCTTATCCTCTGCCGTAGGGCCTTCCGGCTTTTCTTCATAATGCAGCAGCTCAAAGGGAGGCAGCTCATACTCGCGGAATTCCTCCGTGGGCGGAGTGGACAATTTGGAAAAAGGCTGCTCTTTAGGCGCAGGCTTCATTTCCGCCGGTTCCGCAACGGTAATCCTGGGGCGCGGAGCCAGGGGAAGGCGGCCCTGGGTACGCGGGGCGCTGGGAGGCGGAACAGAATCCTCCGGCTTGGACGGAGCAACCGCCGCCGCTTCATGATACAAACTTTCCAGATCGTCCCCGGTGCGCTGCAGACGGGGAACGGAAGCCCGGCCCTTTCTGACCGGTCTGGGAGCGGACAAAGCGGCGTCTTCCATGCTGGCCCTCACGCGGGCAGCTTCCCTGGCAAGCAGAGCGGTCTGTCGCGCCAGCCTTTTTTCCTTCCTGTCCATACGCCAGGCACGCCATTCCCGCAGCATGGCCCGGCAAAATGGCCGGGGACGCATCCCGGCTACATAAACCAGGGCCAGCAAATAGCCCAGCCCGGAAAAAGCCAGCACAGCGGATCTCCCGGCCAACGGAAGAAACAGACCAGTTCCCAGCAAATGGCCCGCCAGCCCCCCGGCGCCCTGAATCTGGTGGCGCGCCACCCATTCATTACCCGGCACATGCCCGGCCGTCAGAAACAGGCATCCGAACAACAGCAGGCACAAACCGCCGTAAACCACGCTTCGGGGCAGCCTTCCATGGTGGAGCAGACGGTAAATCCCCCACCACTCCAACAGGATAACCAACATCCAGGCCATGGCTCCCAGCATCCAATAAAAAATTCCCGCACCATATAATCCCGCCGTTCCCAGCACATTGGAGGTACCCGGTATAACCAGCCCGGAGCCATTTAAATAATTCCAGCCTATTTCCCGCACATCAAATGTCAGCATAGCAGCCAGAAGAGCCGCCCCCCCCAACAAAGACACGGCACCCCATGCCATTCCAATCCAAACAGGGGAACGCCCCTCTTCATGCTCAAATGCATGACGCTCCTGCATATCCAATGCCATACCTGTTTCTACCCTAGCAATTCTTCGCCCCAAACTCAAGGCTAAACAGGGAAGAAAAATAATCGCCCGAATCCGCTTCCCTCAAGACAGGAAGTACCGGCTTACGGACCGGAAATACGGTTTTTTAAACACTTTTGCCACTCTGGAAGATTATCGCTAGGAATTCCTTTTTTACCTGAGAAAAGACCGTCCCTGCACCGCAAATCAATAAAACCGAATCAATTTCAGTGACTATTTTCCATATCCATTTGATTATTTATTATTAGCCTAAATATCTATTACAAAAAATATACCGTTCGACATTTTTTCATGAGTTATGAAACATCCAGCGGATTTCAAATCCGCTTTTTCCCATATTCGGCAGGTTCCGGATAAAAGCTCATTATTAGAAAAGGCTAACATTCATCAGTTGAGGAGACTCCCGCACTACCTTCCCGGAATGCCAAAAAAACTGACATTTGGCTTGCCCGCATGGTGTGAAGTGGCATAATCATCCGGCACCATTATCAGGTTCAGCCAGGCACGGACATCCACATGAAGACGAGCACCAAAACTTTCGCCATTGCAGATACAGCCGCTAACGCAGACTATCTCACCAATACATCCGAACCGCTCGGAGAAACGATGACCCTGAACGTGGGCCCCTCCCACCCCGCCACTCACGGCGTGCTGCGCCTGGTGCTGGAACTTGACGGTGAAGAAATCATCAGCTGTGATCCGGTGGTTGGCCATCTGCACCGCGGGATGGAAAAAATCGGCGAAACCATCCAGTACAACCAGTTTGTTCCCTACACCGACCGTTTTGATTACCTGGCGCCCCTGTCCAATAACATCGCCTATGCCTGCGCGGTGGAAAAACTGCTGGGCTGGGAACTGCCGCCCCGTGGACAGGCCCTGCGCGTACTGGCCCTGGAACTTTCCCGCTTTTCCTCCCACATCCTGGGGGTGGGCGTGTACGGCATGGACGTAGGCGCCATGACCGTTTTCCTGTACTGTTATGAGGAACGTGAAAAAATCCATAATTTTTACGAACAGCTCACCGGGGCGCGCTTCACTTCCTCCTACACCCGCATCGGCGGCCAGACGCGCGACGTTCCTAATGAAATGCTCAAGGAAGTGCTCGTCTTCTGCGATGAAGCGGCCAAAACCCTTGATGAAACGGAAGCGCTCCTGCTCAAGAACAAAATCTTCATTGACCGTCTTCAGGGCGTAGGCGTCATCAGCCGTGAAAAAGCGCTTTCCTGGGGCATTACGGGAGCCAACCTGCGAGCCAGCGGCATTAAGCGGGATCTGCGCAAACTCACCCCCTATCTGGGATATGAAAATTACGAATTCGACGTCCCCGTAGGCGAACACGGAGACTGCTACGACCGTTTTACCGTGCGCATTGAAGAAATGCGCCAGTCCCTGCGCATCATCCGCCAGGTCATTGAAACCATGCCGGACGGCCCCATCAACATGGTGGACACCAAAGGCACGCTGCCTGAAAAGAAAAAAGTCCTGACGGACATGGAATCCCTGATTCGCCAATTCATGACAACAACCATGGGGGTGAACGCCCCCGCCGGGCAGGTTTACTTTGCCGCAGAAAACCCGAAGGGAGAGCTGGGCTTCTTCCTGGACTCCAAGGGAGGCGGACTTCCCAACCGTCTGCGCATGCGCTCCCCCTCCTTCTGCAACCTGTCCATCCTGCCGGAACTGATGAAAGGCCACCTGGTTTCCGACGTTCCGGCCATTCTCGGCTCCTTCGACTTCGTGATGGGCGAATGCGACCGTTAAACACCCGCCACTTTCATCCACTTCAACGCAAACACCAAACTTTCTCCCCATGTCCGATTACGCTGAAAACGCCATCGACGCGACTATCGCCCACCAGCCCAGCCCGGGCGAACGATTCTACCCGGCCTTTGAAGTAACGCCGGAACTTGACGCCGCCGCCAGCGAATACGTTACGCATTACCCGGAAGGCAAGCAAAAATCCGCCGTGTTGCCCATCCTGCATGAAATACAGAAAAAATTCGGCTTCATCAGCGGCGACGCCATTGCCTGGGTGGGAGAAAAACTGAATATCTCCGCCGCCCATGTTCTGGGCGTGGTGACTTTCTATCCCGGTCTGCGCCAGATGTGCCCTGGAAAAAACCACATCCGCGTATGCCGCACTCTTTCCTGCGCCATGGCGGGGGCGGACAGCCTGTTCGACGCCATCTGCACGCGTCTGGGCATTGACAAAAACGGCATCGACCACCACCACCCCATTGGAGTCAGCCCGGACGGCCTGTGGAGCGTGGAAGGAGTGGAATGCCTGGCCAACTGCGGCTTTGGCCCCAACATGATGGTCAACGATCTCCTGTACGAAAAAGTCACTCCGGAAGTGCTGGAAGAAGTGATTGCCAAATATCAGACAGCCTAACCCTTTCCATTTCCCACGCACCAGATTTTCGCCATGAGCATCACCTATCTTCCCGGTAAAGAACCCCACCCCAGGGAAACGCGCCGCATTCTGAAAAACGTCAACCGCGAGGGCTGGAATACCTCCATTGACTGCTATCTGGCCGACGGCGGTTATGAAGAACTGAAAAAGGCGCTCGGCATGGAGCCCAGGGCCGTCATTGACGAGGTGAAAAAATCCGGTCTTCGCGGCCGTGGCGGCGCGGGGTTCCCCACCGGCGTGAAATGGACCTTCATTCCGCCGAACAACACGAAGCCTGTTTACCTGGTTTGCAACTGTGACGAATCCGAACCAGGCACGTTCAAGGACCGCTACATTGTCCATCAGGATCCCCACCAGCTCATTGAAGGAATGGTCATCTCCAGCTACGCAGTGGGGGCTCATCAGGCTTATATCTACATGCGCGAAGAATTTCCCATCGCCGCGGAAATCATGCTCAAAGCCCTTCAGGAAGCTCGCGAACGCGGCTTCCTGGGCAGCAATATCCAGGGGTCCGGCTATAATCTGGAAATCCACCTGCACCGCGGAGCGGGAGCGTACATTTGCGGTGAGGAAACGGCCCTGCTCAACTCCCTTGAAGGGGATCGCCCCTATCCCCGCATCAAGCCCCCCTACTTCCCGGCCGCCATCGGCCTGTACGGATGCCCCACCATTGTCAACAACGTGGAATCCCTCTGCCAGGTGAAACACATCATGGCCATGGGAGGAGAAGCCTACAGTCAGGAAGGAGCCAAACGTTCCCCCGGCACCCGCATCATCGGGGTTTCCGGCGACGTCAAACGTCCTGGGTTCTATGAAATCGTCTCCGGCTCCATGACCTTCGGTGAACTGCTGTATGACATCTGCGGCGGCCCGCGGGACGGGCGCCAGTTCAAGGCCGTGATACCTGGCGGCTCCTCCTCCAAGGTCATGCGCACGGATGCGGAATACAAAGTGCAGAATCCGGACGGCACCATGGGAAAAATCACCTTCTTCGACATTCCGCTGGATCTGGACAGCATCGCCCAGCACGGCTCCATGTCCGGTTCCGGCGCGGTCATCGTCATGGACGACTCCCGCTCCATGCCCTGGGCCATGAACAACATCAACCGTTTCTACGCCCATGAATCCTGCGGGCAGTGCACTCCCTGCCGGGAAGGCTGCCCGTGGATGATGAAACTCAGCACCCGCATCCTGGAAGGAAAAGCCGCCCCGTCGGATGTGGATCTGCTCATTGAAGTGGCCAACCAGATTGAAGGAAAAACGGTCTGCGCCTTTGGTGAAGCCGCCTCCTGGCCCACCCAGGCCATGGTCTCCAAATTCAAGGAGGAATTCGTAGCCCTGACGGATCCATTCAACGCCTGTCTGCCCCACACGGAGGAAGGCAGGGAGCAAAACCGTTTCCTCACCCGCTAAACAGCAGCACGCAACACCAGTTCTCAAAACCATCCCTCTCCCATCCGTCATCATGAGTGAAGAAGCTTCCAAACTCCCCAAAGACATTGCCGCCGCGGAAGGCAAGGTGAACGTCCAAATCAACGGAACGTGGCACCGGTTCCCGCGCGGCACGCGGATTGCAGACGCCTGCCGTTCCGTGGGCGTGCCCATTCCGTGCTTCTGCTACCACCCCAAGCTGGCTGTCGCCGGCTCCTGCCGCATGTGCATGGTGGAACAGGGGATGCCGCCCAGGCTCGCTCCGGGACAGACACCCTCCTATGATGAAAACGGCTATCAGCGCATCCAGTGGATGCCCCGCCCCATCATCTCCTGCGCAAACACGGTGGCGGAAAACATGGGCATCCGCACGGACAGCCCCCTGGCCAGTGAAGCGCGCCGCGGCGTAATGGAATTCCTGCTCACCAGCCACCCTCTGGACTGCCCCATCTGCGATCAGGCCGGGGAATGCAAGCTTCAGGAATACTCCAACGACTACGGCCAGGTGGAAGGCCGTTTTGAAGAGAAAAAGACCAAAAAAGGAAAAAACCTGAGCATTGGTCCGCGCGTGAACCTGGACCAGGAACGCTGCGTGCTCTGCGGCCGCTGCGTGCGCTTCATGCGCGACATCATGCACGATGAGGTGCTCACCATGTCCCAACGCGGCACCTTCAACGCCATCACGGTTTACCCCGGCCGCGAGCTGGACAGCAACTACTCCATGAACACCGTGGACCTCTGCCCGGTAGGAGCCCTTACTTCCAAGGATTTCCGCTTTAAAATGCGCGTCTGGTTCCTGAAGGAAACAAAGACCATTGACGTGGACTGCGGAACGGGCACCAATATCACCCTCTGGACAAGAGAAGACAAGGTATACCGCATTACCCCGCGCCAGAATGATGCCGTAAACTCCTGCTGGATGCCGGACTCTCACCGCCTTAACTACAAATACATCAATGCGGAAACCCGCATTCCCCAGCCCGTCATCCGTACGGATGCGGAAGCGCCCCACCGCCCCTCCACCTGGGAACCGGCTCTGGCTTCCGCCGCGGAAGCCGTCAAGCGCATTGCTCCGAACCAGCTCGCCATCATTGCCTCCGGGCGCATGACCAATGAAGAGCTTTACATGGTCCGCCATCTGGCCGCCCAAATCGGCACGGATATGGTGGACATCGTTCCCCGCATGGGAGAAAGCGACGGCATGCTTATTTCTGCGGATCGCAACCCGAACACGAACGGGGCCAGGCTGGTGCTGGATATCGAACCCGGTTCCAGGCTGGACGCCATTCGCGAAGGAGTTCGCAGCGGTTCCATCAAGGGCATCCTCTCCCTGGGGGAAGACCTCATCTCCCCGGAAGCAGGCTTCACGGCGGAAGATCTGGACAAGCTGGACTACCTGTTCATGACCGCCCACAGCGCCAATGAAACGGCGCGCCATGCGGACCTGGTTCTGCCGGGCGTCACCTACGCTGAAAAATTCGGCACCATGATTAATGTCACGGGCCGTATTCAACGCCTGAACCGCGCTATCCAGCCCATAGGATACGCCCGGGACGACTGGCAGATTTTCAGAGACATCACCCTTCTGCTGGGAGGCAATCCTGCTCTGAAAGACTTCAACTCCGCCCTGGACATCCTCACCGCCATGAGCACGGAATACGGCGCACTCAATGGAGTCTCCTGGGGTTCCATCGGAGACGGGGGCCAGCCCATTCTGGAAACCGGCGTCACCATTCCCGTGGTGGAACGCGAAAAAAACCAGGGCCGCTAATCACACTTCACACGCATACAACCTGTTAATCCGCCATGATTGATTCGATTCTAACCTTTTGCGACGAGGTGCTCAGCAACCCTGTGTGGTTTTATATCATCACTCTGCTGATCAAAATCGTCATCTGCTTTGCCATCACCATTCTGTTCATTCCGGTCTGCGTGTACATTGAACGCCGGGTGGCCGCCTGGATCCAGGACCGCGTAGGCCCCAACCGCGCCGGCATTCCGTTAAGCATCTTCCGCCGCTTCGGCATGAAATCCGACCTGCCGTTCAAAAAGACGCTGGACTACTTCGGGTTGCCCCATGACGGCAAAATCGCCAACCTGTGCCGTTTTTTCCGCCTGGACCGCGACATCCCCATCTTCGGTCTCGTGCAGCCCATGGTGGACGGCGGCAAACTGTTCCTGAAACAGGATTTCACGCCCCCCTTCGTACGCCGCGTATACTTCTGGATCGCTCCCATCCTAGTGCTTGCGCCACCGCTGATGACGGCGGCCGTGGTTCCCTTCGCCGGAGACCTTCAAACCTCTTACGGAAACGTCAACATGGCGGTGGCCAACCTCAGCGTAGGCCCCCTCTGGATGTTCGCCATCTCCTCACTCTCCGTGTACGGACTGGTGCTGGCCGGATGGTCATCCAACTCCAAATTCCCCTTCCTGGGCGGCGTGCGCTCCTCAGCCCAGATGATTTCCTATGAAATCAGCATGGGTCTGTCCATCATCCCTGTGCTGATGATTTACAGCACGCTGGACCTGTCCAACATCGTGGAATACCAGGCCGCCAACGGCTGGCTCCTGCTTCCCGTGTGGGGCGAGGGCCTGAGCTGGCAGCGCTGGATACTGCTGGTGCCCGTAGCTATCAGTTTCATCATATTCCTCACCTCCATTTTTGCGGAAGCCAACCGTACGCCGTTTGACATGTCCGAATGTGAAACGGACCTCGTGGGCGGCTACCATACGGAATACTCCTCCATGAAATTCGCCCAATTCTTCATGGGGGAATATGCCGCCATGGTGGTGGGATCCTCCCTTGTCATCACGCTGTTCCTGGGGGGCTGGTCCATCGGCTTCGGCCTGGACGGCTGGCTCAATGAAAACGTAGCCAACTGGGTGGCGGTCATCTGCCAGCTCATCGCATATGTGCTCAAGCTTCTCTTCTTCGCCTTCTTCTTCGTCTGGGTGCGGTGGACGCTCCCCCGCTTCCGCTATGACCAGGTGATGAAGCTCGGCTGGATGGTCTTCTTTGAACTGGCCGTCATCAACATCTTCCTTACAGCCGCCATCCTGTACTTCGTCAAGTAATCCCCCCCTTCTTCATTCCGACAACATTACTATTATGGCCTTCAAAACGATCAAGCGTCCGAAGATTTCCCTTGGAGAGCGGTTCTATCTGCAATCCATTCTTGGCGGTCTTTGGCTCACTATCAGGCACCTCGTTCTGGCTCTGCTGGGCAAATCCCGCAACAAAAAAGAACTGGCCGGTTCCGGCATCGGCGTTACGATGCAATATCCGGAAGCCAGATGGGACAAACATCTGCCGAAATATTACCGCGGAGCTCCCGTGCTGGTGAAAGGCGAAGACGGCCGTGAACGCTGCGTTTCCTGCCAGCTCTGCGAATTCATCTGCCCGGCCCGCGCCATCACCATCACCCCCGGCCCCATACAGGAAGGACCGTGGGGCAAAGTGGAAAAAGCCCCCAGGGAATTTCAGATTGACATGCTGCGCTGCATCTACTGCGGCATGTGCGAGGAAGCCTGCCCGGAACAGGCCATCTTCATGAGCCATAACTACCTGTTCACCCCCACGGATAAAACCCAGGCCATCCACAACAAGGCCAAGCTCTACGAACTGGGCGGCACCCGCAAGGGGCTGGTCAACAAGTGGAACCAATACAAATAACCCCCGAACACTCCATTTCCCGTACGTTATGAACATCTTTGCCAGCGACATACTTTTTTACGTTTTCGGGGCCCTGGCCGTGGTCCTGTCCCTGATGGTCGTCTTCATGCGCAACCCCGTCTCCTCCGCCATGATGATGGCTCTTTCCTTTGGAGCCACCGCCGCCGTCATGATCGGGCTGGGAGCCCACTTCCTGGGCATTCTCCAAATCCTTGTATACGCCGGGGCCATTATGGTGCTCTTCGCGTTCATCATCATGCTGCTGAATGTGAAGCAGGAAACAACCCCCTTCAGCAGGCCTTTCTCCGTCGCTATCGGTGTCATCATCGCCTGCCTCTTCCTCGGCCAGCTTATTGGCATCATCTATTCTTTGCCCGGCGCCAAAGAAACGCACCGCTGCCCGATGGCCAGCGCGGAACAGGCCTGGAACGATTTGAAAATCGGGCAGGAGGACGCAGCCCCCTCCAAAACCGGAATGGAAACTCCCGCCTGTAGCCTTCGCAACAACGGCGCCCCTTCCGTCATTC